>Ga0070753_1000959_pt1 | contig 16534 bp, 13 predicted proteins | sample VirMetDEL_Aug_31_FD_77441 | JGI IMG/M metagenome (GOLD analysis project Ga0070753, IMG submission 77441) | Aqueous microbial communities from the Delaware River and Bay under freshwater to marine salinity gradient to study organic matter... | ecosystem: Environmental > Aquatic > Marine > Coastal... | reverse complement strand
TGGCGAAGGCGTCAGTGAGGCTGCGGGTCAGCAGTTGGCATACGGCGAAATCGACCCGCTCGACGTCATCGACGAAGCTATCTTGGGTCTTGGGCAAGGTGTGGCCATGGCATCAGGCCGAGGTGCACTGACCCGACTGGCTGGTGTCAGCGATGTCCAACGCACCGACCAGGCGATGTCCGCTGCACGCGAGGCGCTTAAATCAGCGACATCCGCCGGAGAGGCAGTGGCCGCAGCCGACACCATGGCTGGGAGCCTCGATGACATCTTGGCGACGACGGTCCAGAGTGATTTAACTCCAGCCGTCACCGCTACGTTGCAGCCAACACCACCGCGCTCTGCCCCTGCTCCAGTGGCTGCTGCAGCCCCGGAACCCCAAGCCGAGCTGCCGACCCTGCAGCCGGTGCGCCCCACTCTTGCCCAGCAACAGCGCGCCGTTGATCTCGATGTCCAGGCGGGCATGCAACCCACCGCCTTTGATACAAGCAATCTCCAAGCTCAGGCGCAAGTGGCTCGGGGTGAACCCCTGCAGCCGGCTGGGTATATCGACCTCAAGCCGATGGGCGAACGAGAGGCGAATCAGCGGGTAGCGGTCATTCGCGATCAAACAGCAATTGCTGGCGGCAATGCGTTGGCCATCGCGGTTGTACCCCACCCCACCACCGCTGGGTCGTTTGCCATTGGGCTGCGAGAACTCCCCGACCTGCGGATTGAACCCCCCGAGGTCACCCCAGCCCAAGCGCAGCAGCGCATCGAAGCTGCTGCACTGACCGGCCAAATCGCTGAGCGGCAAGCCGAAGATGCCCCACGTCAGATCATCGTTGACCAGGCACTGCGTCGGGTCGAAGCCCGAGGCGGTGTAGCAAGCCCTGCAGAGGCTGCCATATTCGCCGAAGCTGGGGTCGGTACTCCATATGACCGGGTCGACCCAACCTTAGCGCCCCCGCTCACGACAGATCAACGACTCACTCAAGCGACTGGCATCTCGCTCGATCCACCTGCGCGCTTATCCAACACTGGCGAGTCAACTCGCGTTGGGCGACTCGAAGCCGCAAACACCCAAGCGCAAGCTGAATATCAAGCACAACGGGCTGGCACCATGGCCCAAGCAGACCGCCTCGTTGCCGAGACTGCAGCCGCCAGCACCATTAACCAAGCCCCAGCCCTTGCCGATGTGGTGCAAGTGCTGCGTATTCCCGGGGCGCAGCGCACCAGTGCGCAGGTCCGAGCTGTCCAGCGCGCACGGGCGCGCCTCTCCCCCGAAGATTTCGCGCTGGCTGAGCGTGCAGCCACGATGCCGGCTGGTCTGACCAAGGCTGAGCGTGATCGCATCGGCGGCTCAATCCCCACGGTGCAAATGTCAACGACCCGCAGTGACGGGGGTACGGTTGACTTAAACGGCGTGGCGCACGACTACCGCATCGTCTCCCCCCGCACCGGCATGTCGCAGCTCATCAATCAGCTCGCGCGGCTTTTCGGCAAAGAGGTGGTCTATTTCCAAACCGCCACACTACCCGCCGACGGGTTTGTGATGCCTGAGAACAATCGGCAGGTATTCATCAACGCCGACTCGGCCATGTCGCCGTTGGCGGTTTTCGGCCATGAGCTGCTGCACTTGCTCAAGCGCGACAACCCGGTGGCTTACCAAGCCATCGAGGCGGTGGTGATGCGGCGTATGTCCGAAGGGACCATGGAGGCATTCCGCCGGGACTACGGCGAGACCGCCAACATTGAGGAGTTGAGTGCCGACCTGATGGGCAACGCCTTCTCTGACCCGACCTTCCTGGCCGATGTGTTCAACGAGATCGCGGCCATGGCGCCGACCGAGGCGCAGAGCATCATCGCCCGCTTGGCTGCTGCGATCCAAAAAGCGATTCGCGCCGCCCGCGCCATCATCGATCGGATGCCACCAGCCGCTCGCGGCTTTCAAGCCGACACGCTAGTGCAGAACTTGGAAGAGATACGGGCTGCCCTGCGCAGCGCATTGGTCGACTACGCCAATCAGCAGCAACTCCCAGCACGGCAGCTTGAGGCAGCGCGGGCGCGTGCCGAGGCGCAGGTTTCCTTGGACGCTGGGACGCGAGCAGCGCCCGAAGCGCAGCCAGTTACCGCCTCCAACAGGCGCCCTGACACGTGGAAAGCCACGCCCGAAGACCGGCGCTTGGCGGAAGAGTATTTCGAGATCAACGGTATCTATCCGTACCTGAGCGAAGGCAACCGCGAGGTCAAGGTCGAAGGTGCGAGCTTCAGCGTCAAACGCGTTGGCAAATACGGTGACCACCCGGTGCTGGGTATCCCAGTCAATAAGAACGGAACGGTTACGGTGTACTACCCCACCACGGCTGCCGACGCACGGCGCATTGCCCGCGATAAGACGCTAGCCGCCGCTGACGACAACAACCGAATCTATGTGACCAACGAATCGGCTGGATGGCGAGCCATGGAGGAGATGGGCAACATCCCCCAAGATACCGACGGCTCGGTGATCGCGCTACAAGTCAACCCAGACGACCTGCAAATCGACCGGGAGTACCCCGACGGTCGCAAAGACTTCTTCATCCCCACCAAAGAGGGTCAGTACTTTGACCAAAAGATGTCACGGCTTTGGGCGTTGCGTGCATCACGCCGCCAAGCCATCGATGAGGCTGTAACCAACCGGGTGCTAAAAGACCGCGTCGCTCAGACGCTGGCCGAGTACCTGGCCATGACACCCAAAGAGCAGCGTGCCGCCAGCTCGGCCGCCAAGCAACGTCTCGAAGAGCAGCACAACGTCACCACGCTGTTGGGTGAGAACGGCAAGCTGGAGAAGACTCGGGTCAACGATCTCGGGCTGACGTACGACGGCAACCCTGTGGCTAGCCTTGGGCTGGGCATGGCCTCAGCGCAGAAGATCAACAACCGCCTCTCGACCTGCCCCAATAGCGCGGCGTGCGAGGGGTTGTGCCTGGGCGATACCGCTGGACAAAACCGTCTATACGGTGGTGCGGCCACCCAGTCGGTTGCCGGCCGCTACGAGAAGCAAGACTTCCGGGCTGGCCCCCGCCTATCTCAGTACCTAAAAACCGAGGCATTTGTTGCCAGCACCGGTGAATTGACGATCCGGCTGCACGAAGAGATCAACCGCTTTGAAGAATGGTGCGAGGCGAACGGGTACCAGCCGGCAATCCGCCTCAACGTCACCAGCGACATCAGCCCAGACATCTGGCAGCCGCTTATCGAGGCGCACCCCAACGTCTATTTCTACGACTACACCAAGCTCAACAGCAAGCCGGTAGCCCCCAACCACCACCTTACCTACAGCTCGACTGGGGCATCCCAGATCATCGACGGCAAACTATTGGTCAACCCGCAGAGTAACTGGGACAAGATGGTGCGCAAACTCCAGGCCGGGTCCAACGTGGCCATGGCCTTCACCGACCGCAAGTCGATGCCCAAATTCGTGGTGGACGCCAAGACCGGCGAGCAGTTTGAGGTGTGGGACGGCGATAACTACGACGCCCGTTTCCTCGACCCTGTCCGCGAGGATGGCCGTGGGCTAATCATCGGCCTCACGAATAAAGACAAAACCGGGCGTACCGAAGACGCCGCGGTCAGGAACGACGGGTTTTTCATTGATTACGTTCCAAAACGTGACGGCGACACCGTCACCATTCCCGATCAGTCGCAGATCGGGGGTCGGCAAACGATCCCCATCGCTGCGTCAACCCGTCGCCCTGAATTCACCAGTGCCCTTACGAGTGGGCTTACTGCGGCAAAAACCAACAGCGCACCGGCATCGGCTTGGAAGCAGGTCATCAAGGGCATGGTCAACAAAGGGGCGGTCAAGGCTGAAGAGGTTGAGTGGTCGTCGATTAATGACTTCCTCGACCTGCAGCAAGGCAAGGTCACCAAACAAGAGCTGCTGGACTACGTTGCCAAGAACGGCGTCAAGGTCTATGTGACCGTGCTCGGGGATTCCGGACTCGACTTAGTCGGCGACCTTTATGTTGACCAAGTCCGTGATGGTGAATGGGCTATCTTCGATCAGCGCGATGAGCCAATTGGAGGCACATACGACAGCTTTTGGGCCGCGCAGGATGGGGCGGACGATATGGCTGCGAGCGACCCCACCCGGTACTCTAGCTACACCCTACCCGGCGGGAAGAACTACCGGGAGACGCTTCTCACCCTTCCCGAGGGCGAAGACATGCGGCGTGTCGACGGGATGATTTGGCGAATCAGCGACGACCTCGCCGACGATATTCTGGTTGACCTTTCAGCGGCCGGATTGGATCGATACGACTACGGTAGGGTTGAGACCACTGGCGGCGCTGCCAATATTGAGTTTAAAAATTTACCGGTGCAGGTGTGGGAGACCGTCCAACGGATTGGTCGTAGCTATGACCTCACCAGCGTCCACGTCCGAAAGCTCAAAGAGACTGGCACGAACAACGATAAGGATGTTCGCTCACCCCACTGGGACCAAAGCAACGTCATCGCCCACATCCGCACGACCGAGCGAACTCAAGAAGATGGCGACGCCAAGATTCTGTTTGTTGAAGAACTCCAAAGCGACTGGGCGCAGAACGCGCGAAAGCGTGGTTTCAAAGACCAAATTGGTGGCCGGGTATTTAAGTCGGAAGAAGGCATCACGCTGGACGTAGACCCTGACTCACCAATCAACCCCACCGACTCGACAACCTCGTTTGAATTTGAGCCAGACGATCCGTGGGCAGTGGAGTGGGCAGATGGCACGTATTCCTACGGATTCACCAGCGAAGCTGAGGCTGAGCTTGCTGTGCGTAACCGTCAAGCAAATGCGGCCGAGCGTGGGCCATTCATCGGGACCACGGACGGGTGGCTAAATTTGGCGCTCAAGCAAGTCATTAAGCAAGCGGTCGATGGCGGCTATCAAGCCGTGGCCTTCATCACCGGCCCTGAGTCCGCGAAACGCTACAACCTCGACCCTGAAGCTCAAGGCAAAGGCATGATCTCGTTTTACGACCAAATCGTGCCAAAGGCGGTCAGCAAGTTGGTCAAGAGAATCGCTGACGGGCGTATCGAACCAGTCCTCATCCAGGGCGATGCTGATGAACTCCAAGTCGTTGGCGATCGACTGGAGCCGCTGACGCGTCAGGGCTTCTACATCAACCCAGCGATGCGCCAAGCCGTGGACGAAGGGCTGCCGCTCTTCAGTATGCGGCGCAATATCTACAACAACCCGGCCCCAGTGTCGCGTTGGACCCAGACCGAGGACAGCAAGCTCGACACTTTCTTGCGGGTAATACAAGACAAGTTCGTTGACATGCGCCGGGTGGTCGAAGCCATCGATGAGCAGACTGGGCGTATCGAGGACCGCTTTAACCCCTACTTGGCTGAAGAGCTGTATCACGTTCGCAATGCCACGGCGACCACCGAGTTCCTGAACCGGGAGGTGCGGCCACTGCTTGAGGCCATGCAGCGCGACGATGTAACCGTCGCCGACCTGGACACCTACCTACACAACCGCCACGCCGAAGAACGCAACGAGCAAATCGCTGCAATCAACCCAGCGTTCCCCGACGGCGGCTCGGGCATCGATACGGCTGACGCTCGCGCGTACCTCGATGGGCTGCCGGCAGATCGACGAGCGACCATGGAGCAGTTGGCTGCGCAAGTCGACGCGATTACTAAGGGCACTCGGCAACTGCTGCTTGACTCTGGCCTTGAGACCGATGAAACCATTGCCGAGTGGGAATCGACCTACTCCAAGTACGTCCCACTGCAGCGCGAAGAGTCAGACTACGGCTTCGGTGGGGCATTAGGTACTGGCGCAGGCTACGCGGTGCGCGGGCCAGCGAGCAAACGGGCCACTGGATCGAGCCGTAACGTCGTGGATGTGCTGGCCAACGTGGTGATGCAGCGCGAGCGCCAGATCACCCGAGCTGAAAAAACTCGGGTGGGTCGAGCACTCTACGGGCTGGTGGTTCAAAACCCCAACACCGACTTCTGGTTTGCGTTCGACCCGGAGGGTGCTAAGTCGACTGGCGTGGCTGAGGGCGACCTCATCCGCATGGGCATCTCGCCGGAGGATGCGGCCAATATCTTGCAAGAGCCTACACAGGCGGTCGTCAACAAGCGCACCGGTCTGGTCTCCTACCGCCCCAACCCACTGCTACGCAACAGCAACAACGTCTTCCCTGTCCGCATCGACGGGCGGGAGCGGTACATCTTTTTCAACAGCAACAACGACCAGGCAACCCGCATGGTCGAGGCGTTGAAGAACTTGGATGCGAATACGCTGGCCATGGGGTTGCAGTACCTTGCCCCTGTCACCCGCTACTTTGCCTCGATCAACACCCAGTACAACCCCATATTTGGTGTATTGAACTTGGTGCGTGATACCGGCGGTGCAGCGTTCAACCTGACCACAACCGAGATTACCGATCAAAAAGCCAAAGTAATGGCCGGTATCGCCCCAGCTATGGCGGGTATATACAGACAGGTGCGGGCTGAGCGCGCTGGTCGACCTGACGGCAGTGGGGACTGGGCGGCGCTGTGGCGCGACTTCACCAGCGTGGGTGGACAAACCGGGTACCGGGACATGTTCAACACCAGTGACGACCGGGCCAAGAAGCTACAAGGCGAAATCAAACGCATCCGAGAAGGCAAAGTCAAACAAGCTGGGCGGGCGATTTTTGACTGGCTGTCGGATTACAACCAAACGCTGGAAAACGCAGTGCGCCTATCCGCCTACAAGGCGGCCCTCGATAAAGGCTTGTCAAAAGAAAAGTCTGCCTCGATTGCGAAAAACCTCACGGTTAACTTCAACCGCAAAGGGAAAATTGGTCAGCAAATGGGCGCGTGGTACGCCTTCTTTAACGCCAGCGCCCAAGGCACCGCTCGGTTAGCTCAAACAATGGCTGGCCCAGCCGGCAAAAAGATTGCCGCTGGAGGCATGTTGCTGGGGTCGGCTCAGGCATTGCTACTAGCTGCCGCCGGTTTCGAGAAGGATGAGCCACCGGGGTTCGTTAAAGAACGCAACCTAGTGATCCCGATTGGCGGCAAAAAGTACATCACGATTCCCATGCCCCTTGGGCTCAACGTGATACCGAACACTGGCCGGGTGATCACGGAGTGGGTGCTGGACGATTTCAGAGACCCTGAAAAACGGGTCGCAGAAATAACCGGAGCCTTCCTAGATATGTTCAACCCCATCGGTAACGCGGGTTGGTCGATACAAACCTTAGCGCCAACCGCATTAGACCCACTTGCCGCGCTGTCGGAGAATCGCGACTGGTTGGGGCGCCCTATCGCGCGCGAAGATATCGTTGGCACCCGCCCCACCCCAGGCCATACCCGGGCAAAGGAGTCAGCGAGCACTGTATCTAAAGCGCTGTCGTGGGCCATTAACCGCATCACCTTCGGCACAGACTACAAACGCGGCGGACTCAGCCCCACCCCAGACCAAATTGACTACCTGATTGGTCAGGCGACCGGCGGTGTTGGCCGCGAGCTGCAGAAGGTCGACCGGACAATCCGATCGACGGTAACCGGGGAGGAGCTACCGCCCTATTCAATTCCACTGGTTGGTCGTTTCTACGGCGACGCCGGGGGTAAATCCTCTGTGTCCAGCACCTACTACCGCAACCTGACCCGGCTCAATGAGCATGCAGCCGAGATCAAGGGACTCCGGGAAGACCGCCAACCACTGGGCGACTACTTCCAGCAGTACCCCGAAGCCCGGGCGTGGCAGATGGCCAACGCCATCGAGCGACAGGTTAACCAGCTAAAGCGCCGCCGGCGGGTCATGCTTGAGCGCGGCGCCAGCAAAGAGTCGGTCAAGCAAATCGAGCGGATGATTACCCGCAAGATGGAGGTGCTGAACCAGCGGGTCAAGAGCCTAGAAGATAGCCGATAAGTACTAAACGGTGTGATGGTGCCGTCAAAGGAAACCGACAAAAAAATCACAATTAATCACACTGAGCCTTTAATAAACGGTGTGATGGTGCCATAAACGGTGTGATGGTGCCGTCAAAGGGAACCGACAAAAAAATCAAAAAAAAATCAAAATTAGTCAAAGGGAACCGACAAAAAAATCACAATTAATCACACTGCGCCTTTAAAATACCTTCAGCACGATGCCTGCAACCTTTAGGTAGATTAAGGTCTTTTAGAGGGAATACGGCATATTTGAGCCGTTCAAGGCGGAAAAAAAAATCCTCTCTTGGGCACCAAATATACCTTTAAACCCGCGTGGTTGATGGATTAGCAAAAAACTAATCACAAATTAATCACACTGACTGGACTGCCGTAGGGGTACGGCATTGTGCTAACTCGTAATGTTTCTTAAAGTGGCTTAGGCCACAAGAAGGAGTTAGCAAGATGGCAGCTATAAGAAAATTATCGGGTCCTCGCGGAACCGTGTGGTCTGTTCAGGTGCGCCGCAAAGGCTTCGCCCCCGTTAATCGAAACTTCAAAAACAAATCGGACGCCCTGCAATGGGCTGCAGAAACGGAAGCCCAGTTGGGCCGGGGTGTCGCCATCCCATCGGCACGCGATCCCTCGCGTAATACACCGACCTATGAGGTCATGCAGCGGTACATTAAAGAGGTGGCATCGCAGCGGCCGTACACGGGCAAAAAGGAAGAACAGGTACTCGGGCGCATGATCGGCGAGTGCGAGTTCATGAAACGCCCGATAGGGACCATCACTGGCGAAGACATCGCCAACTGGCGAAACGAACGCCTACGAACCGTGTTGCCTTCGACGGTTAACCGGGAGTGGAACCGCCTGAGTTCGTTCTTCAAACACGCGATCAAAGAGTGGCGTTACCACATGCCCAACGGCAACCCCTGCCAAGATGCCAAGCGACCGGCTGGGGCCAACCGGGCAAGAAATTCGCGCTGGAGCGAAGCCGATATTCAGACCATGATGCGTGCGACCAACTGGCGGGCTGACAAACAGCCGGTGATCATTGAAGACTACATCGGATGGGTCATGCAAATCGCGGTTGAGTCGGCCATGCGGATTGGCGAAATCTGCTCACTCAAGGTCGAGGACTTCTACCCCGAGAAACGGGCGGTGTATCTGTCTCGCACCAAAAACGGCGACGAACGGTGGGTCCCGCTCAGCTCCAAAGCCATGAGCTACTTTGGGTTTTTGATTAAGGGCAAACACCCCCAGCAATTTATCTTCCCCAGAAAAGAGTCCTTTGGCGTGATCTTCAGAAGGGTTCGTGATTCGGTTGGCTTATCCCACCTCACCTTCCACGACACCCGACATGAGGCGACCACACGCCTGAGCACCAAATACGCCAACGTGCTGGAGCTGTCGGCGGTCACTGGCCACCGGGACTTGGGGTCCTTGAAGCGCTACTACAACCCCGACCCACTGGAGTTGTCGAAAAAGATGGGCTAGGTTTAGCCGATCTGAGTCCCTGCGTTTGGCTGTGCCTTAGTCAGACGCGGGGGCTTTTTACTAGTCGGCGCGGCGACACGTTATGAAGACGCCGAAACCGCCGTTCTCATTGAACTTAACCTTACATCCGTAAATTTTGTCATCGTCCCTGACCACAAAGTATTGGCTTTGGCCGTCTCCCTGCGCTGACAGAACTTCCCCCTCAGCGAGTATTTCCTCAGCTTTTTTTCCTCGGAGTTCCTCTGAGTACGCAGCCGCACCCAGAGAAACGACCATCATGGCGGTCGCGAATAACGCTTTCATTTGGTGCTCCTGGTCGTGTGGTCGCTCATTATTGCCCTTGACCTAAATCACTCCACCCGGCCGTCGTAATCGACTGTCTCGGTGTCACCCAGCCGCCACTTGGCCACCGATTCGACCGTGTAGCTGTGGGTGCAAACCTTGAAGTCGGGCTTGCTGAGCGCCACTGGAGTGAGCGACGGATCGAAAAACCGGCAGCGGTTGTTCGGCTGCAGAGCAAACTGCCCGTTGTCCAGCCGCAGCAGGTTGAATGACTTGTGCTCATCGGGGGTTTCACTGAACCCGTAGTCGGGAATCCGGGGGTCGGGCATGCAGTTGTCCAGGGTCAGCATGTACTGGCCGGGGTGAAGCTTGCGGTCTTTGCCAAAAAACTCCGCCCGCAGCCCACACAACAGCGGCTTTTCAACCACCGTGACCCAGTGACTCATCGCGTCCCAAATCTGTAGCACATCGAGGGGCAACTGGTCGTCGACCGAGTGCTTCCACATAAAGGCGCTGATGGGCAGCTTGTCGAACAGCGCGGCGTACTCGGGCAGGTAGGTCTCAAACAAAAACGCCTCGCCCTCTTTTGACTTCACCGACACCCAAACACCATCGACATATTGACCATGGCCGCGTTCATGGTCGTACAGGTACTCGGCCTTGACCAGTACCTTCACCGGAGGCAGTGGCTGAACAAACACTAACTGCCCTCCTTACGTCGGCGCTGGTCAACTGCATCATGCGACTCGCGGGTATTGAACATGTGATTGTTGTAGCACCGACGACGTCGACGTTGCTCACCGGTTTTTAGCGGGCGGGTTTCTTTGACGTCACTTGGCGCCCCACAGATAGGACACTTCATTAGTACCCCCGCTTTCTGCGCGGTGCCTCACGCAAGCCCTCCAGCCATGCAAGCACGTCGGCTTCCAAGAAACGGATGGCTCGGCTGCCCGGGATGCGCAATCGGGGCGGGAGCGTCTCCGGCCGCTTGGAGACGTCGACCCGAATGCTCGACGCCTTACGGCCAATGATCGGCGCCAACTCCTCCGGGGTCAGCGATTTAGAGTTTGTCAGTTGCGACATCAGGCTTCCTTCCTGTAATACGGCGCCTCGTAGCCATCACCTCGCAGCAATAGCCCCGGCGCCCAATCAATGGGTTTTGCAAACACCTCTTGGATTTGTTCAATCGACCCCTCACCCTCGGGCATCTCCGCCACCACCTCGTCGTGCGCGGTGAACAGCATCTGATACCCAAGCGCATCGAGGCGCAGCATCGCTTCTGTCAGGCAATCGCGAGCGATGGCCTGGGCGACGTTCTCGGCTAACTTACCGCCCCAAGTCGTGGCCTTGATCCAACCCCCACCGGATATGCAATCCATGTAGACGATCTGCTCACGCCCCGCCTCGTCGAGCACCAGCGCCGCTTTGGGGTAAGCGAGCGACCGGCCGCTGGGCAGTTTCAAAAAGAGCCCGCCATTGGCGTACTCAAACTCCAACCTACTGGCCCCATCAGCTAGGGGCACCTCCATCCGGCCCTTGGTCGTGATGGCCTGACGCGCGGCGTTTTCAAGAAGCCGCCAATACCGCACCACCTCCGGGTTGGCTGCGCGCCACTTCTGCACGATGGGCTGCAATTCATGTTGCTGCAGCCCGTACCTTGCGGCATCACGCTGCAGTGCACCCACTCCCCCACCAAACCCCAACGCCAGCTCGGCGATCTTGCCGCGTAGCCGATACGGCGACTTCTTGTCGACGCTGCCCGGCGCCAGACCAAACATGGCTTCAGCGCTGGCCTCGTAGATGCGCCCGTGTGTGCGGAATACTTCTAGGCGCCATGGCACATAGGCAGCCCACGCCATGATCCGCGCCTCGATGGCGCTGAAGTCACAAATTAGTAGCCGGTGCCCCGGACTCGGGATAAACGACGTACGAATGAGCTGCGACAGGACCTCAATGACGCTTGGCCACAGCAGCCCCAGCATTTGGACATCGCCAGCACGGACCAACTCGCGCGCCTTATCGAGGTCGGGCAGGTCCATGCGGGGCATGTTCTGAATCTGCGGCCCCTGCGAGGCAAACCGGCCGGTCCGATTGGCGCGGTAAAAGCCCATGGTGCCCCGGACCCGGTTATCGGCGCACATATATTGAAGGATGCGCGGGTATTTGGCCGTACTGGCCTTTGCCAGTTGCTGGCGAATCTCAAGCACCTCCCGCAGCACGGGGTCGTCGTTGGCCTTGAGCAAGTCGGCCACGGCATCTTTATCTAGGGAGTTGAGCGTTAAGCCATAGTTTTCCTCTACCCAGCGCCGCAACTGCAGTGCCGAGTTCGGGTTGTCCAGCCCGGTGAGCGTCATGGCACGCTGGGTCAGCTCAGCCCGGACCGCCTCATCGGCTGCGATGGCCGCCTTGACGAAGTCGACATCAACCAGGATGCCACGGTCATTCATCCGCAGGTTGATGTCCCAAAGACGTAACTCGCGGGCTGGGGGCTTACGCACCGATGTCAGTCGGTCAGCCGCGCGCATGGCTGTAATGTCTTGCGTAGCGTACGCGACGAACTGCGCCCACTCCTCGGGTGCAGCCTCAGGGTTGGTGAACGTGCCGTCTTTAGACGGGATGCTGAACTTGCGAATGAGTGGCTTGCCGTCGGCTTTTTTGTCCGTGACGCGGAGCACCTTGGTGACGTTGGCCAGCGAATTTGGCAGACCACAATACAAAGCCTGAAAACTTGAGCACGCCCACTGGCTGCTGTCTAAGGGAAGCTTTTGACCATGCCGCAGGACCAAGAAATCGAACTCGGCGTTGAAGGCGCGCTTTTGGATGGTCGGGTTTGTTAACGCCCGCACCAACTCCTCTGGCAGCACTTCACCACGCCCGAGTTCAATCACTTGCACCGGCCCGTCGCCAAAGGCGTACGTAACCAGCAACACCTCTGCGCTCTCGGCGTACGCGTACGCCCCGCTTTCGCGAAGGTTCACTCTGCCACGCGTCTCGGTGTCAACCCACAACGTTTCGATGGCGCTCAAGCTCGGCCTCCAATTTTTCGATGCGGTCTTGCAGTTTGTTGATCAGGTCGGCGTAACGCTTGAGCAGGATGAGCACATCCTCGGGGCTCATTTCGCATCGCTCTGAATCTGAACCTCGCTGCCGTCAAGTGCGGCCTGATATTGACCGCGCACCTCGGCGATCAAGTCAGCCACTTGCTCGTAGGGCATCTTGGCCAGTGCAAACAAAACAACCTGCACGCCCTGGGGCGTGAAGTGCAATCGGATAACTTCATTCATGACAAACTTCCTTGTAAGAAAAGAGCCCCTCCAGGTGCGGATATGCGAGGTCAAACAACCGCGGGAGATAGGGGCTGGTGTTGTTGCTGATCTTGAAACCGCTGCCGCGCTCAGCGACGCTGGTGTGGTGGCGCAGGTGATGGATGATCATCTTTGAGCTGTAGCGCCGATAGCCCGCACCAATCGCCCGAAATGTTTCATCACGGAAGGCGTACCAGACATGTAGGTTGCTGGGCAACCAGTCAAGAAACTCATCCGTAAACATCTCGGCATGGCGATTGGCGAGGTCGACGACGTTCATACATCACGCCGGATGTGCACCACACCGGGACTGGTCCAAGAACGGCAGGAGTTCACGCCAAAGGCGCGACGGGCTCGGTTGCAAACTGCGCTGTGAAACAGCTTTGGTTCTTCGCCCGTTGGCACCGGCAACTTGATGGTCTGCCCCACCACCAGCTTAGTAACTGGCTCGGTGGGCTTGGTCCAGTGCCCGTATGGCACATATTCAGCCACCTTGCGGCCAGCCTGTGCGTTCGGCTGTAGCCCCCAGCTGACCAACTGGATTACCCCGGGCTGCACCACCTCCACCACAACCTCTTTGAACCTAGCCTTCAACGCCGAGGAGAGCTTGCGCGCCCACGCCGCGTTCGTCTCGCCGGTTGTGTTCCGAAATTCTTTGAATTCGCCGGGGTTGGCCTCAGAGGCGAGCTTCTTGTAAAAGCCACGCCGCTGATGTGGCTCTCTGGGTGGCAAGGGTTTCGGGGTGACAGCCGGTGTGATGGGCACATAGCCGTTCGGCCGCACGATAGCGTCCTGAGCGGCCTTGGGCAGCGCGCCAAACCATGCAGCCAATTTTTCAGTTGGAATTTGCATCTTTGGTTCCTTCGTAAAAACATGATTGCCAGTGATCGAATGGGCCGGTTTAAAGAGATGGCCCTGCTCTTTGTTGAAGTTCATCTTTAGTCCCCCCGTGCGCATCAGGCGAGATACTCGGCGCCGGTGTCAGCGAAGTCCTGCTCGACCGATGAGCCACCACCCAGCCGTTCGCCATCGCGAATCTTTTGGACGTTGCCCAGCCCACAGCCGATGCCACGGTTGCCGTTGACGTTGTACGGATAGAAATTCAGCACCACGCGGTAGACGGCACCTGAATAAATTTCCGCCGGATCGATGATGTCTTGGCGGTTGATGTCAACCACGCGGGGCTTTTGCTTGGAGCGCGCGTTGACGAAGAAACAGCCTTTGTATTCGTCGCCATCGCGCTCCGTGTCACCGTCGCGCAGCGGCATCCGCAGCCCAGCCGGAACCTTGCCACCCCAATACTTGCTCGCCCCGTTCTGCGCGGCTGCCTGACAGGCGGCTTGAATGGCAGCGACGGTTTTCACATCGGTTTTGGGGATGAGCGCCATGCACGAATACATGGGTTCAGCGTTTGGGTCCATTGCCCACGGGGTCACCAATTTGACGTAGCCGAGCGTGACTTCGTCGGTTACCACCTTGGTGCTTGTTGCCTGAGCAACAGGAGTTTTTTGGTTACTTACCATGCTTGAAAGTCCTATGAAAAGTCCGAGTCAACGGACGTTGAAATTGCTTGTCGCGTGTCGGTTGACGGGACAAGCGTCGGTTTGCCCTCTGGCTTGGTGACAAGGTCACCGAGCAAGCTGGCAAATTGGGTTGAACCCAGAGCACGTTCCAACGTAGATAGCGTTGGTAGCGACCGGGTGTAGATTTGGTCGTCGGTCATACCTGAGTCGGTAAGGCGTTTAGCCACGGCGGCCTGATCACTGAAGCGGCGATTGCTGCGTGCAGCCACCAGCTTCCAACCAGGCACCTCAGCACCACCAAGCGCTTCGGCCTCAAGGGCGGCAAGCAACCCGGGGAGTGCGTCGGCGGCCTGTTTGATGCGCAAGGCCAAGGCCGCGCGTTCAGCCATTGACATAGCCTCGGGCGCAGCAACCGTGGGCGGCTCTATGTCCGCGGCGTAGTCAGCACAGACACTTCGGGCGTTGCAAAACTTGCAGTGCGAGCCGACGACAGCCGGCGCCCCTGCCCTAGCAGCCCGATCAGCCTCGGTGATTTGCATGGCAAAAGCCCTCACCTCGTCTGCCGACACCTCACTTGCGGTGAAGTTGTTTAGCGCTGGCTGGTTGATGTGCAGCTGGAAGGTTTTGAAGTCAACCTGCGGGAAGCTGTGCAGCATTAAGACGGCGTAAGCCATCAGTTGATCGTTACCCTCAGCAATGATCGGCATAACGCCCATCTTTTGGTCGACCACCACACCGATCCCATGCTTAGCCGACACACCAACAAAGTCCGCCGTGCCCCTAAAGCCGGGGGCCACATCGCCCGCCTCCATGGGGTGCTCGACAAAAAACTCTGCGTCGGGATCGTCCATCTGCAGCTCGGAGGCGATCGAGACGGTGGTTTGCACGCACGCCTCGATGCCCGCCTCCAGCTCTGCGTCCCAATAAGATGCCGAGGTCTCGGATACAGGCCGGTCTCCCAAGCCCAATGCCACGGATACGTCATGCGCAATGAACTCATGGCCAGCAGTTCCACGCTCGGCGTGGGGGCTGGTTGTTTTCGGTGCGTCTAGCAGTAGCTGCAGATACGCTGGGCATGACAGCGCTTGGTTCACACCACTTGGCCTCATGTTGGCGACCATCAGTGCACCCTCCCGCTGTCACGCACGTCGGCACGGGCAAATACAAAGCGCTGCACCAACCCGTCGTGCTCGGTCTCAACGTCGTGGATGACGGTCTCGATGGCTGCGATTTGGTCAAACGCTTGGTACGCGAGGCTTAAAAACACATCCGTGGTGCCCTCGCCCTCACCCCAGTTAAAGGTCATCTTTTCAGCGTCAAGCTCCACGCTTTCAACGGCATCCTGCAAGCCGTTGCTGACGATTAACGCCGGCACGATTTGGTCCAAGTCATCTCTCATAGCAACAAATCCCCCTGATAACCCGGGTTTGGAACCGAGCCAACGCCCATGCGAAAAAACGCGTAGAAGCGGTTGACCACGCGACGGAACGTCCACACTGGGCACTCGGCCTCGTCGGTGGTTACCGCCACGGCGTGTTCAACCACGTCGACGTCATGCACGTAGTCAAAGGCTCGCGAAATAATCACCATGCGTGGCAGGTCAAAGGCGCGCCAATAAAAGCGCACCAGAGACCCGTCAGCAAAGTGGTCTAGGTACAGACTGGGTGGCGCGAGCACCTCGGCCACCCTGTCTGCAGCAAGCTTGGCGACGACAGCGCTCAAACCAATACCCCATGGGCTTTGAACAGGGGCAGCGGCTTGATGTCCCACAACTGCTGGTAGGTGCCGTCACGGTGGTACTTGATCACCCAGCCAAAATCAGCGTTGACGGGGACGCGGTGCACCACTGAGTCAATAGGCTCGCACTCTTCAAATATTTCATTGGCAATGTGCTTCAGGAACACTCGCCGGCGCATACCGTCCTCCCAGTGCATGGTCGCCTCACGACCCTCAACCTCGACACCGAAAAGCTCACCGTCGCGGGCATGACTCGTGGCAATTTCCTCTACCTCGTCAGCCAATACGCCCTGGATAGATTCCAAAAAT
>Ga0070753_1000956_pt1 | contig 16553 bp, 16 predicted proteins | sample VirMetDEL_Aug_31_FD_77441 | JGI IMG/M metagenome (GOLD analysis project Ga0070753, IMG submission 77441) | Aqueous microbial communities from the Delaware River and Bay under freshwater to marine salinity gradient to study organic matter... | ecosystem: Environmental > Aquatic > Marine > Coastal... | reverse complement strand
GTATCCGAACCTCCACGGCGACAACATCCTCCTCGCCGACCAAGACGGCACCAGGGTGGGTGCACGTGCCAGTTTTGATCCGTTCGGGCAACCCATCGACCCCGTCACCGGCGACATTGGTACCCAGGCGGCGGATGACGCGGTCACCGACACCACCCCGGGGATGCCGACCATGCGTGGGTGGGTCAGCACCAGAAACTGTATGAACACCAGGGCAGTGTGGCGACCATTCAGATGGGGGCACGGCAGTATGTTCCCGCGCTGGGCAGGTTCCTCGAAGTCGACCCTGTTGAGGGTGGAGTCAGCAATGATTACGACTATCCGGCGGACCCGATCAATAAGTTTGATTTGAGTGGGATGCTTAGCCCCGATGGGTATGTCAAGTGGAAGGAGAGCGGCAACTCACCCTATATGGCGCGTGAACTTAGCGGCCGAACGATGACGTATTCAGAGCGAGTATGGGATCCTTGGACATATTCGCCACAGGCGCTTTCTTGGAGGAAGTTCTTCACCGATGTCAGGAAGGCTGTGATTGCAGCGCCTAGGTGGTCGAGATCTCGTGAAGGTCAAGCGGTGAGCAACACTCTGGGTTCAGTTTCAGTGTTGGCCGCAGCCGCTACACCTTTTGCCGGTGGCCTCGCGGGGCTTGCTTTGGGCATCTCGATAACGGCTGGCGTTGCTTCAACTGTAATCGACTGTGTGGGAAACCCATCAGGGTTTGGATGCATTTCTGGAGGGGTGGGGTTGGCGTTGGGGGGTGCTGGAGTTTTTCTGGGTAGAGCTGGGAAGCTAGGAGGAAAAGCTTTCTTTGAGACTTTCGGAGGCGTGACGGGTGCTGCCAGCAATGAGGTGAATTGGCTTACATGGCTAACAACATGACTGCAGGTAGGTTTAATTGTGAAATAGGAAAGGTTCGCGGATGAGTGATCGATCGGCAGGCGCAAAGTTCGGTGCTTTCGCCGCAGGAGCTGGATTGATTCTGTTTCTCGGTTCGCGAGTTGCTATCGAGGCCAACCGCATTGGTGAGGCCGGAGATGATCAAGACTTCCTTCTTCTCAATACATTAGTGACGGCGTTAGTCACTTTTTCACTGTTTGCACTTGCGATTTTCGCCGTGCAACGCACCGGGCACCGTGTCCTTCGGGCGATGTCGACAGTGCGGCCAGATTCGAAAGTGATCTTGCTCGGGGGGTACGGGCAAAGCACGAAGTCGATTGCGCTACTTTCTGGGGAGCCTTCCAGGTTCGCTTATAGCTATTTCGCATGTGTGGCCGAATCAACGGGCATCGAGATTTGGCGCGGCTCACGCCCGCCACGAATGATTGCTTCAGTACTGGCTCAGAACATCGCCAAGCTTGAGCGGGCAACGGTGCTCAATGCAACGCAATTTGTGACATGTCTTTCAATGACTGTGATGAATGGGACCGAAGCTCATGAGGTCTTTTTCGTGCCGGAACTTCGGAGGCGGTTCAAGTTCACGCCGATGAGCGATGGAGAAGTCGATCAGCTGATCGTCGAGTTGAAAGCCCTGTGGGGTCTGCATGAACGCAACAGCCCCGGGTTGCACACAGAACAAGCCTAGATTTCTCTTCCTTCTCCGCGTTCGCTTCTGCTACCGTAGGCCGCCGATAGGTGTTCTTGAGCGTTTTGTTTCATTCCTTAGTCCGCCATGGCACCCCCTGACTGTGGCTTCTTTGCTGTGACGGTGCCGACCGGCATATGACCACACGCCTGACGGAGGGCACCACCGACCTGTCTGATGACACGCTCATCACCTATGTTCGGGATGCTTCGAACCGCATTGTGTCCCGCACCGTGCAAGGCCCCGCGCAACCCCTCAGTTAACCGCCGTCCGCAAGCGGCCGTCGGCGCTGGCGTCGCACGATCGATTCGCGACCGTCATGGCTCCAGCGCGCTACTCGCGCAGCGCCGCCGTCACCCAAGCGAGCGCATCATCGGGGTCGAGACCGAGCTGAGTGATGCGGTCGGCGAAAGCGCGCGCCGCGAGTTGGCCTTGCTGAGCGCTCGAGTCTCCTTGAGGACTCACGACGGTGCCGTTGCGTCCGCGCGTCTCGATGAAGCCATCGGCTTCAAGTTCGCGGTAGGCGCGAGCGACCGTGTTGGGCGCGATCCCCAGATCTTCGGCCAAGCGGCGCACTGGCGGGAGTTTCGTGCCAGCAGCGAGTGAGCCATTCCGCACGGCGTCACGCACTTGCGAGCGAATTTGCTCGTACGGCGGCATCGCCGACTCGGTGCTGATTGTGACGAGCATGGCTTGAGACTACTGGGCGTCGTTCGCGAATTGTGGCCACAGAGTGCGCTGCACGTGTCGCGCGGGCATTCGTGTGGCGATGACGACAAACGCAACAATGAGCATGGCTACCGTGGCGTAGTAGGCGAGATTGCCCCAGAGGAGGGCGGCGATCATCCACGAATCGGGAAATGCGAAGCCAAGCGAGATAAACGACATGAGTGCTGACATGCCGCTCACGGCGATGATGAGGTACGCGAACTGCCGCAGAGCCTGAGCGGCAAGAGCATCGCTCAAGGCAAGAGCATGTTCGTCTCCAGGGATGGCGCGAGACGCAACGAGTCGGTTGGTGATGCGAGGCAGAAGCAGGCTGAGCCCGCCCGACAACAGCCCGGCGAGAAACACAAAAGGAGCACCGGTAGAAATAAGAAAGCCGGGCTCCACCCACGGCGCCGCCATCGCGAGAAGAAGGATACCCGGAAGCACAACGCCGCCGATTGCGCACAGTGCCAGAAGCTTCCGCTCGACCGGGGCGAGCAGATCGGCGACGGTGAGGCCCGTCATTCGCGCGGCGCGCGACGCTCCCGTGGGAGTGCGGTTCGCAAAAAGGGTGCCGATGAGACTGCCCACAATGCCGGCGATCGTTATGGCGGCAAATGCCACGATGCCACCCTCCAACCCGATTGATGGCGCTGGATCAGACCAGGGCTGGAGAGCGAGAAGGAGCAGTGGCAGTACGATCATGCCTCCGGTGAGCGAGCCCCGAGCGCGGATGGCAAGGTACCGGGCGAGAGGTTCGCGTGCGGCATCCGGAACCGTGAGGTTGCTTGATCTCGAGAATGCCGCGACCGCGCGATCCCTGTGGCGAGGTGCCCACGTGCGGACAAGCTGCACGCCGAGCAGCACCATTGCGGCTAGAAACACGAGTGCGAATGCTCCCGCAATGACAGAGTGAAAGACCTCTGTCGGGATATCGATTGATGGGTTGTCAGCGAAAGCAGCCATGCACATATTGTATCAATACAAAACTGCGGTTGTCAGGTCGGGCCCCGTCGCATCAATTAATGGCACGCGGCTACGCGCTCGGCTCGTGCCGCTCCAAAAACCCGTACACCTCGGTGCTGTCGACCCCGGGAAACACTCCCGTCGGCATGGCCGCGAGCAGACTCGATTGCAGTCTCGCGCTCGGCCACGAGTGCGCCTCCCATTTGCGCGAGAGTTCGGCTGGTGCGCGGCGGCAGCACGCGTCATCCGGGCACGTCGAGACTTGGCGATTGGTGGTGTCGCGCCCACGGAACCACTTCACGTGAGCAAAAGGCGTGCCAACGCTCACCGAAAAAGTGCCTTGCTTGGTCGACTGGATGCTCGAGGTGCACCAATAGGTGCCCGCGGGTTTATCGGTGTACTGGTGGTACGGGCTGAAGCGGTCCTCGACGTCGAAGACTTGGCGGGCGCTCCACTTGCGGCACACGGTCTGGCCTTCGACGGCTCCAAGAACGTCGGTGGGGAAAGCCGCGCTGTCGTTTTCGTAAGCCTTCGAAATGGTGCCACTCTCGTGAACCTTGAGAAAGTGCACGGGAATGCCCAAATGCTCGGTCGAGAGGTTGGTGAACCTGTGGGCGGCCGTCTCGTAGGTGACGGCGAAAGCGTCACGCAAATCTTCGACCGACAGTTCTTTGCGGTCTTTCGCTTCGGTGAGATAGGCAACTGCGCTGTGCTCGGGAACGAGCAGTGCGGCGGCGAGATAGTTCGTCTCGACCCTTTGGCGTAAGAAGTCGCCGTAGCCGTTGGGTTCCTTCTCACCCAAAACAAAACTCGAGAGCGCTTGAAGCAGCGCCGACCTCGGGTCGTGCCCGGCGTTCTGGGCGGGCAAGTAGATGCGCATGTTTTTGATGTCAGTGACCGACCTCGTTGACGAGGGAAGGTCGCGCACGTAGTGAAGAGAGAACCCCAGGTGGCTCGCGAGCTCCGAAGCGACTCTCTGCGAGAGCACACCGCCCGTGTGGCTGACAGCAGCGAGAAGTTCGCCCGCGGTTTTCTCCAGCTCGGGGAAGTAGTTGTTTTGTTTGCGCATGGTGCGGCGAAGCTCGGTGTTGGCGCGGCGCGCCTCCTCGGGGGTCGACGCGCGCTCGCGGTGCAGTCGCTCCAGTTCTGCGTGCAGAGTGAGCACCGTGGAGATCGCTTCGTCGCTCAGGGTTTTGCGCACGGGCAGCGGGGGGAGTCCGAGGGATGCGAACAGTGGGCCCCGTTGCGCGCGCTCGAGAGCGATTTCGAGAGCGGCACGGCCGGTGGGGGCATCCCCGCTCAGCAAACTATCGAGGCTCACACCCAGGGCTCTCGCAAAACCCTGAAGCTCGCTGAGCTTGGGCTCACGCTTGCCGTTCTCCACGACAGAAACTTGGGATGCCGCGCGCCCCACCCGCGCCCCCAGCTCCTCGAGAGTCATGCCCTTGGCCGTACGCACTTCACGCACGCGCCGGCCGATGGTTAGTGAATCGATCATCTCTTCATCGTGGGCGACGGAATCGAGCGCTGAGGTCATAAACCCACTCTCGCACGGCCGGTTCTTCAGGGAAATAGAAAAACAGCTAAATTTCTGCCAACTTTCTCGGGAATTGCTGCCTCCGGAGGGGTGATAGTCGAAACAAGACGAAAAAGACGGCCGGAACGCCAGTTCTCGGGCCTGACCATTCGCCCCACGTGACCACCAGTAATTGACCATTCGCAATTCACGCCCCGCAGGAGACAACGATGACCCCGCAATCCGCACCCAGCCAGACGCCCAGCCAGACGCCTCGCCCCGGCGACCAGACGCAAACCGCAGCTCAGCTCGAAACCGAGTGGAAGACCGACGCTCGCTGGAGTGGCATCACTCGCGACTACGCGGCCGAAGACGTCATTGCCTTGCGCGGCTCCGTGCGCGAAGAGCGCACGCTCGCCAAGCGCGGTGCCGAGAAGCTGTGGGAACTCATTCACGACGGCGCTCCCGTGGGAGAGCCAGGATCAGGCGGTAGCGAAGAGTGGGTTGCCGCTCTCGGCGCCCTCACCGGCAACCAGGCCGTGCAGCAAGTGCGCGCTGGCCTGAAAGCCATCTACCTCTCTGGCTGGCAGGTTGCCGCCGATGCCAACCTGTCCGGCCAGACCTACCCCGACCAGAGCCTGTACCCCGCCAACTCGGTCCCGGCCGTTGTTCGCCGCATCAACAATGCTTTGCTTCGCGCAGGCCAGATCGAGCACGCCGAAGGACTAGAGCAAAGAGAGTGGATGGCGCCCATCGTCGCCGACGCAGAAGCCGGCTTCGGCGGCCCGCTCAACGCCTACGAACTCATGAGCTCGATGATCGAGGCGGGTGCCGCTGGAGTGCACTGGGAAGACCAGTTGGCCTCGGAGAAGAAGTGTGGCCACATGGGCGGCAAGGTTTTGGTGCCAACCGGCCAGCACATCCGCACGCTCAACGCGGCACGCCTCGCAGCCGACGTAGCGGGAACGTCAACAATTGTGATCGCGCGCACCGACTCGCTCGCCGCCGACCTGGTTACGAGCGACATCGACGACCGTGACAAGCGATTCCTCACCGGCGACCGCACGCAAGAAGGCTTCTACCGCACGACACCCGGCATCGACACTGTGCTCGCTCGCGGACACGCCTACGCACCGTACGCCGACCTGCTCTGGGTGGAGAGCGACAAGCCCAACTTGGAGCTTGCGCGCACCTTTGCGGAGAGCATCCACAAGGAATTCCCCGGCAAGAAGTTGGCCTACAACTGCTCGCCCTCGTTCAACTGGAAGACCCATCTTGACGACGCACAGATCGCGAGCTTCCAGCGCGAACTTGCCGCCATGGGGTACTCGTTCCAGTTCATCACTTTGGCCGGCTTCCACGCCCTCAACCACTCGATGTACACGCTCGCTCGCGACTACTCGCAGCGACACATGAGCGCGTACGTCGATTTGCAGGAAGCAGAGTTCGCATCCGAACTCGATGGCTACACGGCTACGCGCCACCAGCGCGAGGTCGGCACCGGTTACTTCGACCGCATTGCCACAGCTCTCAACCCTGAGAGCGAAACCCTCGCGCTCGTCGGCTCAACCGAGTCCGAGCAGTTCCATTAAATCGACCTTCTCCACTACTTCCCCTTACGGAGCACACCATGACCATCACCATCACGGGCCCTATGGCCGAACGGTACGACGAAATTCTCACCGACGAGGCACTCGAGTTTGTGTCGCAGCTTCACGCGCGGTTCTCAGGCATCAGGCACACGAGACTTGCCGACAGGATGCAGCGCCGCTACGACTTCGGCAACGGCCGCGACTTCTCCTTCCTCACGAGCACGGCCGAGGTGCGCAGTAACGCGGACTGGCGTGTTGCCGGTGCAGGCCCTGGGCTTTTCGACCGCAGGGTCGAGATCACGGGGCCGACCGACCGCAAGATGGCTATCAACGCTCTGAACTCGGGCGCGAACGTGTGGCTTGCCGACCTCGAAGATGCGACGAGCCCGACCTGGGCCAACATCATTGAAGGGCAGCTGAGCCTGTTCGATGCACTGCGCGGAAACCTTGACTACTCGAGCCCAGAAGGCAAAAAGTACTCTCTCAACCACGCGACAAGCGACGAAGCTACTCCGACGATCGTCATGCGCCCTCGCGGGTGGCACCTCGTCGAGAAGCACATCAAGTACACCGACCGTGCCGGCACGTCGATGGCGGCATCGGCAAGCCTCGTCGACTTCGGGCTGTACTTCTTCCACAATGCTCAAGAGCTCATCGCTCAAGGGCGTGGACCGTACTTCTACCTGCCGAAACTCGAGAACCACCTCGAGGCGCGGTTGTGGAACGAGGTCTTCACGTTCGCGGAGGAGTACATCGGAATCGCCCACGGCACGATTCGCGCCACGATCCTCATCGAAACCATCTCGGCAGCGTTCGAGATGGACGAGATTCTGTTCGAGCTCCGCGATCACTGTGCGGGGCTCAACGCCGGTCGTTGGGACTACATCTTCTCGATCATCAAAAACTACCGGGGACGCGGCCAGTGGTACGTGCTGCCCGACCGCTCGTCCATCACCATGACGGTGCCGTTTATGCGGGCCTACACCGAACTGCTCGTTGCGACGTGCCACAAGCGCGGCGCCCACGCTATCGGGGGCATGAGCGCGTTCATCCCGAACAGCAAGAGCCCCGAGGTGACCGCCGCCGCACTTGAAAAGGTGAGCGCAGACAAAAAGCGCGAAGCCGGTGACGGATTCGACGGCACGTGGGTGGCGCACCCTGGTCTCATCGCTACGGCGCGAGCCGAGTTCGATGCGGTGTTGGGTGAGCGCCCCAACCAACTCGAGCGCTTGCGCCCCGAAGTTCACGTGACCGCGGCGCAACTGCTCGACATTCGCTCGGCCGGTGGACACGTGACCGACGGTGGCGTTCGCGACAACGTGTCGATCGCAGTTCGCTACATCGAGTCCTGGTTGCGAGGTGTGGGAGCCGCGGCAATCGACAACCTCATGGAGGATGCCGCGACGGCTGAGATCTCACGCAGCCAGATTTGGCAGTGGATTCACCAAGACACCGTGACGGCCGAAGGCACCACGATCTCGAAAACCTTCGTAGAAGGATTGCTTGCTGAGGTTGTTGACGGCCTGCCGCGGAGTGAAGGCAACCGCATTGACGACGCTGTTGAGGTGTTCCGCACTGTTGCGCTGCAGGAAGAGTTCCCCACCTTCCTCACGATTAGCGCGTACACGCGGTTCCTGGTTGAGGAGCCTGCCGCAGTTACCTCCTAGCAGAAGCTGCGCCAAAGGGCACTTCTACACTCGCGCTTACCCCCCCTGAGCGAGTGTGGGAGTGCCCTTCCGTGCGCTGCCTAGTTGTCGTGCGAATCGCCAACGGGGTACTGGAACACGTCGTCGAGTGGCACTCCGAAGACTCCGGCGATACGGAAAGCCAGCTCGAGGGTCGGTGAGTATTTGCCCTGTTCGATGGCGATGATCGTTTGGCGGGTGACATCCACTTTTTTGGCGAGTTCTGCTTGAGTGAGCTCGCCGTGGGCGAAACGTAGGGCACGAATCGAGTTAGTGACTTTGGTGGGCTTGACCACTTCTAGAACCCCCGGCGGTAGGAGGCCAGCTGCACGGCGCCGCCCACGATCGCACCCATCACGAATACCGCGTACATGGTGTTGGCGATCCAGAAGGTTGGCAAATCGAAGATGGCCATAAGCATGGGGGCAACCATACCGATCATGGTGACGAGCCCCGCGACGTAGCCGCCGCGCACGCTGATGGCACGATCACGCACGTCGCCAGACTGGCGCTCACTTGGCGTGACAATTTCGACGAGGATGGTGACAATAATCGTGAGCCCGATGCTGATGCCGATCGCCCACAAGAGAGTGGCTGCGTAGTCGATTTCGTCGATGGGCACGCCGCTCCAGTCGCGCAGCATGATGACGATGTAGCCGACGGTTGTGGCGATGGCGGCAAGCAGGCTAACCCAGACGCCTTTGTGTTCGTAAGTCATAAGTGGCTCCGTATGTAAATAATTTCTGACATTTCGAACTGTAGGGCTCCAGTGGCTGCGTGTCAAGTTTTGTTTACATGTGCGCGGCTCGCGCTCGTGGCATCCACCCTGCTGAGGTTTGTGGCGAGCGTGCAGTTTTGAACCCCAGCGGCCGCCACAAACCGCCGCGCGGCACACAATGCTCAGCATTGTGGCGGGGCCCCGCGCGCAGGACGCACGCCCAGCCCGCGGGCCACGCGCAGTGCCACACCCGGCCCGCACGCCAGGCCCGGCGCGCGCCTAGTCGTGCTGGCGGTGGATGAGCCGCGACAGGATTATCGCGCTTCGAGTGTGGTCGACGTTGGGGGCGACGCGCACTCGCTCGAGCGCGGCCTCAAGCGACGGGATGTCGCGCGAACGCATGTGCACCATGGCGTCGGCAGAGCCCGTAACGGTTCCGGCATCCACAACTTCGGGAATCCCCGACAGAATGCGCTTGAGTTCGTCGGGTGCGACGGTGCCGCGGCAAAAGAGTTCGACGTAGGCCTCTGTAGCGAGTCCATCGACGGCGGGGTCGACTTGAATGGTGAACCCTCGGATGACGCCGTCGGCGACTAGCCGGTCAACTCGACGTTTGACTGCCGAGGCCGACAAACCGATGGTCTCGCCGATGTCACCGTATCCGGCGCGGGCGTTGAGGCGGAGCCGGTCGATGATTCCGTAGTCGAGAGAGTCCATCTAGCTACTGTATGGCGAAAAGTTGCGCGAGCGGGGGTATTCACGCTGATTCGGTGCGCTCTATGGCCAGACATTGCTATATGGTGCGTGTGAGACTGGACTGATGACCACAACCGACACTTCACCCATCACGCCTGCGCCTCGCGTTGCGACAACGCGCACCGTACTGATGTGCCGCCCGTCCCACTTCACTGTTGTGTACCGCATCAACCCGTGGATGGATCCACAGCTGCCAACAGACACCGATCTCGCCGTGCGCCAATGGCAGACCCTGTATGACACCTACATCGAGCTGGGTTTCGACGTTAGGCTCATCGAACCCATCGATGGCTTGCCCGACATGGTCTACGCCGCCAATGGTGGTTTCGTGATCGACAACATCGCTTACGGAGCGAGCTTCACCCACCCCGAGCGCCAGCCTGAAGGCCCCGCCTACATGGAGTGGTTTGCCGCCAACGATTTCGACGTGCGCACCCCCGTCAACATCAATGAGGGCGAAGGCGACTTCCTACTCGTGGGCGACACGATTCTTGCCGGCACGGGCTTCCGCAGTGCATCCAATAGCCACCACGAGATCGCAGAAATCTTCGGCCGCGAAGTTGTCACTCTCACGCTCGTCAACCCGAGTTTCTACCACCTCGACACCGCCATTGCCGTGCTCGACGACACCAACATTGCTTACTTGGAGAGCGCATTCGACGACGAGTCTCTTGCGAAGCTGCGAGCTCTCTACCCGGATGCCATCCTCGCCACCGAAGAAGACGCAGCCGTGCTCGGTCTCAACTCCTACAGCGACGGCTACAACGTCGTTATCGCCTCGCGCGCTACAGACTTTGAGCGCCAGTTGCGCGAACGCGGCTACAACCCCATTGGTGTCGACCTCTCCGAGCTGCTGCTCGGCGGTGGCGGCGTCAAGTGCTGCACCCTGGAGCTTCGACGATGAGCGGGGCGAACGCAGTGGATTCCACAACCCAGCGATACCTGGACCTCGAAAACGCACACGCCGCCCACAACTACCACCCGCTCGAAGTCGTTGTCGACCGCGGCGAAGGCGCGTGGGTCACCGACGTTGAGGGCCGGAGGTACTTGGATTGCCTCGCCGCGTACTCTGCCGTGAACTTTGGGCACGGGCATCCCGCGCTCATTGCGGTGGCCAAGGCACAGCTCGACAGGCTCACGCTCACGAGTCGCGCTTTTCACAACGACCAACTTGGCCCTTTTGTTGAGGCTCTCGCGAAGCTCGCGGGCAAAGACATGGTTTTGCCCATGAACACTGGGGCCGAAGCTGTCGAGTCTGCCGTGAAGGTTGCTCGCGCGTGGGGCTACCGGGTGAAGGGCGTCGCGCCCGACAAGGCCACGATTATCGTCATGGATGGCAACTTCCACGGCCGCACGACCACCATCATTAGCTTCTCCAACGACGCTGATGCTCGCAGCGACTTCGGCCCGTTCACTCCCGGCTTCGTCAGTGTTCCTTATGGGGACGCCGCCGCCATCGAGTCCGCGATCGACGAAAACACCGTTGCCGTGCTCATCGAGCCCATCCAGGGTGAAGCGGGAATCGTTGTGCCACCGGCAGAGTTTTTGCCTGCGGTTCGCGAGCTCACGTCGCGCCACAACGTTCTGTTTATTGCCGATGAGATCCAGTCCGGCCTTGGCCGCACTGGTGCCACTTTCCAGTGCGACAACGCCGGTGTTGTTCCCGACGTGTATTTGCTGGGCAAAGCTCTCGGCGGCGGCATCGTCCCCGTTAGTGCCGTCGTCGGGAACAGCGACATTTTGGGTGTTTTGAAACCCGGCCAGCATGGTTCGACGTTTGGTGGCAACCCTCTTGCCGCCGCGGTCGGCCACGCTGTTGTTGACCTTTTGGCTACCGGTGAGATGCAGCAGCGCGCGAGAGATTTGGGCGAAAGGCTCGTGCTTGGCCTTCGCGGTCTGATCGGTCTCGGCGTGCTCGAGGTTCGCGGTGCGGGCTTGTGGGCGGGCGTCGACATCGACCCTGCTCTCGCGACCGGACGTCAGGTGTGCGAACTGCTTGTGGAGCGCGGGGTGCTCGTGAAAGACACCCACGGTTCGACGATTCGTTTCGCGCCACCCATTGTTGCTTCGGCCGAGGACATCGATTTTGCTGTCGAACAGTTGCGCCACGTGCTTGAGGGCCTCTCCAAGTAGAGGGTGCTCGTTAGCGCGGCGAGTAGCGTGTGCCCGGTAGCGTGAGCTTATGACCGCTGACGCTACTGGGCCACACGCTGCTGCTCTGGATGCTGCATCTCTCGACGCTGCTCGGCTGGATGCTGCTCGGCTGGACGCTGCCCGGTTAGATGCTGCTGATCCGCTCGCGCAGTTCCACGATCGGTTTGTGCAGTCGCCCGACGTCACGGCCTACCTCGACGGCAATTCGCTCGGTCGGCCGCTGCACGCGTCAATCGAACGAGTGACGGCGTTTATGACCGACGAGTGGGGTTCGCGCCTCATTCGCGGGTGGGACGAGGGCTGGATGACGCTCGGCCAAACCATCGGCGACGACCTTGGTCGTGTGGCGCTCGGGGCCGCCCCCGGCCAAACCACGATCGGTGATTCGACCACGGTGCTCATCTACAAGCTCGTGCGCGCTGCCGTCGACGCGAGGCCGGGCCGCACCGAACTGGTCATCGACCGCGATAACTTTCCGACCGACCGCTACATTCTCGAGGGCATCGCGAGCGAGTGCGATCTCACGGTCCGTTGGATCGAAACCTCCCTCGATTCTGGAGTCACACCGGAGCTCGCCGCGGGTGCCATCGGCCAGAACACGGCTCTTGTGGTGCTCAGCCAGGTTGCCTACAGGTCGGGCTTTCTCGCCGACGTGCCCGCGATCACAGCTATCGCCCACGACGCCGGTGCGCTCATCCTGTGGGACCTGTGTCATTCGGCGGGCGTCATCCCCACCCAGCTTGACGAGTGGGGCGTGGACCTCGCTGTCGGATGCACCTATAAGTATCTCAACGGCGGCCCCGGTTCACCGGCTTTCGCTTACGTGCGCACCTCTCTGCAAGGCAGCCTGGAGCAACCGATTCAGGGTTGGTTGGGCAGCGCGACTCCTTTCGAGATGGGGCAAGGTTATGAGCCGGCCGAAGGCATCAGGCGTTTTCTCTCCGGCACCCCGCCCGTGATCGGCTCCCTAGCCATGCGCGACATGATCGCCCTCATCGAGGAGGCGGGCATCGAGGCGGTGCGCGCCAAGTCGATTGCGCTCACCGAGTACGCGATCACCCTCGTTGACGAACTGCTTCCGGATGCCACGCTCTCGAGCCCTCGCGATGCGCAGTCGCGCGGTGCCCACATCACGATCGACCACCCGGCGTTCGCGACGCTCGTTCCAGCTCTCTGGAAAGACGGCGTCATCCCCGACTTTCGTCGGCCCACCGGCATTCGCTTGGGGCTGTCACCGCTCTCGACGAGTTTCGCCGAAGTGCGCTCGGGCGTTGAGGCGATCGCGGCAGGACTGCGGTAGCGGCAGGACTGCGGTAGCCGCAGGTCTCCGGTAGCCGCAGGATTCCGGTAGCCGCAGGATTCCGGTAGCCGCAGGATTCCGGTAGCCGCAGGATTCCGGTAGCCGCAGGATTCCGGTACGAGTCGGGATTCGCCGGCTTGTGGTCGGTGCGCCGGTTTAGCGCCGTTGCGCCGGTTCAAACATGCGCCCCCGCGTCAAACCCCCGCACCCGACACAATGCTGAGCATTGTGTCGGGAGGCCCTCTCGCGCCGTAGCCTTGAGGGGTGAGCATCCTCAGCCCCGAACTGTTGCAGCGAATTCGTGACCGCGCGCCCGCGTACGACGCCGAGAACAGGTTTTTTTGGGAGGATCTCGCAGAGCTTCGGGATGCCGGCTACCTTCGCCCGCGCAGCCTCACCGATACCGTGCGCGATCACCGCATCCTGGCCGCCCACGCTCCTGCGACGGCCCTTGCGATGAGCATGCACCTCGTGTGGGTCTCGATCGCGCGCATGCTGCAGGCGCGCGGTGATTCGAGTCTCGAGTGGCTGCTCGCCGACGCCGAGGCTGGGGAGCTTTTCGCTTTTGGCGTCAGTGAGGCTGGCAACGACTTCGTTTTGCTGGATTCGGTGACCGAGGCGTCACCGCACGCCGATGGTGGTTACCTGTTCACGGGCGCCAAGATTTTTACCAGCCTGTCGCCCGCATGGTCGAGGCTGGGCATTTTTGGTCGTGACGATTCCGACCCGGAGAATCCCACCCTCGTGCACGGTTTTGTGTCCAGGGAGCGGCCTGTTGCCGGTTCGGAGTGGGGTGGCGATTCCGGTGACGATTTTGGTGTTGAGGGGCTGCGCATTCTCGACGACTGGAACACTCTCGGCATGCGGGCAACTCAGAGCAGAACGACTGTGCTTGACGGGGTGCGGGTTCCCGCCGACCGGATAGTGCGCACGATTCCTGTGGGTGAGCCCGACCTGCTCATTTTCGCGATTTTTGCGTCGTTTGAGACGATAATTTCGAGCGTCTACGCGGGTATTGCCGACCGAGCTCTCGAGCTGGGGGTTGCCGCAGCGAAGTCGCGCCGCTCTCTCAAAAACGGTGGAGCGCCCTATGCGAGCGACCCCGACATTCGCTGGCAGCTCGCGGAGGCCGCAATCGCTAGGGATGCTCTTGAGCCCCAGTTGTTGGGCGTGGCCGGTGACCTCGACGCCGTTGTCGACCGTGGCGAGGTGTGGTTCCGTGAGTTGGTGGGGTTGAAGACGCGCAGTGTTGCCACGGCGCGCCAGGTGGTGGATGCCGGCATCCGGGTCTCTGGTGGTTCGTCGTTCCGCGCCTCAAGCGAGCTCGCCCGCCTGTATCGGGATGTGCTGGCTGGCGACTTTCACCCCTCAGACCCGGAGTCGGCGCATTCGACCGTCGCCAATCACCTGTTGGGCCCGATTTAGCCCGCTCACCTACCGACGCGTGAGGCGCTGAGGCACGCCCAACTAGCGCCCCTCGAGCAGCCGACTAGCAGCCGGGTCCGCTGGAGTTGACCGTGCAGTCGTCTTCGACGAGCACGGTTTTTGCGCCGCCCGCTGTGGCTCTGAGCCTGTTGGCGGGAAGGGTGAGGGTGCCACTGATGTCGGTCCACGCCTGCCCGGCGAACCTGTATTCGACGGCGTAGGTGATGCTGAGGTCGATGTAGTACGTGCCGGAGCGCTCATAAATGTGGCTTGTCGGGGTGGGGTCGAATTCGTCGAAACCGCCCGCGGCCCACGTGCGGCCGGGTGTCGAGCGAGTGGCAGCTGTGCCGTCGCCGTAGGTCCAGTGCCAACGCACGGGGGTGAACCGCACGGAGGCCGGATAACCGAGGAGGGTTCCGTTGTGCACTTGAACGCCGCCCGTGGAATAGAAGTTGGTGTCGAGCCCGACCACCATCCACCCGTCGGGTTGCATGTGGTTGACGCCGGGGTTGGGCCTGAAGTGCGCGATGTCGCTGAGCGTTATTGGCCGATCGGTGATCGATGTGACCGTGAACGGTTCGCGGCAGTTGGGGTCGCAGGCGGGAGCCGGTGCGTTGCCGCCGCTCGAGCCGTTGCCCGCTGCGCTGCTGGTGTTGCCTCCGCCGTTGCTGCCCGTGCCGGACCCGGCGCCAGGCCCCGTTCCGCCGTTGCCAGCGTTGCCGGTCAGGGTCACGTCTTGGTCGCCGACGGAGCCGGAGACGTTGGGGCAGTTGCCTGTGAATTGATCGAGCTCACCGCAACCCGCCGCCTGTGCGGCTGTTGGGAGGAAAGCCAAAAAAAGAGTGAGGGTGAGAACCGAGGTAAATGTGGCTACTGGGCGCAAAAGTCTTCCCCTGTCCATATTTGAATGTCTGAAACAATCAGACCGCTCGAAGACTCAGGAGAGCTGTCGAAAGTTACCTCACGTGGAATTCGATCTTTCCGGTCAGCGTTCACGACAGAGTTCCCTGACTCGTCAAGAATGTCGACTGCAGAAATATCGACACAGACGTAGATTGTCACGATTGAGAGCCCATCCGGAGAATTGCTGTCGTAATGCTGCAATTCCGTGCTGTCAAAAGTCGTGCCTCCAGTGCTTCGAAGGCCGGTCTGGGCTGCGGTTTCAAAACCTTCATACTGAAGATCTGCGACTTCTGGAGTGGCGACTTTGAGAATTCGAGCACTGTCCTTGCCTTTTTCAATAAGTATCGAGTCGACCACGGATGTGTAAGCCCGATACGCCTCTTCCGCGGCCGCGAGGGCTTCTTCGTCCGAGGCGAAGAGTGGGGCGGCGGTGGGTTCCGCGGCTGGAGTGTACGAGGGCTTGTCTCCGAAGCATCCGGCGACTGTGAGTGCGAGGGCCGCGGCGAGGCAGGTGGCGAGGATCGGGGTCACTGTGCGCATTCCGACACGCTAGGCAACCGAGCGCTCGCGCGGCACAGACTTTCCACACCGGGTGCGTGCCACAATGCTGAGCATTGTGCCGGGTGCGGCGGTTTGGAGCCGGTGCGCAGGTGTGAAAGTACGCGGTCTCGACAAACCTCAGCGGCGCTGCCTTTTACTCCCCAGGGAGCAGGCGCCGTTCAGCTAGCTGACATAACGTTGAAGAATGAGCACACCTGACGCCGCGACTATCGCGCTGACCGACATCCCGCTGACGACTATCGACGGCGAGAACACGAGCCTGGGCTCGGAAGACTTTGCGGGCAAAGTGTTGCTCGTCGTGAACGTTGCTTCGCGCTGCGGGCTCGCTCCCCAGTACGAGAAGCTCGAAGAACTGCAGAAAACCTACGGCGACCGTGGTTTTAGCGTGCTCGGTTTTCCGAGCAACCAGTTCCTGCAGGAGCTCGGCAGTGACGACGCCATCAAGGAGTACTGCTCGATGACGTGGGGCGTCACGTTCCCCATGTTTGAGAAGGTCAAAGTCAACGGCAAAAAGGCGCACCCGCTTTACAGCGAGCTCACCAAGTCGAAAGACGCCAGTGGCAAAGCGGGCAAGGTCATCTGGAATTTCGAGAAGTTCGTTATCACTCCGGATGGCGCCGTGCACAGGTTCCGCCCGACGGTGCAGCCTGACGCTCCCGAGATTGTCGAGCTCATCGAGAGCTCGCT
>Ga0070753_1000954_pt1 | contig 16578 bp, 18 predicted proteins | sample VirMetDEL_Aug_31_FD_77441 | JGI IMG/M metagenome (GOLD analysis project Ga0070753, IMG submission 77441) | Aqueous microbial communities from the Delaware River and Bay under freshwater to marine salinity gradient to study organic matter... | ecosystem: Environmental > Aquatic > Marine > Coastal... | reverse complement strand
GGACTGGGACAATCCGGACGCGCCGATGATCCCCTCCGAGCGATTCGACGCCGAGCTGGGGCGCTGCTGCCGGGCGAGCGATGACGTGCTGCGCCGCGGGCTGCGGCAGGCGACCGAGCGGTTCCTGCCGGCCTGGTCGACGCGGATGACGCCGCACGTGCTGCGGCATAACTGCGCGTCGTCGTTGTATCTGGCGGGCATGGACCTGAAGGCTCTGCAAGAGCTGCTTGGGCATCAGTGGCTGTCGACGACGACGCAGTACATCCACGTCTCCAGCCAGCACATCGAGGACTCGTGGGCGCAGGCGAACAAGAGCGTGGAAGACCGATTCGAAGGGATGGCGTGACGCGATGAGATGGAACCTGAGAGTCCAGGCCGCTGAGCGAGGCATCTGGAAGTCGGCGGAGCTGCGGCGGATGCTCGCCGACGCCGGGCTGGAGATTAGCGCCGGCAAGATGTCGGGCCTGTGGACGGGCACGCCGACCACGATCCGCCTCGATGACCTCGACGTGATCTGCCATGTCCTGGGCTGCACGCCGACCGATCTGCTCGTGCCTGAGCCGGAGAAGGTCCAGGCCCGCAAGCCGAACACGGCGCGGCGGGAGGAGGCCAATGGGCCGAGCATCGTCGCCCCGAGGTTCGGGCCGAAGAACGATCGTCCCGCGCCGCCGCTATGAGCCCGGCACGCGGACCGAACGGGCCGTTGAGCCCGCCGCTGCCCTGCACGAAGTGCGGGGTTGCCCCGGCCGCGTGGCTGACACCCCGAGTCGACTTCTGCTACGGCTGCATCCCTGGCGGGCCGTTCACGCCGCCGCGGTGCCGCACGTGCGGATCGCCCGAGTATTACAGCCAGGGGCTCTGCGCGCCCTGCCATCCTGGCAGTCCCGGCTTCGTCGGCTCCTGCCGCGACTGCCTGGCCTGGGGCGTGTATCGCGGGCGGAGCTGGCACTGCCCGAAGTGCAAGTGGTGGTTCACGCACTACCCGCAGGGCGAATGCGTGTCCTGCCACCGAAAGGTCACCATCGGCGAGATGGGTTACTGCCGGCTCTGCCTGGAGACCGCCCGCGAGCACCAGCGGCCGGGCGAACCGCTCGACCTCGACGCGGCCCGCAAGTACGGTCAGCAGCTGTTCTTCGCGACGATGAACGACCCGCGCCGCCGCGGCGAGAAGCGCCTGCCGATGGCGATGAGCATCCGTGAAGCGGTGCGCATCCTCAACACCCCGCCGCCGCCGGTGCCGACCAGCTACCAGCCGGAGCTGTTCCACATCGACCCCGACCCGGAGCTGCTGCGCCGGCGCGCGAACGCGATCCGAGAGCGCGACATCACCTCCCGCACCGATCACTTCCTCTACGCCCGGGCGGCCGAGTACGCCTGGAGCAAGCGGCAGACCAACCAGGTCCGGCGCACGCTGCGCGTCCTGCAGCTCGTGTTCCCCGGTGCGAACCTCCGCTTTCGCGCCTCCGACATCCTCGCGATGCGCACCTACGACGACACCCGCAACATCCGCTCCACGATCGAGGTCCTCGAAGACGCCGGGCTTCTCAGCGACGATCGGGTGCCCTCGTTCGATGCGCTCTTCGCGCGCAAGACCCGCGCCGTTCCTGAGCCGATGCGATCCCAGCTCGAGCTCTGGCGCGACATCATGGTGGACGGCTCCAAGACCCCGCCGCGCCGCCAGCCCCGCGACACGATGACCGTGAAGGGACAGATGTATGGCAACCTCCCCGCCATCACCCGCTGGGTCGCCGAGGGCCGCACGAGCCTTGCGGAGATCAGCACCGAAGACATCCTCGCAGTCCTCCCGGACGATCCCTCGCCCCGCCACATGATGATGCTCGGCTTCCGCACCCTGTTCCCGATCCTCCGCGGCCGCAAGGAGATCTTCACCGACCCGACGAAGACGATCCCGCTGCACGGCCCCAAGCGCAACGTCCCGCTCCCGATGGAGCCCACCGCGATCCGTGACGCTCTCTCCAACCCCGACCCGGCGATCGCCCTCGCGGTCTCGCTCGTCGCGTTCCACGCGCTGAGAACCGCCCAAGTCCAGTACATCCAGCTCACCGACATCATCGACGGGCGCCTGCACATGCCCGACGGCCGTACGATCCTGCTCGCGGAGCCGGTTCGCGTCCGCCTCGCCGCCTGGCTCGATCACCGCGCGAAACGCTGGCCCGAAACGAAGAACCCCTACCTCCTCGTCACCCAGCAGACCGCGCCCCGGCTCGCCCGTCCCGGACGGAACTTCCCCTGGAAGAAGGCCGGGGTCACCGCGCAAGCACTGCGCACCGACCGGATTCTCTACGAGGTCGAACAGACCGGCGGCGACCTCCGCCGCATCTGCGACCTGTTCGGCATCGGCATCGACGCCGCGATCCACTACGCCAGCACCCTCGACGAGCCGCCCCCAAGCAAAGGGGACGACGGGGCGCGTCCGTAGACTCGTCTCGTGGAACAGGTGGAATCCGACGACGGGACGCCGATCGGATTCGAGTTGATCGGTGCCAACCCCCGCACAGACGACCCCGTGCTTGTCCTCCCCGGCGGGCCATGCCGGGACCCCGCCTATCTTGGCGATCTCGCTGGACTCACGGACGACCGAAAGCTTGCGATCGTTCACTTTCGCGGCACCCCCGCCACCGGCGGGCTCTCACGCGGATGGTGGACCGACGCCGCCGACGCGATCGCTGTCATAGACCATCTTGGGCTCGACACCGTCGATGTGCTCGCTCACTCCGCTGGGACACGAGCGGCGCTCGCGCTGGCGGCGCAGTTCCCGGAACGCCTGCGATCGCTCGCGCTCATCACTCCTGCGGCCGCCTGGCTGACGGGAACCACGCACGACGGCGCTGAGATCGCGAAGCGACGGCCCGAGCCTGAGATTGTCGAAGCCCTTGCCTCGATGAACGTCGATCCTGCCGACGAGAACGCATTCCAGCGCGCCTGGAGAGTCGAAGCGCCGGCAGGTTATGCCCGGTGGACCACTACCGAGCGGCAGCATGCTCAGGTGGGTGGCATGTCACTCGCCGCGGCCCACGCGTGGTTCCGCGACATTCCCGCGGACGCTGCGGCGCGCATCCACCGAGCGGCGATCCCTCCAACATTCGTGCTTGGCGGCACGGAGGACATCCTGAGCGGCATCGAGCCGGTTCGAGCCTTTGCCGCAGCACTCGACGCTGAACTCCTCTTCCTCGACGCCTGTGGTCACTATCCGTGGATCGAGCAGCCGGAGCCGTTCCGACTTGAACTCGAACGCTGGCTCACGCAGCTCGACGCGCGACCACCGCATCGCGAGACCTGAAGCCGCAACTAGCACGAACATGCACATCCACACCTCGGATACACCGGCCAGGAACCGCATCTTCCCGCGACTCAGGCTTCAGAATTCCTGAACTTGCGGGAAACGCCGAGGTAGCGAGCATCTGTCCGGAAGACATCGAGCTCGGCAGGGTGTAACTGGTGCTGGACGACGAAGGAGCGTTCCTTGATCCGCCACAGCCCCTGCCCAGTCCCAAGGCTCGGGAGGAGCTTCTGTTCTGTGCCAGTGAGGCCGAGCGCGGCGGCAGTAGCGCCGAGTTGGTCTGCTTCCTGCCGATAGATGATCCTGGTCTCCGCATTCGCCAGTAGCGAGTTGGCGAGGGAGCGCATGGCGGAGCCTTGGTCGCCGACGTTGTCGAGGTCGGTGAGTTTGTGGAATATCAGCATGTTCGCGATCCCGTAGTGCCTGGCGAGCCTCCATTGCGCGTCCATGCGTTTGAGGAGGGCGGGGTAAGCCATGAGTCGCCAGGCTTCGTCGTAGATCACCCACCGGTGTCCGCCGTTGGGGTCCATGAGCGCTGATTCCATCCACGCCGAGGAGCAGGTCATCAGCACTGAGATCAGCGTCTAGTTCTCTGCGACCCGTGAGAGGTCAAGACTCACCATTGGTAGTGACGGGTCGAAGCGTACGGTCGAGGGCCCGTCGAACAGTCCGGCGAGGTCGCCGGCGACGAGGCGGCGGAGTGCGTGGCCGACGAGGCGGCCGTCTTCGGCGAGCCGCCCGTCGGTATCTGTCGCTGGTTCTGGGCTCAGGATGTGGTCGACGACCATCGGCAGGATCGGCACTTCCGAGGAGCGGACGCTGTCTCTCAGGGCGAGGTCGATCGCGGTGTGTTCCAACGGGGACAGCACCCGGTCCAGCACGGTCTCGGCGAGGGCTCCGATCAGGTCGCGTCTGCGGGAGGCGACTTGCGCTGTCCATTCGGCGTCGGTGGTGCCGGAGGGGCGGTGTCCTTCATCGAGGGGGTTGAGGCGGTTTCGGAGTCCGTGGCCGAGGACGATCGCCCGCCCGCCGACGGCTTCGGCGACGGCGGTGTGTTCGCCTTTCGGGTCGCCGGGCACGTAGACGCGGCGTCCGAAGGGGATCGAGCGGGTGTAGAGGGATTTGGCGAGGGAGGATTTGCCGGAGCCGACGATGCCGGCGAGGACGATGTTGGGGGCGGTGATGACGCCGCGGGCATAGAGGGTCCAGGGGTCGTAGACGAAGGAGCCGCCGGAGTAGAGGTCCTGGCCGACGAACACCCCGTCCGCGCCGAGGCCGCCTTCGGCGAGAAACGGGTACGCCCCCGCCAGTGTCGCGGAGGTGTCCTGGTGCCGAGGCAACCGGAACCTGCCCGGCGTCCGCAGGGTCGCAGCCCCGGTCTCGCCAGCAGCGGGGAGGTAGGTGGTGTTGCGGCGTTCGGCACGTTCCGCCGCGACCCGTTCACGCTCGGTTGCCTGCGCGGTTTGGCGGGCGGTGGTTTCGATCCGGGTGGCGGCGTGCTTGCGTGCCTTGCGCTGCTTCCGGCGTTCCCCGGCCGGTTCGACCAATGCCGCGGTGCGCAGCTTCTGCCGGTCGGTCATAGTGCTCGCCCGCGAGATATCGACGACCTCTGCGCCGGCGCGAACCAGTCATCGTCGTCCCGATTACCGAGGCTTGCCGCCGCGCCCGCAGATGCGCGGGAGCCGCCTTCGTCGCCGGAGCGTCAGTGTTCGGCTCCCGTGTGGGGTGGGTGCGGAGGAGGGAGACGTGGCCGAGGTCATGGTTGTAGGTGAGGGCGTACTCGCCGTCGGTGATGGTCCGGTCGAGCGCCCCGGTAGGGATCTGCTCGTACACGTATCCGTTGACGAGCGCGGCTTGCGTGGTCTCCTCACCCATGTCGAATCCCGCAAGGTGAGAGATTGCGGCGTCGGCGCCGTCACGGTCGATGATCGCCAGCACCTCGTCAGCGTCCTGGCCTTGCAGGAACACAACGCTGACCCACCGCCCTGGGCCTTGGGTCTCGGGTGCGGGGTGCCAGGCGATGGTTCCGGAGTGCTGGGAGGCGGCATCCAGGTTGTTTTCTACCCGGTCGAGGAGGACTGAGGCCGCTTGCAGTTGGTTCGCGGCAGCGACAGCCGCGCGGAGTCCCGCCTGCGGGTCGCCGTTGTCTGTGCGGGCGGTGCGGCCGTGTGTGAGGTGCGCGGCGGCAAGCTGATGAAGGACCTGTCGCAGTGAGCGCACCCCGCCCAGCAGGTCACCGATCACCGCATACGTGTCAGCCGGGTTGTCGAAGACGCGGGTCGCGTGGGCGAGACCACGCAAGGCCTCGGATGCCTCCGCCGCGTCGGCGGTCGGGTTCTCAAAAGCAGGCATAATCGTGTCCTCTCAGAACAAGGTTTCTCAGCACGGCGGTCACACGCTCCGGCACAGCGGCAGCGCCGCAACGGTGAAGGCCTGGGCTTGCTGGCCGACCAGGCGGCGGGTCTCACACGAGGCCTGGATCGCGGCTTGCTCGATCGCTGCGACCGCGGTGTCGAGTGCTTCCGGGGTGGGTGCGGAGACGCTGATGAGGCCGGTGTAGCGGAGGACGCCGTGGCCGGCGGTGAGGTCGGCTTCCTGTTGGAGGACGTCGCCGTATTCGGCGGTTTGGGAGGCGTCTTCGATCTGCCCCATCTTCTGCCGCTGCGCCGCATCCGAGATCAGCTCAGTCTTCTTCTTCCTGATGTCCCTGGCGGCTTGATCCGACCGGATCGGCGTGCACACGAGCGAGAACGCGCGTTGTATCCCGGAGGACAGCAGTACGGGGGCGAGGAACCCGGGGTAGACCTGTGAGCGGGGCCATTCGCTGACCCACAGCACTGCATGACATGCGGAGTCTGATCTCAGCTGGTCCCAGGTTTCGGTAACCGCGACGGGACCTGCGGTGGCAAGTGTCCGGCCGATGTTGCCGTGGCGTTCGAGGGATGCGGCGGTGGCGGGGTCGTAGGCGGATCGGAGGATCATCGCGACCTCGGCCGGGGTGAGCCAGGTGCCGACGGTGAGTTCCGCTGCCCGCAGGGCGGTGACCAGGGTGGTCATTTCCTGCCGGAGGACGGTGGCGGCGCCTTTGATGCCGCCGCCGTTGGTGCGGATCTGCCGGGCGGCAGCTTTCAGGTCGAGGGCGATACTGATGGTGGTGGCGTGGCGTTCCCCGGCGGGCCCGGCACGGTCGATGAGTTCCCGGTAGACGGTGGAGGTCCAGGACCCATCGTCGTGGCCGTGCCGTCGCCACCACTCCATCAGCCCGGAACCACCGTCGGGAAGCGTGCGTTCACAGACCTGCAGCCGCGCGATCCGCCCCGACCGGCACGCCGTGGCGAGGACGCGGCCCCAGGTGGCGACGCGGCGTTCCTGCTCGCCGGGGTCGAGGAGCACGAACGCGGGATGCGAGACGGCGACGATCGCGGTGAGGGTCTGCTGGTGGGGGTCGTGGATCATCGCGGCCCCGGTCTCTGGGTCTTCCCATTCCCGCAACGCGGCGGCGTCGCCGGGAAGGGCGAGGGTTCCGGCGGGGCGGGGTTTCACGATCCGCCGCCGGAACACGGTCTGCTTCGCTCCGGTTCGCAGCAGCCAGCGGGCGGTGACGGGCACCCATTCGATGAGCTTCCTGCCCCCGATCGGCGTCCACGCGAGCGCCGCGCACAGCACCCAGACGGGGGCGGTCCAGGCCAGGAGTATCCCGCCGCCGGCGTAGAGGGCGCCGACGATGGAGAGCACGCCGACGGCGAGGACGATCAACTGGGGGAGCGAGAGTCCGAGGAGGATGCCTCGGCGGGTGAGGCGGGAGAACTGCACCGCCCGCAACCCGAACTCCGCTGTGCCCGTGTGCTGGTGACTTCCCATCGGGCTACTCCTTCCCGGTCCCAGGCTTGGACGACGGCGCGGGCGGCGGCGCTGATGGTGCAGGCGGTGGTGTTGAGGGTGCGGGCCGGGGTGGTGCGGTCGGTGCCGGGTTCGCTGGTGGCGGTGCTGGCTGCGCGGCTGTCTCAGCACCAGTGGCATGCTCTTCCGCGACGCTGCCGGCTGCGCTGCCGAGCTTCGGTCCCGCGGTCGCTGCATCTCCGGCGACCTTCGCGCCGATCACCGCCGCCGCAGCGGGGGCGGCAGCGGCCATGCCCGCGCCCGCGCCTGCGCTGGTCGCCGTGGTCCCACCGGTGGTGGCACTTGCGGCAGGCAAAGGGCTCCCCGGCGCTGGTGCCGTGCTGCTGGGAGGCGGCGGCGCACCGGGCCCGCCCGGCGCGGGTGTTTCACCGCCGCCGTCCAGGACTTTCTTCGCCCCGTCGGTTTTCGGTGCCGAGGGGACGGGGACGGGCCGGTTGAGGGCGGATTTGGCTTCTTGCTCGGTGGACATCGCGTGGTACATGTCGAACCCGACGAACGACAGGAACTTGTAGGTCATGTAGGGCGCGAATGCGGCGATGAACATCAGCACCACACCGGCGATGGGGTCGCTGATGGAGGCGAGGTCGGCGTCGATGGGGGCGGAGACCTGGGTGATGGCGACGAGGAAGATCACCACGAGGACGAGCTTGGACAGGATCAGGGCGATCACGAACGTCGCCCACTTCGCAAACCACCCCTTCGTCGCGTCCCACGAGAACCCGGCCAGAGCGATCGGGGCGAACACGATCGCGACCAGCAGCAGAGCTTTGCGGATCAGGAGCGAGAACCACACGATCGCCGCCGCGCTGATGGCGAGCCCGGCGAGGAAGATCGTCACGATCGCCCCCACTCCGGGGGCGGCAATGTTGAGCGTGGTGAAGCCGGCGGCGAGGAGGGTGATGCGGTCGCCGATGGATTCCATCGTGTTCCCGGAAGCTTGCACGATGCCGAGCGCGAGCTGGTCGGTGATCTCCAGCAGCAGCCCGGTCAGCCCGATGGCGACGAATGATCCGAGGATGCTTTTCGCGGCTCCGAGGGCGGCGCGGGTGAGGGCGGTGGGGTCGCGGTGGATGAGGCCGGTGATCAGTTGCAGGCAGAAGAAGATCAGCACCACGAACACCGCAACCCCGAACAGGATGTTGTAGACACCGATGTAGCCGGGATCGGTGAGATCCACGAGCGTGGTGGTGTCGAACACCGCCCAGACGGCTTCGAACAGCCACGCGGCGGCACCGCCCATGGCCTGGGCGAGCCAGTCAAACGGGGCCGCGATCAACGTCGCCGCTCCCTGCCCGACCGCGTCGCACACGGCCGAGATCACCGGCACATCACACACACTCACAACAGGGCTCCCTCCCTCCGGTGCCTGGGGTTAGACGGCTTGGCCGACGCCCCAGAAGAAGTTGATGAGCGTCACCGACGCACCGCAGATGATCGCCGCACCGCACGAGACGAGCACCCCGACCTTTCCCCGGGAAGCAAGATGCGGGTTCGAGGAGTTCGCCCCGAAGCCCCAGACGATCGCGGAGATGATCAGGGCGAGGACGGAGAGGATGAGGCCGACGGTCATGACCGCGCCGACGATGATGCGCAACTGCTCGATACCGGGAAGCCCGGTACCGTTCGGGTCAATATCGATCACAGGGATGCTCCTTCTGCTGACAACCCGGCGTTCACCGGACTTGCCAGGCAGGTGCACCCCAAGGCCCCGCCGATAAACTCGAGCAATGGCTCTTGATCCGCAGACCGTGGTGTTTCTCCACGGTATCGGCGCTGGCCCCGACTCCTGGAACGCGCAGATCGCCGCCCTCCCGGACGGGTTCACCGGGATCGCGCCGCGCATCACCGGGCTCACCGACACCGACGGCGACGGGTTCTCGCTGGCCGCCGCGGCGGAGACTGTGCGTGACGAGCTCGACCGGCGCGGCGTGGGGCGGGTGCATCTGTGCGGGTTGTCGCTGGGCGGGATGGTCGCGACCCGGTTCGCGATCGACTACCCGGAACGGGTCGCCTGGCTCGTGCTCTCCGGCAGCCAGGTCCACCCGAACCCGGCACTGATGAGAGTGCAGAACGCGATCGTGCGGCTCCTCCCGGCGAAGCTGGTCGCGCAGCCGGGAATGAGTAAGCAGCGGATGCTCACTGTGCTCCGCGCGGTCAGCGAGACGGACTTCCGGGGAGAGCTGGCACAGATCACCGCGCCGACGCTGGTGCTGTGCGGGCTGAAGGACCGCCCGAACATCCCCGCCGCCAAAGACCTCGCCGCCGGGATCGGAGGGGCGGAGTTGCAGCTCGTGCCCGGTGCCGGCCACGAGTGGAACATCCACCAGCCCGATGAGTTCAGTGCCAGGCTCAACGCCTTCTACCGGAGCCAGAAGCCGTAACGGTCAGCGAGGGTCGCGCGCACACCGATCCCGGTGTCCGTCCGCACGGCGCGATCGTCGCCATCCGGAACCCGGCAGAGCCAGCCATGGTTACAGACGTTCGCCGACGCTGAGGAGGAAGTTGATCCAGGCGACTCCGGCGCCGGCGAGTGCTGCGGTGCCGAGCGCGACCCACGCGCCGAGGCGTGCTTTGGTGGCGGTGTGCGGGTTGCCGGTGCTGGAGGAGATGGCCCAGACGATCGCGGAGATGATCAGCATGAGGACGGCGATGATGAGCACGAACATCAGTAGCGCACCGATCACGGCACGGAGTTCGCCGGTGGCGCCGACGCCGCCGAAGTCGGGGAACACGTCCATCAGCGTCCTCCTCCGGTCAGGGTGCAGGATGCCCGGGAGGCGCTTCCGCCGGTGATGCCTTCCGCATTGTGGTCGGTGAGCCATTGGTCGGAGTCGATCGCGGGCTGACCTTGGCCGCCGGGGCGGATTTCGAGGTGCAGGTGCGGTCCGGTGGATTTGCCGGAGGAGCCGACATCGCCGATGTGCTGCCCGGCGGTGACGGTCATGCCCTCGGTGACGTGGATGCCGTGCTCCCACATGTGCGCGTAATAGGACGCGATGCGTTCCCCGCCGACGGTGTGCTCGACGATGATGAGTCCGCCCCAGCCTCCGGTGTATCCGGCGTGGGTCACGATCCCGTCGGCGACGGCGTAGATGGGGGTGCCGTCGGCGGCGGCGAAGTCGCTGCCGGAGTGGAACGCCTGCTCGCCGGTCATGGGGTCGGTGCGCCACCCGAACGGACTGGTCCGCACCCAGGAGCCCTCCGGGAGCGGGAACACGACACGTGTGGTCTCCGGCACCACCACCTCACCACCGCCGCCGCCGGCGGATGGTGCGGGTTTGGTGAGGGCGGTGAGGATCGCTTCGGCGACCGGCTGATAGTTCTGATACCTGTCCGGGTACGCCGACACCTCGACCGCCTGCGCTGCCTCGCCGGGGTCGAGCTGCTGCCACCCCGGAATGTCGAGCAGACCCCGCGGTGAAGGGTAGTTGGGGCCGGTGGGTCCGCCGTAGAACGCGCGGGCCTGGTAGTTCGGGTCCATGAGCTCCGCGACGGTGCCCCATCCGGCCTGCGGGCGCATCTGGAACAGACCCAGGCTGTCGTGATCGGAGGCATCCCCGTCGTTGGGATAGGCTCCGGATTCAGGGTAGGTGCCGGTATTGGCAAGCATCCGCAGATGAGACTCCGTCAGCGCCGCCATCAACGCGATCACCACCCCCGGCCGCCCGACCCCATCGGTCTGTCCACCGACGGTGATGATCGTGGCGGCGTGGGTGAGCTGCTGACGATTCAACGTCACCGTCTCCCCGTTCTTCGTGGTCGCGGTGAGCGAGTCCGGGATCGGCCCCACGATCAATGACCCGGGCGCGCAGGCAGCAATAGCGGGGTTGGCGAGGACAGCGACGGAGAGCAGCACGGTCGTCGGGCCGAAGCACACGGCGGCGACAGCGAGGGTGGCGAGGATTCTGCGGAGCATGACCGGTCACCGCAACGGGGTATCGAGCTGCGACAACCGCAACAAGAGACACGTGCCCGAGATCGGATCGGCAGGCGGCGGCGCGGTGCGTTCGGGGGTGCAGGTGAGGAACACGGTGAACGCGACCGCGCGCGTCGTGGTGACGGGGTCAGCGGCCCAGTAGCCGGTGCGGTGGCGGGTGCCGGTGATCGTGTACGCCACCGTACCTGCGGGAATCTGCCCCGGCGCCGCCTGCGCCACCGCGTCCTCCCACACGGCCGGGATCTCGATCGTGTCGATGGTGAGCCACTGCCTCGTCTGGTGCGTGCGGAGCTGCACCCACGCCTCTGGGGACGGCAGGTACGCGTGCACATCGGAGGCCGCGGCGTCTACCTCCTGGTCAGCGGTGACATCGGCGAGTATCTGCGCGTAATCGGCAGGCCCGTACCCGCTGACGGTGTCCCAGGTGAACAGCGCCTCCGCGATCGCCACCGCGAACTCCTCCGGCTCACCCACCGCGACCACAGGCTCCGGCCCTACCGGTGCGCGTGAGGGACTGGTCGCAGTAGGGCTGCTCGTCGGGACAGTGTCGGCTGGTTCGGTGGGTTGTGGTCCGCGGATGAGTCCGTACACGCCGATCCCGACGAGGAGGAGCAGGATCAGGCCGCCGGCGATGGCGGCGATGAGCATGGTGCGGCGGCGGCGAGCGGTGGGGTCCATCCTGGTGTCCTTCCCGACGAGATGCGGATCACCAGACAGGTGCACCCACACGCCCAAGGAAGGCGAGGAGGGTGGGTTCAGGCGGTGTCGCGGTGTGTATTCCGTGCGGCACGGGCGGCGTCCAGGAACGCGACTGTCGCGGTGACGGCGTTCTCGAACATCGACCACTGCTCACCCGACAGTGCGGTGCCGATGGCTGCGGGGTCGTAGCGGTCGGTCCAGGTGGAGAGTTCATCCCAGAGGTAGACGAACGACCGCACCGGCAGGAACTCGCGCGCCGGTTCCTCAACCGCATGGAGGCGGGCGGATGCGAGCTGGGTGGAGCGCTTCTTCGTCGCGGTCTTCGCCCGCTCGACCGCCAGCTCTGCCAGTCGGTCCAAGTCCGCCGGCCGCGCAGTGTTTTCGAGCTCCCGGAGTCGTGCCGCGCCTGCTGTGGCGGTGTCACGGATGCCTGCCGGCTGCGCAAGGTCGGTGGCGAGGGCGTCGAGTTCAGCGAGGGCTTGCGCGGCGCGGATGCGATGCCGCGCTCCGGTGATCGACCCGCCTGCGTCGATCCGGTCAAGCTCCTCCTGCGCCCTCTGCCGCACATCCTCGGGCTGGGACAGATCGGCGGCGATCTTCTGCAGCTCGTTGATGCGTTCCAGCGAGGTGTAAGCGTTGCGGCCGGTGACCATGAGCGCCGCCTGCTGCCGCGCTTCGCCTTTTTGCGGTGCCGCCACCGTGGCGGCACCGTGTGACCTGGGATTTTGTTGTTTCGAGGTGAACCGTGACGCTTCCTGGCGACCGGCCGCGTCCTCGGCCATGAGTGCTTTCAGTTCGGCGTAGAGGGTGGCTTCCTCGGTGCGGGTGAGGGGCTTGTGGAGGAGGTTGTCGTCTTGCTCGGCGAGGAGGAGTCCGAGGGTGGTGGAGATACCGGAGCGCACCCATACGTTCACGGTCTTCCACCCGAGTCGGCGGATCGCGGCCAGGCGTCGGGCGCCGCAGATCAGCATCCCGTCGGGGGTGATCGTGATCGGCTGCAACAGCCCGTCACGCCGGATGGCGTCCACGAGCGGGTCGAGGTCGCCGTAGTCCTCCCGGTGCCGGCGGCCAGCCCAGAGCGAATCGACTGCCCGTTCCAGCTCGATATGCCCCGGCTCGCTCATGACCGCCCCCGCATCACCCCGGGAGCCGAAACCTTGATCGCGACTTCCAAATCGGCATCGGTGAGGAGGTGGCGAAGGGATTCGCCGATCAGCAGCCGCAGCAGCACGCCGCGGCTGGCGTTGGTGCCAGCCAGGTGCGCGTCGGGGGTGCCGAGGATGATCCGCAGCAACCGGTACCAAGACGGTGCAGGGATGTCCAGGAGTGCGCGGGCGTGCCGGTCCCGCCGCAGCGACTCATACGCGCCCGCACGTGAGACGGACTCGGCCAGGCGCGCGCAGATGCACTCGATTGCAGCTCGCGCGATCTCTGGCTCCCACCCGTACCAGCACAGCAACGCGATCACGTCCTCCACGGCGGACTCCACACCCTTCGACCCCGACGCCACCTCGACGTCGCTCTCGGCTGGGCCTGCAGCGTCATCCTCAGCATCGGTGAACGGGTCAGTACGGAATACGGGGTGGTAGTCGGTGAGGGGGTTCTCCCGGTCGGAGAACCGTTCGGCATCATGAAAGCTCGAGTACCGGGGCCGGCGTGCTTGGTGCACGGAGCAGAGGAGACCGTTGGCGCGGTTTTCGGCGATGCAGGTGATCTGCACGGCGCGGGTGATCACCGCCCACGGGTCATCTGCCCGCCGTACTGCGGCGGTGCGCATCGCCTCGAACGCCGCGGTCGCAGCCTCCCACGGGTCCAGCCCATGTTTGCGTGCGAGGGCGGCGTATTTCTGGGCGGCGTGCTCCATGAGCTCTGCCGCCTCCGGGTCCGTCCGCCACGCGTCCGGCCCGCCGGCGGTGAGGCGGGTGAGGAGTTCGCGGAGTCGTTCTGAGTTCTCGAAACCACGGCCGTAACTGTTGCGGCCTGGGGTGTGGTGTTGTGGCATGGTGGCACCTCCTGACAGGAAGGTGCGCACCGGCTCCCCACCGACATCGCCGTCCCACCATTTCGGCAGCATGAGTGCTCACCCCAGCCCGATCCCGGACGGCCGCACCCACGACGAGGAACGGGGCCGGTCCTCGGGCCCGAACACCTCGAACGACTCGAACACCGACGCACCCTCCGCTATCGCTCGCCTTGCGCGCCGATCCCGGACGTCACGGACACCATTCCGGGTTGCCCGGTAGGCGTGGCCGGGTACGCGGCGGGCACGATGCGCGAGCTCGGCGTGAAGGTTTATGCCGCGACCCGCGATCCTCGCGCTGCTCGACGCGACCAGATCGGTCGGCCGCACCCACGCGATCCCACGCCCCACCCGCGAACCACGATCCCCGGCAGCGGCCGTGAGCGAGGGGTCGCGGTGCACGGCAAATACCGACCGCTCCGCCTCAGCGCCCTCGACGGTCTCGGGACGCATGTCCGGGATCTCGGTGTGGTTCATCTGTGTGTCGTCGTTCACGATGTTTCCTCCTTGGCTTCACTGCCGAACCAGCGGCCGACGGTGGAGGGGTGCACGCCCAGGTGCCGGGCGATCTGCTTGTTCGACCACCCCTCCACCTCCCGCAACTGCGCCGCCTCCGCCCGCCGCACACTGACCGGCACTACAGGCAACTCGATATCCGTCGAGTCGCCTTCTGGCACGGCTGCCAGCTCTGGCACTCCCGCCGGGTCCGGGGGAGCGGCGGCCTCGATCGTGGCTGCCTCGGTAGCGGTGGGGATGGGTCGGGTGAGGATGACGGTGAGGTGCGTGATCGCCAGCAGCACCAGCGGCGGGATTGCCGCGACGGATGCGGCGAGCACCGGCGGGACGTCGGTGTCGGCGGCGATGATCGCGTGGATCGCGTTCGCCGTCACCGACACGACTGCGCCGGCGGCGAGGAGGGTCCAGGGGTACCAGGTGGGGCGGTGCTGGCTGGCGAGGGCGACGACGGCGACGGTCGCGACGACGATGATGCCGTCCACGATCAACGGCCACGCCCACGCCTGCCCCGCATCAATCCCCGACCTCCGCGCCAGATCAGCCAGCGCCGTGAACGACAGCCAGAACGCACCAGCCGCGATGAACACCGTCCCCGTGATCGCCGTCACGACCGCCAACCGGCGACCCCGCAACGACGCTATCTCGGCGCCACTCATGACAGCACCCGCCCCGGCGATCCGCGCAGCAGACGCCGCTCATCCGCCACGGGCTCCGCAGCAGTGCGGGGTGCAGGGCTGGTGGTGCGGTAGGCGGAGCGGATTGTCGCCATGATCTCCCGCGACCCCAGCCCGGCATGTTCGGCTGCGGGGCCGAGGGCGTCGAGGGTCGCTGCCGGTGGGGTGCCGGCTTCGGCGAGACGGCACGCGGCCCAGAACAGGCCCCGGTTCCGCTCACCCTCACCACGCCCAGCCACCCAGCCCGCAAGGACCTGCGCATCCGACCCCCGCCGCTCAAACCGCGAAGCACGCGCACGGTCGAGAGGGATCGGTGTGCGGGGGTCCAGGAAGTCGCGCAGCCGCACTGCATCCACCGAGGCCGGGGCGACGCCGGTGGTGACGATCATCCGGTACGGTGCCCGCGTCCCGCCGGGGCGCAGCACTTCGGAGGGTGGGGCGATGATGTAGCCGCCGTCCCCACGGAAATCGACATGCGCTGCTGCTGCCTGCCACGACGACTGTGCACGGTCGGGGTCTGCCGGGTAGTAGGCGTGCAGACCACCGGAGGGGGTGCGCACGAGCGCCGCCCACCCCGCCGCGAGTCCTTCGCGGTGTGCGGCGCGGAAGGCTGGGAACCCGGTGCCGGTGGCGTGCACGTCGACATCGACGGCCTCGATCCCGGAGGCTGTGCCGGTGGGGATGCCGATGTTCGCTGACGGCCACTTCGACCACCAGGCCGCAACCTGCCCCGCATCGGCGGTCGCGTCATGGAACCCGCGGCGCACCAGCGGGCGCTTCTCGCACGGCACGCAGGGAAACACTGGCACCCCCGCCTCCGCGAACCGTGCCGCCGCCTCGGGGAGCGGCATCCCGCCGGCCTCGGCGAGCACGTCGACGGCGCCCATCAGAGGCTCCTCACCGCAGCAGCGACCGCACGACGCGGCTCCTCCGACAACGGATCAGCAGTCGCCTCGACCGTCGGCTCCGAGCGTTTCTTCGCCGGGGTGTCACGGGTGAGGCCGGGAGGGTCACCGTCGCTGATCTGCTCGGTGGAGAGCTGATCGAGAATGCTGGCAGCGGTCTTGCGGACGCGTTCCCCGGTGGCCTGCACGACTTCGACCGGCGACTTCTCCGGCACCGTCGCGGCCCACCCCGACACGTAAGGGACTGTGTAATCGGTGGTGTCCATGCCGTGGGCTGAGGCGACCATCAACGCCACCGAATCCGCCTCCACCTCACCAATCCCGCGATGCCCTGTCGCGGCGGCGTTGTCTGGCCCGTGCATGAGGACGTGGGCGAGCTCGTGCACGAGGGTCTTCACCTGTGCCGCCTCGGGCATGTTCTCCCGCACCGCCACCGTCCGAGCCTGAAAGTCGGTGAGGCCATTCGCGCCGTGGATCATGCCCTCATGCGGCACCCGCAACACCGTGAACCCCGCCGCCTCCACCAGCCGCGCGACGCCCTCCCAGAGCCCGGCGGGCGCTTCACCTTCCAGCAGGCGAGGTGACGGTGGTGTGGGGATCGGGTCACCGCCGGTTTGGGACACATC
>Ga0070753_1000950_pt1 | contig 16606 bp, 25 predicted proteins | sample VirMetDEL_Aug_31_FD_77441 | JGI IMG/M metagenome (GOLD analysis project Ga0070753, IMG submission 77441) | Aqueous microbial communities from the Delaware River and Bay under freshwater to marine salinity gradient to study organic matter... | ecosystem: Environmental > Aquatic > Marine > Coastal... | reverse complement strand
GAAAATCTCCATTTTCTGCTATTACTCTGTTAAGGGTTTCTGCAATACTTTGGTAAATACTACCCCAAGTGCTGCTTACAAACCCCCAATACGTTGTTTCGTAAATCTTTCCGTACGACATTTTTATCTTTGTTTAAATAATATAAAAGTTTATTTTCGTTATCTTTCTTTGGTTTATATTTGCTTACAGCATCCATCCGTTAAATAAAGCGTTTTTATCAGGATATATCTCCTCATTGTTATTTGAATAATACTCTGGAAATTTACTCGGTGCGTTGAAACTTAAATAGTCAATCAATCTCTGTGTATAATACTCCGCATAATCCCTCTCCTTTGCTATAAGCGAATCAATCTCTTGCTTATCAGCTAAACTACTGTTTTCAGAATTGTGCTTATAAACGCCACCATTTGCAATGGTATATGCTGCAAACGGAAGATACTCAACCATAGCATAATGAATTAGCATCGGCTGAACATAATCGTTTACTAAATCTAAATAATCGCCTGACAACGTACCAGCAAGTATATCTGCGCTAATCTTGTTATACAAGTCGCTTCCCAAATAGTTCTGGATGTGAATCTCTTGTGCAATCTTAACAAACTGTATAAACTTATCTGTATCAACACTACCACTTAAAGCAGTATTCTTTATAAGGTCATCTCTTTTTATAAATATGGCTGTTGGCATTATTCTATATTTTCAATTTGTTCTTCCACCTTTTCCTTAACTTCTTCCTCTATATCCTTTTTAATGCCTGTTTCCTTCTCTATCTCTGCTTCGCTGATAGCGTTAGTCAAGTCGGTAAATTCAAGCGGTTGTAAGGTCTTAAAATAGATGTCAAGCTCAATTCCGTTGTATTCAAGTATCTTTTCAAGTTCATCAAGAATAGTAACCTGCATTGGTCTGATAACTGTGTTATCCATAAGAACAGAAGCGGTCTGCAATTCCTCTGCATTATTACCAAGACCAGAAGTATCTTTAATGCCAACAAGCATCGGAGATACAATTCGGTGTGATACCATTACTTTACGCATACTTTCATCAGATAAAAACTGATACTGCTGGTGGGCATCACTAAGTTGTACTGGCTCAATAGTAGCAGCCAATTCCTTGCTATCATTAAATGCCAATATGAAACGACCAGCATTTGAACTACCGCTAAATTTATTGATTATGCTTCGCTCTATGGCGTCTCTCTGCTCTGGGTCTGGCGTACCATTATTGAAGTTAATAAGCATTGATGGACTTAATCCATTCTGAATGTTATTTATGTGGTAATTAGCAATCTCCTCTTCCAATTCGGCATACTGTAAACCACCCTGATAATCTACTGGAGAATAGTATTTATATCCAGCACGATATGGCTTAATGTAAAGTATCTCAATAGGCGAGTTAGAATAACCAAATGCAGGTATTCTTTTTAATTTGTCGCTTGGCTTTGCTTCAGACCAATTAGAATGATAGTAATATGCCTCTATTTCGCCTTTAGAGTTGCATTTCTCGGCTCTTAACGTCTCAACTGGTATATGCTCTACCTGAGCAATTTTACTGCGGTCTTTTGTGTATATAACTTGAATTGCAGCTTGACCCATCATTTTGTAGTCGTGGCATATTCTCTTAATTACGTTCTTCTTTAGAAGTTCTTTCATCTCGGCATAGTCAGATTCATTCTCTCTACTATCAGTAGCGTCTAAACCTCTACCATATATCATTTCAGATATACCATTAATCGCAGCGTTATTGGTTGGAGAACCATTATATCTATCTATTAGGTAAGTGAAATAATCATTGTCCTCTCCATAAGCAACAAAGTCATCATTATAGTATTCCTTTATCTCTGGTCTCGAATATGAACCGAGTTGTACTATGTGTATTTTACCCTCCTCCTTCTTCTCTACGGTGGGTCTATTCTTTGCGTAATGCCTTACTTTTTTAGCCATTATATAATTATAAAATCGTTATCGTGGGAATCCTCTATAACATAGTCATCTTTACCCACTTCATATTTATTGTAATCGGTCTGGTCTGTACAGAATACCAATCCCTTATACTCTACATCACTACCATCTTTTATCGTTATAGAATAAAATCTACCTTCTTTTAGCTGATTAGAACCGCTTAAAGTAATTGATATTTCAGATACTCCGTTAGTTGTCGTTATACTGTTAGCACTAATAGTAGCAGACGTTCTCTCGGATTTATCGTACAAAACAATATCTACCGATGATGGTGATGAACGCAAAATAGCATTAAGCGTTTGTGGTGATGTAGATGTCGTTAATACATGCATACCAAAGTAATAATTAAAGCGTTATTTGTTTCAAAGACACAAAAAAAGGGGCAATAAATGCCCCCTATTAGATTCACAACCCTATTGAATTTATGAAGGGTCTCTTTGAGTAGATTCAGTAGCAGTAGCACTTGTCATTCCTGCGAATGGGTCGGAATCAGTAGCTCCATCAATAAATGAAGGCATACGGATTTCGTTTGCAGTAAGTGTTAGTGTATATCCGTTTAAATCTCCCATAGCAGTACCAGTTACAGCAGTACCACCTGTTACATCAGCACCATTATCAGCACCAACCAAAAGGAACTTGTCATCGAATGTTTGAACAATAACGTGAGGTCTGCCATACGCTAATAGTTTCAATTCTTTGTTGTCCTCTTTAGTTAGCTTGAATAATGTTGCACTTACAACTTGCTCGAAGAATGTTGTTCCATTCTCCATAGAAGATGTAATGTTTGTTTCAAGAGAAGAATTACCCTTTACATCATAGGTGTGGTAGGTAAAAGTTCCTGTCATATCAGTAATCTCGTCATTAGAACCTATTGTAAGCGTTCCTAAATCTCCAAAATCAACAAAATGAAGTTTCTTAATGCCGCCAACCGCATCTTTACAAGGTCTTAATCTTCCTCCAGTTAAATCACAAGCCATTATTTATATTTTTGAGTAAAAGGGGCAGGGTTAGCCACCCCTTTTGATTGAACAATTATTATGCTAAAGTCTGAAGAACTAGGTCGCTACCGATTCCGTATTGTACACCAGCAGTATATCGCATGATTACACGTACGTTTTGGCTACCATCAAGGTCAGCCATGTCGATAACTTTTACTTCGTTGTGGTCAGACAATAGACCAGTACCAAAGTAGATGTTAGATGCCTCTCCAGCAACAATGTGGTCAGATGGCATTCCTGGAGCGTGTTGGATTTTAATACCCTCAAAAGAAAGTGCATTCCCTTGATTGTACCAAAGTGAACCTTGTGCGCTAACACCAGCAGCACCTTGACCGCCAGTAGCAAAACCACCCAATGCACGTACATACGCTTGAAGCGCAATAGTTGGCAGGTAGATAGTTAAATCTTCTTTACCGTAAACAGCAGAAGGAACAGCATCAACTACATTTCCAAGAAGCGTTACAATGTTAGAAGATGTATAGGAAGTCTCAGAACCATTAGCAGCATCATTTACATCTCCGTCAGCAGCCATAAGTACAGTCAAACCGTCAAATTCTCCAGCATTGGCATTTACACCAGCCCAGATGTTTTGCTCAGTTTTCTCAGCTACTTTAGCAGCAACATGACCTAAGATAAAATCAGAGAAAGAAGCAGGTAGTTTGTCAAATGCAGAATATCCCATTTGTACAGCCTCCCAGTCTTGTCTGAAATCCTTTTTACATAGCTCAAGGTTAACTTGGAACTCTTCTGGCTGAAGAATACGCTCTGTAAGCGTTAATGAATCGGCAGTAGCAGAAAAATCACAAGAAGCATCAGCGATAAAGTTAGTTGAAGCAACTTTCTTTACAACTTCCTTAAACTTTACATTAGGCTTAATAGTGATAGCACCATCAGCTAATGTTTTACCAGTCAAAAGCGCAGCAGAAATATATTTCCCTGCAAATTCTCCAGCATAAGTAGAGGTAATAGTATTAACAGAACCATTACCAGCGTATAAATTTACTTTTTGATTACTCATTGTTATATTAATTTAGAAAATACTCGGTCAAGTGTGTTTGCAGGGCGATTCTGACCGAATTTAACCACCTCTTTTTCTTCATTCTTTTGTGATGGTGCGTGTGCGATAGGCTCGGCTGCTGGTTCAGCAGATAGCTTTTCTAATTGAGAAGAAAGTTCAGCTTTCTCTTGCTCAACCTTATTGTACTCTACCATCATATCTTCTTTCATGGACTTAATCATGTCCTCAAGTTCCGCAATCTTAGAATTAAAATCCTCTTCTTTCACGTAACCTTCCATAAGTTCTACTTCTTCAGAAACTTCTTCTTCTAACTCAGTAGATTCTTCTTTAACTTCCTCTTCAGCCAATTCTACCTCTTCAGTTGATTCTTCAACTTCCTCAGATAGTTCAACTTCAGTAGAATCTTCAGATAATGCAACTTCCTCTACTTCTGGAGTTTCTACCTCTTCAGCTTGAACTTCAATGTTCTCAACTTCTTTGGTTTCTACCTCAGTAATAGCAGAGAGCTTTTGCATAATATCATTTAAAATGTTTGTAGCTTTACTCTCCATTATGTGTTAATTAACAGTTAAAATATGCACAAATAACAAATAATTATTGTACTGTTAGATTTTTAGGCATTTATTTTACCTATGCCCTGCGACCTTAAAGTGCCATCGCAACACCTTCTTGAATAGGTTTTGCCATTTTTACAAAGACATCCTCTTCTGCTGTTTGTTGGAACTTGCCTTCCTACTGTTTCATTTTTACTCATATCAATCTTTTATTTCTCCAAGTTCTTTTAGTTTACCTCTACTCCAAGCAAGTCCTGCTTTACCACCCCATAATAAGTAAGATATAGTGCCACAAGCTTTTGAATCGTTTGGGTCGTAGTATTCCTCTGCTCTTGATAAGTAAGAATACATCCTCTTTATCGTGGACACACTCAATTTTTCTCCCCTTGACAACTGCTGCGCTCTTATTTTCCCCACAGAGGTTGCGCAACGATTATTTACTTTCTTGTTCAGTTCTATACCACGCTTTGCGTTATTTCTAACTCCCTCTCCGTAATCAGAGTAAGTTTCAAGGTTTAGCTTACCAGCTTCAATACTATCTGCAATCTCTAATAATACTTCAGCAGCTTCCAGTTCGGCATCAATCATAGACATCTCTACTTTATCTGTAAAGTAACCCTCAATAGAGAATCCCTTTACTTTACCTGTCTTAACGTAATCTTCCCAAACCTCATCATTGTTTACCTTCATAGATACCATCCACGTACCAACAGGCATATTCAATCCATACTTACGTGATTTATCGTGTGTGTCATCCTCTACAATCCAACTCTCTACTACTGTAAGACCAGATAAAGATGCCTGATGCTCAAGGGTTGACTTACTTTGGTTTCCCTTCATTAAAAATAGTTCTGATGCCCTGCGAACTGTATCTTCAGAGAAATAAATATAAAACTCATCCTCTCCATTCTTTCGGTATATCTTTTTGTTAGGTATAAGTGCAGCACCCATTAAAATACGTTTCTCTTTGTCAACGTCTGCAAGTTCTACCTTTATATCTTCTTTTAGAGCAACAAAGTTTTCCTCTATTGCTGGTTGTTCTACGATTGATATGGCATCAATTCCAGCGAACTCCCCTTCTTCGTCTATAAATAGTTCTATTACTTTCATACTAATAAATTAACCCAATGATGCGGTGTTTGTTATGTTTCTATCTAATTCTTGTTGCGTTGAAATGTCTTTTCCTACCACAAATGCTTTTATTGGTTTAGATTGTTGTCCTGCAACGGTTTCTGCTAATTGAGATGTTTGAGATGCGCCAACCACGTTAAAGTCTGGGGCTTGAATTGTTCTTGAAGCAGAACCCCTTGCGGCTGAAGGAACTGCTTTTTCTTTAGGGACTTTTACAGACAATATCTCTTTAACATTTTTTAAACCAATAGCTATGTTTGCAGCAGCAGCAATAGCACCGAATGGAGGTGGATATGTTTTTAATGCTAAATCAGCAGAAGCATAAGTATCTATCGTGGCAGAAGCAATGCTTAATGCTTTATTTGCGGCAGTTTGTTCTCCAAATACATCTGCTGCTTGTGATAATGCTGTTGCTGTTTGTTTTAATTGTCTTGCTCGTATTCTCTGCTCCTTATCTGTTATTTTTATTCTGGCATCTACATTTTCTTTTAAATTATCTGTAACCGCATTATTTGTCTCTATTGTAGCTTTACCATCAAGTATAGTCAAGTCAAGACCTTCTTTTTTCAATGCACTTACAGATTCTATTTGCTGCCTTTCTGCTTCATAAGTTGGAGATAAGATTTCAACTCTTTCCTGAAGTATTTGTTGTTCCTTATCTACTGAATTTATTATGTTTTCTAAATTAGTAAATAAAGCTAACTCTGCACCTTTAAGTCTTTCATTTTGTTTCTTGGCTAAAAGTTCTTCAAACTTCTCTCTTGCATCTGCTAAATCCTTAAACTGAACATTACTTCTGAACCATCCCTGACTAACTCCCTCTCTAACTTTTGCTTCAGCATCAAGTCTCTCCTGTATAGCTATTGATGCTTGTTCTTCTATGGCATTAGCAGAAGCTCTTGCCATTGCTAACTGAACTATTGATTCTCTATAATTGTCAGTTATTATTGTGGCTTCTTTTGTTGAATCTTTTATTTCAGACAGCGGTATTCCTGCTAATTCAAATTGTTTAGCAAGTCTGGGAAAATCTTTTTGTAATGCTCTTATTGTATTATCAAATTCTCTTTGACTTGTATTTGTGTCTTTAAGTGTTCCTATATACGCCTCAAACTTGCCAATACTGTTTGATACTGTTTCTGATGATTTTTCAAATACATCATTAAAGTTAAAAACACTTCCTCTTAATTCCTTAAACTTCTTTTGTAGAGTAGGTAAGAATGATATTAGTAACTGAACGCCAATTAAGATACCTCCAGTTCCCATAATACTTTTACCAAGAGTAGATAAAGCACCTCTTAAACCACCAGCGCCAGTACGAGTAAATTCCTGACCAAGTTCAACTAAACGACCAATGTTGTTAGCCATCCCCTGAAAACCATATTGAGCATCAGATGCAGTACGACCCATCTCAATCAATATAGCGTTATTAAGACCAGATTGCGCTCTATTTTGCTTTAAACCCCTTGTTGTTCCTCCAACTGATTTAGCGAATACATCCTGACCCTCAGCAGCATTTATAGCTGCTTTAGCCGCTTCAGTAGTTCTCTTATTAGCGAGTTGAAGTCGTAACTCTAACTGTTTTAATTCAACAGCTTCCTTAGAAGTTGCTTTTATTATTCTTTGCTGAAGAGCCTCTCTTTCTTTTTCGTGTTGATTTAACTTTTTGGTTTCATCAGAAACACCCTTTAAAGCACCTTCAACCTTCTTTAACTTAGGACTTCCATCATCTTTTACCTGTATCGATATAAGTATCTTTTGTTCAGCCATTTCTGTATGCTTTAGATTCTTTAACTCGTTTCACTTGTTTTTTTACATCATCAAAATTTCGGCATCCTCTATACATTCCCTTAGCAACATCTATGTTGTGTGAAATGCCATACCAATCGGAGACCTGTAATAAATCTATAATGTTCTTTATCATAATACGTTTAATAGTTCAAGTTTAGATTCACCTGTTTTTAAGTTTGTATCTATCGAATTTATAGTAAACACCTTGTCCCCTATCTGAAACCTATCGTTCAGCTTATAGTTAAGTAATATACTACTGGGTAAATGTGCTGTTAATTTAAATATTCTTTTTTTAGCATTAAAAGCGTCCTCTATATAAGTCTTATATTGCCTTTTGAATAATGAATTTGTTTCTCCGTTGTAGTTTGTAAGATTCCACTCATCAACCTCATCATCAAAGTTAAGTGTATACTTTGGCGGGTGGTATATTTCATATACTTCTCCCGAAGTCATTATATCTGAATCTAATGTTAATTCACTATTACTATCTACACTAGTTACATTCGCAAATGTACCATCAGTACTGTTAAAAACCACATCTCCAACCTCTATTGTGGATAAGAAATTCTGACCGCTATCAACTAGTTTATCTGCTGAGGTAGATGTTGTTGTTCCTGTTTCCGTAGGGTTATCAGAATAAGTACCATTATCACTTGTATTTGATGGCTTCCAATATGATTGTAGCCAAGTATGAGACCCATTATTCCAATTTACACCATCAGACGAGCTTGTAAGTCCTGTTACTCTTATGCCATAAAAAAGAGATGGTTTCATAAGTATAGGCTCATAATTACCTGTTGGTTGAGGAGATGCACCTGAATCAGGTTTGAAGTTATCATTAGCACTATAACCCCATTGTATGTCTTTCTTTACATTGTTATTTACATCGAACAGTCTTTCGAATTTAAAATGTTCAAATGGAACCTTAACTTCATATGGTTTACCTCTATCAACCCCATCGGGTCTAAATTCTTCATCACCAAAGGTTTGATAAAAATCCTCTTGATGTCTTTTCATTAACAAAGTTTGTGGTTCCTCATATTCAAAGTTTATCTCGCTAAAAGGTATTGTAGCCTCTATATCTGTTTCTGTTGAGTCAACATATTCGGTTATATCAAATATTTTTGGATTATCATTGTAAAAGTCATCAAGTCCCATAACCTTGATTTTACCATAGTTAGAATCCCCTCTATCTTCTATGTAAAAAGCTGTTAAGTTAAACATCTTAAAAAGACCTGATAAAAAATCTATAACTTTTATCTTCGGCATTTCTTCAGATATCAACACCTTACTTTGTGCGGATAGAACACCGCCACAACTTAAATTATCAGACCTTATAGGGTAGGTTGTACTATCAGTCATTGTCAAAGATGTAGTAAAAAGGAACGGTTGAAAACTCCTTACTATAAACTTAAATTTAACGTTATTTATATATAAAGATGGAGTTTGATAGTTTAAATATCCATTTCCTGTTATATTTTTTTGTTCGTTTATTACCACACCATTATACAGCATCTGAAAAGTATATTCTATATTTTCATAACCTGTTTCAGGAATTATATATGCATTTACCGCTGCTCTTCCATAAGGATTTGGACCTAAATTTGCATCTGTAAAAAAAACTTCCTGACCATCTGAAGATATAGACACGAAATTAGTACCTGAATCAATTTGCCAGTCTTCAAGAACTTTTACTTTCTCTTCAGCAGATTCAGCACCGCCAAGAATGCCTTTAGTTCTACTTAACCAAAGATAAAGATTATCCAAAACGTCCTTATCAAAAAAATCATTAGCACCGCCTGAAGCAAATGTTATATTGTATCTTTCATTAGCTTCTATTGCAGATAAAATATCAGAAACTTTTAAAGCTGGTTTTAAATCTGTAAAATCAAGAGCTACATCTCTACTGTGGCTACTATTGTTTATATAAGCTAAATTACCCTGTAAAGTATGTTGGTCGTTATCGTTTGAATTAAAGTAAAGTCTTTTAGTGTGTGTTATTAACGGGTAAATAACGGATTCAGAAAAAAGACCTGTCGTTATACCTGTTTGTACGTTTGCAGGGTTATAATCGTGGTCAAAAGACGAATAATTTTGCTGATGCAGTTCGTCATCTCCTAACACATCTTTCAAGTTTACTGTATTACCGAAGAATGTTACGTTATAAGCGAATGGCTTGTTATCTTTCATCTTAACGCCATTTAGAAATATTTTACCTTCTCTAAATGGAATGTAATTCACTTCAAGCTGTGCGTCTACTTTTTTTCTGGCATCAAACGCACCTTCTGATATAAAGTAATTGTAGAAATGCCTAAATATCTTATTGTTCTTCTTTGAGGCAGGTAGTGTAAACGATTGAGAGAAATCTGTAAATACTTTAGATATATCTCGTATATCCTGTATTTTAGATGTTACAGATATTGTTTCATCTTCAAACAAATCAACCGCCTGATAAACACCATTGGTATCTTTTATATACAATACTACCTTATTCATTATCGAATGTTATTTATCTTGTCTGCTGCAACGTCAAACTCCATTGTGTATTGAATTAACTTGTCATTAACTCTTTTCTTTAACTGTAATGAATTACTCTTTAGCTTTAACGGAACTATCTTCTCTTCATCAGTAAGTCTTGTCATCCTAATCTGCTCTGATAGCATTAACTGTTTAATGTGTTCGTTGCACGATTCATCAATGTAATCTGTATTGAGCGTTATACTTTCGTTGCCTACCAGATTCAATGTTCTCATTTGATGCGATGAAGTGTCGTAAGAAAAGTTAGCAAAATCCATTACAGATGCTTTGTAGTCCTCTGTTTTTACATTTATGGATTCATTACTTCTTCTTGTAAAGTAAAGGTCTTGAAACGCACCATATTTGTTTATAAAGGTAACTCGTATCGGTTCATACTTTGAACAGTCAAATGTTTTTACTTTTAGTATTTTAGTCTTGTAGTTATATACGGTATCGCCATCTTCGTTTACCTCACTACCAGCAGTATAATTAATGTAAACTTCATCAACATTACCTATATCAAAAGAATCGTTAAACGCATCTAAAAGTGAGTTATCTTCAAATACACCCCCATCCTCAAGTACTCTTTCTTTATAGCTGTCGGCATCAGAAAAATCATCTGAAGCTATATATTGAATTTTTTGATTTGTGTTGTCGTTATCTGATATTGTTGTGGAATAAACCGTCTCTCCGTTTAGCAAAAACGATACGCTATTTGTTGTTTCGGCACTTACAGGGATATTTATGCTTCTGTCATTAACCCTATATATAGTGCCTTCAGACATCATCAGTCCTTCGTCAATGTCTGGATTGATGCCCTCTTCAAAGTAACCGTAACCGTCAGTAGCAACAAACTGGTCGCTATAATCGCTTGGTGTTACCGTTGGAGATGTTATTGGGTCTCCGCTTTCGTTGGCGGCTGTTATTACAGGGTTTACCCAAACAGTATAGCTGTCGTATTCTCCATCGTACTTGGCATCAATATAGTCTCTTACAAGTTCTGATATTTCAAATACAACATAATTGGTTTCTTCAAGTTCTGCTTTATCTATTGTGTATTTTAAATCCGCAGCATCGGGAGTAACGTCCTTTGTTCCTTCGTATATATATAATTGCAGTCTTGCACTTTGAAGATTGCTATCTGATACTTTTATATAAAACGGACTTCTTGTGTTTATTAGTCTTGCCATTATTTACCTTTTAAAACATAGGTGTCTCCATTTTTGGTATATCCGACACTTGTTAGTATTTCATCTAATTTATCTGTTATATCTTCTTTTAGCGGAGGTAACATACCATCCACTATATTGTTAAATGCCTTCTCAACTACTTCTCTTATGTAGTTTGCTGGTGCAATACCACGAAGTGATATAGCTTCTCCAATCTTGTAAGCTACCGATGCAATGTTACTTTCAGTTCTGGGTAGTGTGCCACCCTTTATATCTTTTAATGTTACAGGCTTTGTTCTAATCCAATCCTTTATGGCATCTACATTTGGGCTAAATGGTGTTGTACCTTCATCTACGCCCTGAAGATATGCGTTTCCATATAAATTTATATCAAGACCTTTGTTTTCAACTTTTACATTTAATGAGCCACCGCCTTCCCCACTCGACTTAACAGGTGCATTTACTTTGCCAGTTCTTTGTCTTGATGCCTGATATGATTCAAGAAAATACTTAATCAATTTCGTCTCTGCGAATGATTTTATATACGCTTCTGTATTTTTGAATCTAATATCCATTAGCAAACGCTTATCTCGTTGTTAGGTATAGTTATCGTTAAGTTTAATGCCCAGCCACACAATAGATTCTCAAATCTATCCTCAAACATAGTGGCGGTTGCATCGGTATCTAAAATGTAGTCATCGGCATTAAGACTACCCCTTACGCCATATCTTAATTCTTGTTGCAGTTTGTTTATTACGCCAAGTTGTGTGTTGAGTACATCGTGCTTGTTATCTAACCCTTTGTATGGTTGAGATGTCGCTGCAAACTTATCCTCTTTGCTTTCATCAACAATATCCATAGCGATTATCTGCATAGAGAATGTTACGGTGTGTTCGGAAAACGTAGCGTCTTGTATGTTTATGTGTGCCAGAGGAAATATACTTTGCTTTGCTAAATCAACATCCATAATGTTGCCGAATGTAACGGTATTAACAAAGTCGTTTGAATTTAACTCTGCGTGTATTTTATCTATTAAATCGTAAAACTCTCTCATCGCTTATATGCTTTTTTTATCATTGCTGCTTCTAATTCGTTCTTCTCTTTTTCAAATGTTAGGTAGTTGAGGCATTGGAATAATGGAAGTTCTGTAACTTCGTTAAACTTGAGAACATCTCCTCCAGCGAGTGCGTATATTGATTGATACCAACCCCATTTAGAGCCAAAATTTGCTTGAGCTGATAAGTCTGTTCCTCCGTCAGATTTTTCTGTATATAACTCGGAATAGCTTTCAACAACTCCCTCCCTAAATCGTAAAAAAAAACCATAGCACTCATTGCAACATCAAGAGGCATCTCTTTCATAAGTTCTGCGACTTCATCACTTGGCTCGTAAGGTGCGACAGTATATTTATCTTTCTGCTTAAAGTTTACAGGTCTGTAAAGCGCAGCCATAGCCTTGTGCATCTTTTGCCAATCCGTAATGTTGTCCTCTACGTCAATATATGCGCCCAATGAAATAGTTTCAAGAGAAGGTTCAAAACCCATATCCACGCCAAGCAAGTCAAACCTGCGTATTAAATTCGGCTTTTCTTCAAATGCCTTAGTGATGATGTTAAGCACTTTCTCAGCCTCTACTGCTGGAATAGACAAAACTTCTTTTAGAGATACATTGCAAAATATCTCAATGGTCTTTAGCGTTATAAACTCATCAGCATCTTCCTTGTTGGCATCCAATACCTTCAGGTACTTCTGATACTGACCAAGTGTGATGTCGTTGAGTGTCGTTGGAACTGATAACTCTAATTCTATGGTTTTCATATCTAAATAATAATTGTTGATTTATATGTACTTTAGCTTATGCACCTGCCTGTATGGCAGATATATATAATAAGATATATATTGTATATAACATGCAATAGTTATTACATGGCATATAAGTATATCATGCATTATCTTGAATATAATATGGCTTGTTCTAAACATAATATATAACATGGACTATATAACATGACATATAAAACATATGTCGTGTTATAGTGAATTGGCATTTTTTCTGTAATAATGTAGGTAAATGCCCCATATCACGTCTGACAATTCATCCTTATTGTACGTTTTAGGCGATTTAAAGCGTTTTAAGCCATCTTCTACGATAATATGATACTGAGTACCACAAGGAACAGGATATGCCTTTATATGGCGTTTAAAACACCAAGAGATGGCTTTTAATGCCTCTTTGTGATGTAGCAAATGCTCTGGAATATCTTTTTTCTTACTTTTTCTTGGCATAATGCACCGTATTGAATTGTTGTTAGACAATTTTATAAAATCATTAGATGCTTTGCATCCTATTGAATTCATAGCTAAGATACAAATAACCTATTGAATTCACAAGTGGCAGTTGGAGATTGATGCTTGAGTAGAGAGTGGGGTAATTATAGTATATATATATAAATACGGCAAAGTACCTATATTTTACCTATTTTTTAACGTATTGACAAAAAAAATACCCTATATTTTTCATACAGGGTATTAAATTTGGTTGTATTAAATTTACACATAGTAATAATTCATACTTTCCATGTCTTTTTGGAGTTCGTCAATCTGCTTTTTCACGCTATCTTTTGAATTGTGTACTGCATTTATGTGGTAGTCTGTTCTCCAATCGTATGCGGAATACTTTTTATTGTGTGCATTAAGGTAGATGATAAAACCTTTGTATTCCATACTTTTTATATTTTTGTCAATCTTACTACCTTGTTTTTCTGTTACTTGCATGATATTATATTTTTATGTTCGTTTAAATTAACTATATATATTATTCAATTTTTTCACTTGATTGATTAATTTTAGTACCTTATTTTTTATTACTACATCACTAAATTTAATACCTTGTGAATTAAACCTATCTATGGGAGTGCCAAAATTATATATAAACTGCTCCATGTGTTGCACTCTATTGTTTAACCTGTTTAACCATATTTGTGGTTTACGTGCCTTGAATAACTTTCTTATATCGTGTTCGGTATCTGATATAAAATAATCTGCCTGTACTTTTGTCAAAAAATACTGCTTTTTTAAGCTGGTTTCAACTCTTACATGATTGATATGTTTTGCAGTTGTATTTGAATATCCCTTATCATTTATCAATACTACGTTATCATTGATATGAGTTGCAAGGGGGTAATGATATCCATATGAATAAATTGTGTTTCCGTCTATGAACATATTGTTTGCTGTTTTATATGTGTCAATTCCTGTTGCAAAATTATTTGCTATTTGTGCATTTGTTACCATGTTGTGTGTATTTTATTTATTAATCTATTTAAGTAGTTTTTGTAGTACGTTACATTTCCATCCATACATGAGCTATCAGAAAAAACTATATTGCCTAAATTATTGTAAATTTCCGCTCTTTGTACCCATGTTCCGTTACCTTTTATATATATTTTATGTTCGTCAAACATGGTTTCAATATAGTACCATGTATTTTTATATTTGCGTCTTATTTTGTTAATCTCGTTTATTAACTCGTCTTTTGTGTTTGCTACAATTATTTCCATGTTTTATAAATTTGAAAAGATTTGAATTGATGCTCCTACAATAAAGATACCCATAAAAGTGGCTACCATGATTAGTACTTTTTTTTCTGTTTTATTTGTTTTTTTTGTTCTCATGTTGTTTATTTAAGTTAATCTTTGAATACTTATCGCGTGTATTCCCTTTTGTTCCCACAAAAATTCTTTAGCTGTATGTACGCTAAATATATTTTGTAGAACAATATCCAATGTAGTGCGTTCTTTACTACCTTGTTGTTTAAATGTTACTCTAAATGTACTTTCAAATGTTTCCATGACGTTTGTTTTTGTTGGTACAAATATAGGGCAAACAATTCGTTCTAATGTTAACCCAATATTAAGTTTTTATAGTGAAATTTAACATTAAGTTTACATTCAATTTTGTATCTTTGCAAAATGGACTATGCACACCTTATTGTCAGATTTTTCCTACATGGGATAGGATACGCCTTACAATACACCAAACAGGCAAATTGTGGTGGCGTACCCCTATTGAATTGGGAAGCAATCAAGGTATTGAATTCATGCCCCTATTAAATTCACAAGGGTATTGAATTTATACCCCTATTGAATTTATTCTCCTGTCAAGTACCAAAGAACTGCGAAGAAAAAAATTAAACAACCTAATTTAATCATCGCATTCATTTTTAAGGTTATCAAAACTAAATTCGTATTCGTGTATTTCTTCTAATAACGCACAATACGCTATCTGTGGTATTGTGGTGCATTCTACGTCAAAATGCCCAAAATCCATTGTATGCGTTTCCCATATTATATCCATGCAATCTTTGTAGTATATACATGCGTTATCAATTTCCTGATATATAAATTCCTGCACATCATCATCATTTTGTATGCTTTCATTCTTAATTTCATTGATTAACTCATCTTTTAAGTCGCTAATCCAATCGTTTATTCTAAATTCACTCATTTTATTTCATTTTTATTATCCTCACAATTTGGGCATTCAAAATCATCCCTGTCAATTACCCAATAATATACACCACAATCGTAGCATTCGTATTTTTCTACTTCTTTAATCATCTATACTATTTTTTATATTGTTACTATATAATTCTTGCATCTCTGCATTACCCTTCTTAACTAAATGTATCCAATGAGATAAATCGCTGTACAAATTATCTATATTAAACACAAGTACTTTAGGTTCATCTAAATCGCCATATTCAACATACAATTCTCCGTCTGATTGATATAAAGAATTTGTTTCATGTATATATGTAGTATCCATGCAAATACGCTCATTTTCTATTGTCTTATCAATTTCCTTTACAAGATACTTTGCAAGAGCATCGTCTTTTATTTGCTCAATATAATCTTTGCAGTTTTCCAATACTGCTAATGTTTCATTACTCATAATACCCATTTTATTTCATTTTGTAATTCGTCAATCATTCTCAATATGTTACTCACATCATCATCAATCTTACCATCATGTACATAATCTTTGACAATATCATCATATATCTTATCTAATTTTTGTATTAATAATTTATTCATTTTCTACTAATTTATTATTTAACTCTATTATGTCGTATTCCAATTCATATAAATACTCATTTACTTCATTTAATTCTATTAAGTAATTGCACATCATTCCAAGCAGATTAGCTTTGTCATCATCATCATTTTTGGCATGTTCAATCAAATCATCAATACCATTGTAAAATGATATAAATCCAGACCTACTTTGTAATTTTGGATTTGCCCACATTAAGAAATCATCATCATCAATCGAAGTCATTAAATTATTTATATCCTCATCATTTACCTTCGCAATTATTTTGTCTGTTCGATAATTGTAGTATTTTGGACTATCTATGCCAACAAACTCTAAACTTAAATTTGACATCATGTTAAATCTATGTAGCCAATTT
>Ga0070753_1000943_pt1 | contig 16670 bp, 13 predicted proteins | sample VirMetDEL_Aug_31_FD_77441 | JGI IMG/M metagenome (GOLD analysis project Ga0070753, IMG submission 77441) | Aqueous microbial communities from the Delaware River and Bay under freshwater to marine salinity gradient to study organic matter... | ecosystem: Environmental > Aquatic > Marine > Coastal... | reverse complement strand
TGATCCAGGTTTAGTGTGGGTTTGTGCTTCTGATACAGATGCGGGCGGACAACCTATTCCGGGAACTAAAAGATGCAGACTATTTTCAAAATCTTGTTTAGATAAAAATCTTAAGTATTTATCAGATGATGCTGTGGTGTATGCCACTGAAGAAGAATGCTTAGAAAATTGTTTTGAAGAAACACCAACACCAACTATTACTCCTACCCCAGCTCCTTCTTAAAAGGACAAAATAATGCCTATTATACCAACTGTAATCTTTCCTTATGGAACCAGAATTTTTAAAAATCAACAATCATTGAATGAGCCTCCAAGGCCTAAAAATTGTGATGTTGATTGTGATTTTCCTCTAAAGGTCCATAAATCAATATACGATCCCAAATTAAGAGATTGTAAGTGTGTAAGAACAGATGGTAAAAAATTGCCATTAGACTTTATAGTTGATTTCCCTTATCCTACGTGTGAGTCACAATACAGAAGTTTTATAAATGCTAGATTAAGCCATAATAGATTTTGTTGTTGTGGATGTTTTGATACAACACTTAAAGAAGATTGTGAAAGACGAGGTTTTGTTTGGAATTCTGTTAATTCATATACTGTTGATGCTGGAGATATAGAAAAAGTTGGTTATCCTAATATTAGAAGCTCTTGTAATTGCGATTGTGACGAAAGAAGTACTGACAGATATTATATCGATGAATTAAGTTGTCCGGCTGGTAAGTGGAATGAAAACACTTGTAGCTGTGACTGCGATTCAGTCAGAGAGTGTCCAGAACCTTATATTCATGTAGATAATTGTCTTTGTGGCTGTGATCCAAACATTATACCAAAAGATGGATGTGAAACATTAGCTAACGGTAGAGATGGTTATTTTGATTATGGTACATGTCAATGTGAATATCCCTGTCCTCCTGGTAGTATAGTTTCGGTGTGTTATGAAGGTGGACCTTATAGTCAGGTTGTTAGAAGTTGTATAGAACCTTGCAAAGAAAACGAGTATTTAAGCCCTTGTGACGGCACTAATTCTAGGCATTGTTGTCCTATAGGTTCTTTTTGGAAATATGACATTAGAAGCAAATTGGGAGAGTGCATTCCTTGCACCATTGATGAATATCCAGATTGTGGAGGTGGTCCACCTGCTGATCTTAGAAGGGTTAATCCATTAACATGTTCATGTTGTCCAGATGAACATATTTGGAATGAATCTTTACAAAAATGTGTTTGTGAATTTGTGAGAACTCCTGATTATCTAGATTATGAGTCATTTCCTGCTAATGAGTGTGTTTCTCCAAGAATTATTACTGATGATTGTGTATGCGATTGCCCAGAGGGTTTTGTGTGGCATAACAATGATTGTGTTAGAATAGAGGATAGATGTCCGGAACCTGGAGGTAATCCTTTGCATACAAGATTTGATTTTTATGATGGTAGATGTGAGTGTCCAATAGATACTTCAGGAAGGTTTAATAATAAAAGCATTTGTAGTGATTATGCTAGAGTGTTAAATACCGAGACTTGTGAATGTGATTGTCCTAACAATATGGAACCACTAGAAAACTCAAAAGATCCTTATGATTATTGTATTTGTCGCGATGGCTATGTACCTGCTTATAATGATCTATTTAGCTTAAGATTTACTGATCCGCTTTTGGGTTGTGTTACTTGTGGATACATTCACGGAGATAATGCTATATATGATACAGCTGTATTTGAAGAGTGTAGGTGTGCAGATGGATTTATATTTAAAAAAATAAATATATCAAATGTTAGCTTATACGAGACGAAAATTGATGTACCTTGTGTTGAATGTTCCCAGTATACAGAAAATGCTGTTTGGGACGACGAATCTTCTGAATGCATCTGCAAAGAAGGATATATTAAGGTTAGAGAATTGCACGATTTTGACGATGAAACTGATCTTAATGATGGTTTTGGTCCGGACAGCCTTAAGCCTGTATCGGGGCTTTCATCAGCAATATTTCCATGGAAATGTGAAAAATATTTCGACTTCCCTACTACTGAAACACCCACGGTTATGCCAACTCCTTATCCGAGTTAGTTTTGGTGTAATTAATTATATTAATAATAATTAAAATAAGTTTTCAAATTATATCTGGCCTAATTTGAGTAGACTGTCGAAAGTAAAGAAAGCGATTTTGTATTATCTTTCAATAAATAAAAACTTTTTAAATATTTTATGATTGACTGTTGTTAAAATATTAATATGATATTATATCTTTTATAAAAGAATAAATAGGTAACATAATGGGAAATTTATCCGAATGTCTAACATGCTCTGAAGGACCGGTTCCTGGATATGATAAAGAAGTATCTTCTATAGCTACCAGAAACGCTCCGCTTGGAAGTCAAAATAACAGAAATGGTACTATACAGTATATTACAGAAGTTGATATTTCTGTAGCAAAGGCAGGATTTAAGAAATTTTATAAGCCAAATCCTTTGTGTGACAATGATCCACCGCTTGATAAAACTAAGTTTCCCAATAAAGTTCGATTAAGGATTCTTGATGAAAAATTGCTAAATATATTGTCAAATATAAATGTTTTGAATCGTGATGAAAAAATCAATGGTTTTGGTGAACCTTTTGATGATACTATTTTTACTAAAAAATTAAGCGAACTAATTACAGGTGAGATAGATTGCGAGGATTTATTTGATAATATAGTTGAAAATCCTTCTAGTCTTAATCATTCATTAAATAGTTTTATGTACAATATAGTTACTTTAAAGCCAGAAAATTGGGATTTTGAACCTAAAGGCACACAATTTTTTGTTCATGAAAATGACAATAGAAAAACTAAAAAAACTTGTAGAGGAGGAAAGCCACAAGTAGTAAATAATACTGGTTATAACAGAGGTCAAATGTCTATGAGAGTAGGAGGTAAGCAAGTTTGGTTATGTGAAAATAATATAGCAGGTATTGGTAGTAGACTATTACCTCCAGAACCAGAACTTCAACGAGATGTTTATATTAATCATGGTTTTGGAGAGGGAGAACAGGAACAAGAAGAGCAAATACTCTGGAAATTAGGGATAGTGGCAAATAATGTTTTATATAGTCCTGATTTTTTGTCTACACGCAATTCAAATCAATTATTAAGCTGTAATTTAGGTTCATCAGCACAAGCGGATAATTTTAAAAAATATAATAAAATTATTAGTAATATTAAACGTAAATTTAATAAAAATGATGCATTTTTATGTAGGTTAATACAATACTTAGAATCAAAAGCAAGTCCAGAAATACCCTGCGCTGTAGAATTTTTGCATAATGACAAAGAAGTGTTCTCTAGTGCAAGACAGGATCTTCGTGTCTATTTGGAAGTGGGATTCGCTCAAGATCAAGACCCAAATTTTACAGATTTTGATACAATGTTAACAATTAGTTTATCTATTTCAGATGAGGCTATACCAGATCCAGATCCTTTAGATTTCGCCGATGATAATAATGTTTATTTTATTAATTTTAGTTGTCCAGAATCAATTATATTAAAAGATATAAAAGATATTAAAGCTTATGTGACAGTAAATGTGGTTTCTAAACTACCAGAAAACAGATCTTTAAAAATCACCTTTAACAATAATAGAATTATTTCTCAAGATTATCCATATTGTATTAATGAAACTCAAAACCTTCCTACTGGAAAAGATTTACAAGATTTGGACTTATCAAACAGCAAAGTTAAAAACCTTTATTTGGATTTTGTTAATCAGGCACAAAAAGGTTTGATATGTTATAAATATCCTCCTGACGATAAAAATTTACATGCATTATTTAATAACGTTGATTTAAAAGATTATAAGTCTTATGCAGATGATGATGCGTTAGGTCAAGCTACTTTTTATAGTGGTTTAGTTTATTCTATAGAAGAAAGAGATTTTGAAGGACAAAAACAATTAGTTATTTTTAATAAAAACAAAGGTACAGTTATTGATTGTTTGGAGGGTCAATTTTTTGAATCTTCACCAGAAACTAACGAAAGCTTATTAGCTAATAAGTTTTTTGATGATTACGACATAAATAAAAATACAAATATAAAACCAGTTTATGATGTTAACGGCAAAGCATATACAGCTAAAGAGCATATTTTTAAAACCGTAAATTTAAAAGTGCCAATATTTCTATTACAAACTAAAAATAATGTAAGTAAATTTGTTTTAACAACTTTTAATCATACATTTAGTGTTCCTTTTAAAAGTAAATTAACTGATAATAAAGTTCTTGTAACTGATAATGTATTTGAAGAAATAGTATTAAAAGGAAACTTTGGAGGCAAAGGATCTTTATTGCGCAATATTCCGGTTGATTCTGGCGGTGTGATACGACCTTTGTTACCTAATTTTATAGATCTTGAAAATGTTGAAACGTTAGACTATTTATGGTATGATTATACAAAGTACAAACAGATGTTACCATTTGTTATTAATGCTAATAAAAAGAGACTAATACAGCTAGCTGGCCCTAATTTTGAATATTTGCCTGTAGATTCTAGTTACTTTAATAAACAATTCTCTGAAAATAGACAAACAGTTTTTGTATTTACTAATGATAGATATGATAGAATGAATGACACAAGTTTACCATGTATCCGCAAAGTAAGAGCTGCTATAGATCAATTAAAACCACTTTATGAAAGGTCTGTGGTTAGATATCATGGTCCTTTATTCGATTTTGTATCTAATATAGCAGTGATTGGTTCTGATGATGAAATAAAAGTTAATGTTTTAAATGAAAGAGTAACTTTCACTCCATCTTTAGCCAAGAGAAATTATTATAGACAAGTTTTGTCGTCTGGTCGAACTGGTAGAAATTTCTCTACATTAACCTCGGTATCACATATAAAAGAAACATCTAACTCTAGATCGATAGAAGGTAATCCAGATAGTTTAATACAACAAATATATACAACTGCTAATAGTGAAGTGTATATTCAAAGAATTAATACTTATAATGAAAAGGCGCCTGTTCTAGCTGCAGGTATCAAGCTAAATCAACCAGTAGACTATAATATAAATGATTTTTCAGATTTAGAAAAAATGTTAAAAAATACCAAAGATGAACAGTTAGCTCTTCCCGGCATTTATTTTTCAATGATAAGGAAACTGCAGGATATTATAACCGAAGAAAAATATAGAGAAGATTGTGGTCCAAGCATATTAGGAGAAGGTGAATAAATGTCAGTTTTTAATATCACATACGGAGATAATCTACCAGACTCTGCTTTTAGAAGTTTGATTAATCCTGCTACGAATAATAATATACAAATTGCTAATTATCTAAAAAATAAAGTATCTAATCCTGACTTTGATATTTATAGATTTTATACTACTACTTTTAAAAGCAATAGTATTAAGCCAAAATCTTATACTAAAAATAGTGAAAAAAAATCCTATAATTTGATTTCTTTAACATCAACAAGAAATAACTTTTCGTCAGCGATAGGTAATTTATCTACTTCAGAAATATGTTCTACATCTGAAGATTGCGCTATATGTGAAGATGGATCATTAATTCCAACATATTGCTATTGGGAAGCAGAGTTTAATCCAGATTTAAAAGTCCGGCCTGCATTTGTTGACGATATAACTAACAATTGGTATATATCTAAAGAAGATATAGATGACAATGCTATAAATAAATCAAACACAAATATATCTTTTAAGGTCAGTGTAAAAGAATCAAATAGAAATTTTAATGTCAAAATTTATCTTAAAACAAAAAAATGTAGAGAAAAAAATTATACATTTTCAGGACAAAATACACTTTCTTCTAGTTTCTTAACTCCAGAATTTGATGGGGCAGATGATAAGATTGTAGAATTTTATTTTTCTATAATTACAACAGATTGTGTTGGTAACATCGAATATACAGACGACGATGTTGTGACTTGTACTACATCTGTAACAATACCAACTCCTCAGCCTAGCTAATTTTTAATGCCAAGCTATGTTTTGGCGTAGTTCTTTTGAAAAAATGATTTTATTATTTCATATAATATCATATTTCATAACTACATGATCACTTTTAATATTTACAGTGTTGCTGTTTTTATCAATTATTTTAGCATCTACAACTTTTTTTTCTAAGTTAATAAAATTAACTAAGTATATTGAGTCTGGTAATTTTTCAACTTCTATATGAATTTTTTGATTTTTGATGAATCCATTTTCATGATATTCTACTGGTGGATCTTTGCCTTCCGTAGCTTCAGTGATTATTCTTCTTTTTTCGAAATCTATTCCAGCATATATGCTATAATCTTTAATGCTTCTAATTTTACCGCAGCCATATATCCCAAGATCTTGACCTTCTATTAGTTTAATTAATCTTTTTTTGCTAATAGCATCAGTTTCCCACCAGTGTTTTTCAATATCTTTATTCTTATCTCTGTTGTGATCATTCCAATGTTTTATATGGTTAACCCTTTTATAGAAGTGCCATAATATATGTTTATGTGGATGGTACAAATCATAGCCAAGAGTATAAGATCTTAAACTTAAGCATAATTCGTCTCCAGCAAAATATAGGTTTGGATCATACACGTATTCTTTACAGTGGCTACCCACAGTAAAAAAGAAGCCTCCACCTATAAATCTTGCGTTTATTGGTTCTTTTGCGTTTTTGATCGGATGTTTTTCAAAAAAAATAGTTCCGCTTTTTTTAAAAGCTATCGGAACCAATTTGTATGGCAATACTTTTGTTTGTAAGCTTTGTTCTGGCTCATATGGAAATCCATAGGTTGTTAACAATGGTTTTGCGCTTTTAGATTTTAACTTTTCTAGCATATCTACCAATTCTATATCCCAATTTTCTATAAATCTACTATGACTATCTATTTGTAGCACATAGTCTTCGTTATTGTATAGCTTTTGGCTTTCTAGTCTAGCCCAACCTAATCCTTTGCTTTTAGACCAATGAATATCATTTATTCTAAAGTTTGGTTTTTTTGTAAATTCTATTAAACTATTATCGGAAGTGTCTCTTTGCCAACATATACCAAAAAACAGCGGATATTGTCCGCTGCTTTTTGATAATAAGTCATTAATAGTTGGTAATAGTTCAGTATCTCTATACGAAGCTATTTGTATAAATATACTTTTATTGTTCATTTTTCATTAACCAGCTTAAAAAATCTCTTTCTGGATCTTTCATAACTGTTATTCCAAATCTTTTTTTAATAATCTTTTCATTACTATTAATTATGAAATAAGCAGGAAATGAATATAAGTTATATTTTTGAGCTAGTCCTGTTTTTGTTTTTGATATATCGCAATATAGCAACAAATATTTATTTAAATAATTTTTTATGGTTTTACTATTATCTATTAAATATTTTACTACATTACAACCATCGCAACCTTCCATATAGAACAACAAAAATATTTTTTTATTTTCATTTTTCGCCTTTTTTAAAGTCTCCAAATAGGCTTCTTCAAATTGTTGACCATTAGTTATGGCTTCCAAATTTAATTGTTCTTTTTGTTTTAATTTTTCCAAAGATTCTAAATAAACTTCTTCAGATATCATTAGTTTGCTCCGTTAAAATATGCTGATTAGACTTATTTTTACTAGGCCTACCTCTACTTTTCATTATTCCACATTTTCTTCTTTGTCTCCTTACCATGTTTGGAGTAATATTTTCTCCCGTAATTTGACTAAGTTTGGATGAAACTTCATGATCCAACATATGCTGATTATCTAGGATAAATTGAATCTCTGTTTGTGTCCATTTTTTATAAGTGCGACTCATAAATCACCATTCTCCTTTACTTAGTGTAAATATTAAATATAATATATTAGACCAAATAAACGTTAAGGCAAGGTGTAAAATGTCTAAATTTGACTATTTTTTAAAATCGACTTTAAAAGTTACCGCTTCCGAAGATCTTAATATTGAAGAAGATCTAAAAAAGCAGGACTCACACAATCAATCTATATCTGATTTGTTAGAAAAAAGTAATGACGAAAAAAAAGAAGAAACCAAATAATAAAAACATATTTAAACAAAAAAAAATTACAGAAGAAGATTTTTTAATAGCTTTAGATAATATAAGCAAAAAATTAATCTATAAATTTAAATTTGGTTATCATGATTTAGACGATATGAAACAGCAGGCTGCTATTTTTGCTATGGAAGGTTTAAAAAATTATGATTCCAGCAGACCATTAGAGAATTTTTTATGGACACATGTAAGAAATAGATTATTTAACTTTAAAAGAGATAATTATTCTAGACCAGATAATGTCTGTATTGGCTGTCCATTTTTTGATCCGAAATTTAAAAAAAGTGAAAATCAATGTGAAAAATTTACTAATAAACAAGAGTGTTCTATATATTATAATTGGTCTAACAGAAATGATAATAAGAAAAAATTGATGCAGACTGTTGATTCGGATTCTGTTGGTCAAAAACAAGATTCAAATAATGATATAGCTGATTTAATATCTAATTCAGAATTATTAGATTTTATAGAAGAAAATATACATCTAAAATATCGAGATATTTACTTAAAAATTAAAGGTGGATGTAAAGTTTCGAAATCCGATCTAGATAAGCTAAAGTCTCATATAACTTCTTTATTAGAGGAAAAATAACGTGGCTAAAAAACGAGGTCAGCTTTCTTTAGACGAAGAAAAATATATAACAGATAATGTTAAAAGTTTAACCATAGAACAAATAGCGGAGCATTTGAATAGAAATACAGCTCCAATTAAAAGGTATATTGTAGAAAACAGACTTCTCGAAGATGATGAAATTGTTAATGATGAAGCATATTTAAAAACCAAATTGCATAGTAAAACATTTTGGAGTGAAATTAAAAAACAATTTGATAATGATAGTGGGGAACTAGAATATTTTGAAAATATTTGGGTTAATCTAATAAGACAGTTTCGAGAAGACGTACTTCCTGCTGAAGAGTTACAAATTAAACAATTTATAACAATAGATATTCTTATTAACAGAAGTATGAAAGAACGGAAAAGGCATATAGCAGAAACAGAAAAGCTTCAAAGGTTAGTAGATTCTGAATATGATAAGCCAGAAGAACAAAGAGACATACCTAAGCTTGCTAATTTAGAAACTCAATTGAGTTTTGCAAGAAATAGCATAGCTAATTATACTAATGAATATACAAAATTATTAGGTGAGCAACAAAAAATTAGTAAAGACTTAAAAGCCACCAGAGAACAAAGAATAAAAAGAATAGAAGATGGTAAGAGTAGTTGGGTAGGTTTAATACGTATGTTAGAAGACGAAGAGATAAGAGAAAAAGAAGGCAGAGAAATGGAAATCATTAATATGGCTACTCAAAAAGCGGCTGAAGACTTAAAAAGTTATCATAGATACGCAGACAAGTCTTTAGATAAGCCATTTTTAACACCAGAAAGTGTGCTAGAAGATGAGGCGTAATTTTAAAGATCCTCAATATATTAAATGGAGAAAATCCGTTTATAAACGAGATAAGTTTAAATGTCAGTGGCCGAATTGTAATTCTCATAGCAAATTGAATGCCCATCATATAAAAAATTGGGCAGAATTTCCAGGGTTGAGATTCGAAGAAAAAAATGGTGTAACTTTGTGTAAAAATCATCACGATATGATAAAAGGTATGGAAGAATCTTTTGCTTCCACTTTTATGAGAATTGTAGAAAGCAAATACAAATGAGTAGTTTTACTATTATAGTTGATACAAGAGAACAAAAACCCTGGGTTTTTTCTGAGCATGCTACGGCTAATCACAAATTAGATACCGGAGATTATGCTATAGAAGGACTGGAACATATTCTTTGTATAGAAAGAAAAAAAGGAATAGCAGAGTTAGCAAATAATATGCGAGAAAAAAGATTTAAAGATGTTATCGAAAGAATGAGCAAATATAAACATGCATATATTTTGTTAGAATGCGAATACAGTCAAATGATGAATTATCCAATTGGTTCGGATGTTCCACCAAAACTGTGGAGCAAAATTAAAATACCGCCTTTATTTATATTAAAATTTATCACAGAATTATCAGTTGATTATGGAATCAATGTTATATTTTGTGGTAATGCTAGTTGGGCAGAATCTACTGCTCTGTCTATAATGAAAAAAATACATAAAATTTATGGCAATGATAAAAAATAAACATATATTTGATGATGCGTGGCTTAATCTGGGAGATTTGTCTAAAATAGACATACCAGAAAACTTAATGATACGCAGAAGTAAATCTGATATAGAAAATCCTGATAGACATTTAATTAAATTAATGAGAAGTCCCAAGTATTTTGGGATGACTTGTAAGCTTTTATTTGATATAGAGCTACATCCTATGCAAATTGCTATTTTGCAAGAATTCTGGAATAGGCCATTTCCTATGTATATAGCTAGTCGAGGTTGGGGTAAGTCTTTTTTGCTAGCTCTGTATTCTGTTTTAAGATGCATGTTTAATCCTGGTACAAAAATAGTTATTGTTGGTGCGGCATTCAGGCAGAGCAAAATTATTTTTGAATATATGGAAAATATTTGGAGAAGTAGCTCTATATTACGTAGTATATTTAATGGAAATAACGATGGACCAAGAAGAGATGTTGACAGATGCACTCTAAGACTTGGCGATAGTTGGGCTGTGGCTATTCCTATGGGTGACGGGTCAAAAATTAGAGGACTAAGAGCGCACATTATCATAGCAGATGAGTTTGCTTCAATTAGTCCAGACATTTACGAAACAGTTGTTTCTGGATTCGCCGCTGTTTCGGCTAGTCCTATACAAAACGTTAAAGAAGAAGCTAAAAAACAAGCTATGAAAGATGCAGGCATATGGAATGAAGATTTGGAAAATTTAGAAAAAAAAATGGGTAATCAAGCCATTATATCGGGTACAGCAGATTATGCTTTTAAGCATTTTGCTAGTTATTGGAGAAGATATAAATCTATTATAGAAAGTAAAGGAGATAAAAGAAAATTAGAAGAAATTTTTAAAGGAGAGGTACCGGATAATTTTAATTGGAAAGATTATAGTATTATTCGTATTCCGTACGAACTAATTCCTGTTGGCTTTATGGATGATAAACAAGTAGCTAGAGCTAAAGCTACTATACACAGCGGCATATATAATATGGAATACGCAGCTTGTTTCACGGCTGATAGTGATGGTTTCTTTAAGAGAAGTTTAATAGAAAGTTGTGTTACTAGTGATAAAAAAGAAATTATTCTACCTAATAGCGGACCAGTTGCGTTTGACGCAATGATACATGGCGACCCAAATAAACAATATGTATATGGTATCGATCCTGCTAGTGAACAAGATAATTTTAGTATAGTTATATTAGAAATTAATCCAGACCATAATAGAGTAGTTTACTGTTGGACAACTAATAGAAGCAATTTTAAAGAAAGACAAAAAACAGGTTTGATAGAAGATCATGACTTTTATAATTTTTGCGCTAGGAAAATACGTTCCTTAATGAAAACATTCAATCCTATAAAAATAGGCTTAGATGCCCAAGGTGGAGGAGTAGCAATTGAAGAAGCTTTACATGATCCAGATAAATTACAACCTGGAGAAAAATTAATTTGGCCAATTATAGACTATAATAAATCTAAAGATACGGATTCTCAACCAGGATTGCACATATTAGAATTAGTACAATTTGCTAAAGCAGACTGGACAGCCCAAGCTAATCATGGATTACGTAAAGATTTAGAAGATAAGGCCATACTCTTTCCAAGATTCGATAATTTAACATTAGGATTAGCAGTAGAAAAAGAAGGTCAAAGTATAGAAAATGATGACCTTAATCCTTTATACGATACTCTAAGTGAGTGTATTCTAGAAATAGAAGAATTAAAAAATGAACTCACAACTATTGTTATGAGTCACACTAGCACAGGTTTTGGTGGTAGAGATAGATGGGATACTCCTGAAATGAAGTCTGCTAGCGGGAAAAAGGGTCGCCTTAGAAAAGATAGATATAGCGCATTAATAATAGCAAATATGTTGGCAAGACAAATAAATAGGACTTTGTCCTCTCCGGACTACAATATGATAGGGGGAAATTTGCGACAAATGCCGATTTCCAATAATAATAATAACGAAATGTACAAAGGGCCATCTTGGTTTACGGCAGAAGCTAATCAAGATATATACGGAGCCATATATAGAGATTAATGGTGTATATTTAATAGTATTACAGTATAATTACAATAGAATTAAAATATTATGAGTAAAAAATATCCTAAAAGCGAACAAATAAACGACGAAATTTTATCTGGTGAAGAGGCATATGTCACTTGGGGCGAGGATCTAGAAAGTAAAAAAGAGGCGTTAAAATTATCTTCTGAGTCTTTAGTAGAATATAACGGAATAGAAAAATCTGTCGGAAGAAGAACTCGAATTGATTATTCAGGATTGGATACCAGTGTTGATGGTAGACCAGGACTAACCAAACAAGACTATTATGCTTTTAGGCCAGAAGAAGCTGTTCCTCAAAAAGTCAAAAGTATTATACGAAGAGCTGATGATATATACCAAAGAGTTGGATTAGTTAAAAATGTCATAGACCTTATGGGTGATTTTGCTTGTCAAGGCATAAGAATTGTTCATCCTAGCAAAAGAATAGAAAAATTTTATAAATCTTGGTTCAGAAAAGTCTCTGGAAAAGATAGAAGCGAAAGGTTTTTAAATAATCTTTATAGAAGTGCTAATATTGTTATCAATAGACAAACGGCTAAGATTAATACTAAAACAATAAATAAAATGTATAAAGCTACAGGAGCTGATATAGTAAATCCTGATTATGATGATAATTTTGCAAAAAAAGAAATCCCCTGGAAATACACATTCATCGATCCGTGTTATGTAGAAGTTTTAGGAGGTTCTTTATCGTCATTTGTGAGTTCTAAAATATATGGTGTTGTTTTACCATCTAATTTAAGAAGAACTATTAATGCTCCTAAAAATGAGGCGGAACAGAGAATAGTAGATCAATTACCTCCAGACATCATAGAGGCAGCGAAAACAAAAAAGCCTTATGTCTTAAACCCTGACAAGGTTTTAGTTTTTCACTATAAAAAAGACGATTGGCAGACATGGTCTTATCCTATGATTTACGCCATTATGGATGACATTACCATTTTAGAAAAACTAAAATTAGCTGATATGTGTGCTCTAGATGGAGCAGTATCTAATATTCGTATTTTCAAATTAGGTAGTCTTGAACATAAAATTGCCCCAACAAAAGCCGCAGCATCAAAGTTATCCGCCATATTAGGTAATAATGTTGGTGGAGGCACAATGGATTTGGTTTGGGGACCTGATATAGAATTATTAGAAAGTAATACTAATGTACATAACTTTTTAGGAGAAGGTAAATATACTCCACATTTAAATAGCGTTTACGCAGGACTTGGAATACCTCCAACCTTAACTGGAACTTTCGGAGCAGCTGGAACCACCAATAATTTTATTAGCTTAAAAACACTCACTCAACGACTGCAATATGGGAGAGATGTACTTGTTAGTTTTTGGGAAAAAGAGATAGAAATTGTTCAAAAGGCGATGGGTTTTAAATATCCTGCAAAAATTGAATTTGACAGAATGGATCTGAGTAATGAAGATGCAGAAAAAGCTTTATTAATACAATTAGCCGATAGAAATATTATAAGTGATGAGCTTTTACAAATGAGATTTGATATAGATCCCAATATGGAAAAAACTAGAATCAAAAGAGAAAATAAAGAAAGAGAATCTAATCGTATGGTTAAAAAAGCTGGACCTTATTATGATGCTAATTTTGAAAACAATTTGAAAAAAATAGCTTTACAGCTCGGAATAGCTACGCCAAGTCAAGTAGGATTAGAATTACAGCCTAACAAACGAGGAGAAAAAAATGCTATTCAAATGAAGTCAGAATTCCCCACATCTCCTAAAACTAATAACACTGCTCCAATTGGAGTTTCTGGGCAAGGTAGACCAAGAAATAGTAGAGATTCTCAAAAAAGAAAAACCAAAGATTTCGCACCTCAGACAGGAGCGTCTCTTGCATTATGGGCTAATGAGGCTCAAGATAAAATTAGTGGAATAATAAATCCTATGTTATTAGAGTTTTATGGAAAAGATAACTTGAGAAAACTATCGGCACAAGAAAGTAAAGAGTTAGATAGTTTTAAAACAAAAATCCTGTTAAATATTGAGCCAAACAGTAAAATAGATGAAAATGGGGTAAATTCAGCTATATCTAAAATTAATACTGTTGAAACTTCAGAAATGTTAAATGGTTTAAATTTTTGGTTAAAACAAATTAACAACGAACTAGATAGACAACTAAATACTGAAGAAATTAGGTCTATTAAGTCCTCGTTTTATGCATCTAATAAAATATTAAAAGAATAAAAATATGCCAAATGATATATACATATCTAAAAAATATAGAAATGCCCCATATATAAGTGAATGAAGAGAAATACTATGTCTGAAAATCAATTTCCATTAGGTCGTAGATCAAATGTTAATGGGTCTCAAATAACAATCAAATATGGCTCACAAGCTATAGTTAGGTCTGAATCTATAGAAGGAACAATCACAATACCTATTAGTAATGATACTACTAAGCCAGTTATTGTTACTGGAGGTTCAAAAACCATAGCTCCTGTGATACCAGATATAGAATATGATATTGGTAAAAACTTTGATGCTTTTTATGATCTTATAAAAAAGATGTATGATGATAATGTCAATAATTTTGGTTGTCCTGACCAGCCAGGCAAAAGAAGAGGTTGGATATTTAATGGAATTGTACCAGAATTCGCTGAATGTGGATGTTATGTTGATGCTTGGTGGCCTGAGGCTTTAGGAGTTGTCGCGGGAATTGGCATGGAAGCTGGTCGCAGAATAATTTTGAAAAGAATGAAGTTTAAAGTATTTACCAAATTAGTTGATGCTATGGCTAGTTGGAATACTGATTTTTTAAGAAAATCTTGGTTAGGTTGGAAAAAATATGGTGTAGATCCTTTCGCTAGCGCAGCAGGAGCATCGTTAGGTTATCGAGTTCCTCCTGTGAAACCTGGTTATATCAGACTTTACAGAGGCCAAGGATTCAGAGGACTCAGCGAAGAAGCCCAGAATATAAGTTTAGATCTTTTTATTGATTCAGAATTTGCTGGCAATACGGCGTTCTCAGACGCTTTAAAAGGTAAGGGGAGATGGTTTTCTGCAGATTTCGAATACGTTTCAACATATGTTGATAGTGAGTTATCTCTGCGTCCACGAAGACGTTTAAAACCTACAGGAGATCATTTTGTTTATGTAGATGTGCCTGTGGGTAGTATTAAAACTGTAGATGTTGACCCAAGATATGCATTAAAAACAGTAGAAGTTATAGATCCAGACACTGGCAAAAAAATACTCGTTCGTCAACAAAGATTGTACGGTTGGCGAACCGACAAAACAAAAAAAGCATTCGCCAGAATGCCTATACAAAGGTATGACCCAATCACTAATGAATTATATTGGACATATGATTATCCTACTACAAAAGATATGACATTAAATCCTGGTATTTTTGCGGGAGATGACACAACAGCAGCAGTGGAAGTATTTTTAGACGCAGATGTAGCTAATCAAGCAGTAAGAATAGCTAAATGTGATTCATTAGCTGATATTGAAGAATTTGAAAAAATTTCCAGAAAAATTGAAGATTTTACTTGGGATGATAAACAGGTCGATGGTTTAGACTTAGGTTTGGATACGGGTATAGAATTGTATACAGGTGATGATGTACCTTCTACACCTCGACCTAATAGTGGTTATGTTACTCAAAACGCTGTTATTGACCGTTTATTAAAAGATGAAAATTTTAGAAAAGGTAAACTCGATGAGATTAATGCACTATTAGCCGAATTCGATACATTACACGAAAAACACTTAGGAGAACTTCCTCCTCGTATTCAACAATTAACAGACGATATGAGAGCAACGGCTCAGGGTCAATATGATTATATGGCATATTTAGGTGGGCTGTTCGTATTTATGGAGGCTGCTATTAATGCTATTAGTGTAGTAGAAATAAAAAAATGTGCCCCCTCTCTTTTTAATGTAGAAAGTTTAGGAAATGAAAATTTAGATGATATTTATTCTCCAAATTCATTTGCTGATCTTGAAAAATTAGAACTACAAGCAGTACTTAATAAGTTGCCAATTGGAGCAACATTAAATGAAGAAACTTGTCAATGCTCAGTGTGTCCAGAAAATTATGATTTATGTGACAAGTCAGCCATTTGGGATATCGCTAATCCTTTAAGCCCTTGGGATGATAGATGGAATACTTGTTATCCAGAATGTTGTGGAGGTAGATCGCTGAGTAGTGCTGGAACTTTAGGTTGTGGTTGTGAATGCGAAAAAGATCAAGAATTTTTACCATGTGATACTGGAGATTGTCTTAGTCATACCAATCCTCCCTCTTATTTTGCAACATGGTTTAATGGAAAAGTTACAGAAGCTCCTTTTGCGAAAAAGCCATTTTTGGGTAAATGTGCTCCAAAAAATCCTAACCCTAATAAATTGCGATGGAATAAAAATATATGTGAATATGAATGTATGGAATTTGAATGGGTTCCGGCTAAACCTGTCTCAATATCTTGGGCTGGTGGAGGTGGAGCTGGTGG
>Ga0070753_1000942_pt1 | contig 16674 bp, 14 predicted proteins | sample VirMetDEL_Aug_31_FD_77441 | JGI IMG/M metagenome (GOLD analysis project Ga0070753, IMG submission 77441) | Aqueous microbial communities from the Delaware River and Bay under freshwater to marine salinity gradient to study organic matter... | ecosystem: Environmental > Aquatic > Marine > Coastal... | reverse complement strand
GGCACATTGGCATGGTCATGTGGACGCAGACATATTTGGTGAAGAAGTTTTGTTTGCTTTGGGTTGGTGGTACAACCATTGCTTGATTGGTGTTGAGTCAAACAACCACGGGTTGACAACCCTGAAAGGGTTGCAACGCGTGGGATACAAGAATCTGTTTCGTCAAAGACGGCTTGGTCAACGCAACCCAACAGTCAGCGAGACTTTGGGTTGGCGTACAACATCGGTTTCCAAACCTTTAGCCATTGACGAACTAAACGGGAACATACGAGATGGTGCTTTGTACATTTCGTGCAAATTAACAATTGCCGAGTTGCGTACTTTTATTCGTGAGCAAAACGGAAAGATGCACGGCTCACCCCACGACGACAGAGTTATGTCTTTGGCTATCTGCAACCAAATGCTTAAATATGTTTGGCTACCCGAATATCGAATTACCGTTGCCCCCAAAAAGAATACGTTTGATTGGTGGAGCCAACACATTCTGAAAGCCCCAAAACCAGAAAGACGACTAATCGGGGCGGAAAATGTCAGAAAAGTAACGATTTAGGATTGTATTGATGCTTTCCATAACCTGCGACAACTGTTCAACAGAGTTTTATGCACCAGAATTGCCAAGGCGGGGTGCTATTTGCTTTAAATGCCACATAGGCACGGTAAATCTAGGGTTTACCTACGGCAAAGAAGACTTCCATGGACCAACCATTAAGGAACGTCAGGAAAAGCAGGTTGCTGATGCCAAGATAAATGGCATCAACGCCGAGCCCGTTGGCAGTCGTTGGATTTAATGCCATGCCTGAAATCTGGGTCCCGATTGTCGTTGCCGTTATTACGGGCCCAGTAGTAGTAGTCCTAAGCAAGCTACGCAAAGAGAACTCAGAACAACATGCAGAAGGTAGGGAGTTGCTGGAAGCAATAGGGGTAAAGGTGGATAAGGTCGGTAGTAAGTTAGATGAACATATTGGTTGGCACAAAGGTAAAGAGGATAAATAATGGCACGAATGACTAACACGGAAATTTTAAAAAAGTATCGAGAGAAGCTGGAACAGTCACGCCGTTGGCGACAAGAAGAACGCTACGACGACCTTTGGAGTCGTCTAATTGATTTGTACCGTGGTAAGCACCATCGCACCGACATCAAAGAAGACCAACTTCTAATCAACATTGCGTTTGCAACCATCAACGTTATTTCGCCCGCTGTATCTATCAATCATCCAAAAATTGCAGTTAATGCTAAGCGACCGGAAGATGCTGACAAAGCAATTGTTACAGAAGCAATTATTAACTATTGGTGGCAACATTATGGTTGCCAAGAACAATTCCGTCGTGCCGTAAAAGATTTTCTTATTTGTGGACATGGTTGGGTCAAAACTGGTTATCGCTATGTTGAAGAAGAAAAAGCAAAAGACGAAACACCAAACTTTGATTCATATGACGAATTAACAACTCCTGGCTCGGAAGCTGCGGTTGAGTCAGAATTAATCATCAAGGAAGATAGAGCATTTCTTGAACGGGTTTCTTTGTTTGATATGTACGTTGACCCAGATGCAACATCAATGGATGACATTCGTTGGATTGCTCAACGCATTCGTCGTCCTCTAGAAGATGTAAAGAAGGACAAACGATACAATGCTTCTGCGCGCGCGGACGCGGCGCCTTCGCATTACTCAAAGTGGGGACAAGACCAGTTCCGTCCACGAATGTCAACCGACAAAGACAACTCATATGTTGAAGTTTGGGAATGGTACGACATTGACAAAAACACAATGTCCGTGTTCTGTGATGGTTCAGATAAATTCCTTGTTTCACCAACAAAGATGCCTTTCTTGTTCGGACATCCGTACACGATGATTCGCAACTACGATGTGCCTGATTATTTTTACCCAATGGGCGAATTGGAAGCAATTGAACCACTACAGCATGAATTGAATCTGACTCGTACACAAATGATGAACCATCGCAAACGGTTCTCCCGTAAGTGGCTATACAAAGAAACAGCATTTGACACAGATGGTCGCAATGCCCTTGAGTCAGATGAAGACAACGTAATGGTGCCAGTTGTTTCCGATGAGGGAATCAACAATGTGATTACGCCGATGCCGGCAGTAATTAACCCACCAGAGTTCTACAATCAATCGCAATTGATTTCTGACGATATTCGTTCAGTCTCTGGACTTAACGAATATCAGGGCGGTGGAATGCCAGAAATCCGTCGCACGGCAACAGAAGCGGCAATTATTCAAGATGCCGCCAATGCCCGTGTTTCGGACAAGTTGGCAATCGTCGAAAAGAGCATTGGAGAGTGCGGTCGTCGTTTGATTATGCTTGCACAACAGTTCATGACTGGACAGCAAGCTGTTCGTATTGTTGGTTCAGAAGCAGAACCAGTATGGCTTGAGTTTGACCGAGACTACATTCAGGGTGAGTTTGATTTTGTTGTTGAGGGTGGTTCAACTCAGCCAATCAATGAGTCATTCCGCCGTCAGATGGCAATGCAGGTTGTAGATGCTATGGCGCCGTTTGCTGGTGCTGGTATTTTGGATATGCCAAAACTTGCAACCTACGTTTTGCAATATGGTTTTGGTATTCGGGGTGCTGCGTCTTTCGTGACCCAACAGCCAATGATGCCAGTTCCGCCACAGGGGGTTGGCCCAGAGGGACAACCACCAGAAACGCCAGGTGGAATGCCTATGCCATCGCAGCCTTTGGCTGAACCACAAGAAATGCCACCAACGGGTGGCATGGCTATGCCGTCAAATATTCCACCAGAAATTTTGGCACAATTGCTTTCGCAAGGAGCGCCGTTAACGAATACTCAACTACCTATGTAACGCTTTTGCGTTAGGTATAGAGCAAACCGTTGGAGGACTCTATGAGTAATGATAACACCGTTGATAGTGCAATTGAAGCCCCGATAGCAGAAACTGTTGGACAAGCAGAAGTTAGCACGGAAATAGGTGAAGCCCCTGAAGTAAGCACCGATTATTTTACTTGGGACGAATACGCTGACAGACCTGTCAAACTAAACGTCGCCGGTGAAGAAATTGATGTACCACTTAAAGAGGCGCTTGCTGGATACCAGCGTCAAGCGGACTATACCCGTAAGACACAGGAATTGAGCGAGCAACGAAAGCAAGTGCAATTTGGCGCTGCTTTGCAAGAAGCCTTGCAAAACGACCCAAAAAACACTTTGGAATTGTTAAAACAACACTATGGGTTAGACGAACAGCAAACGTTTGACGAAGACGAACTGTACGCAGACCCCGTAGAAAAACAATACCGACAACTGGAATCCCGAATCAAAGCATTTGAGCAAGAAAAAGCTGTGCGAGATTTGGAAAAATCAGTTGAGCTTTTGTCACGGAAGTATGGCGACGCATTTGACGCAGATGAAGTAATTGCTAAAGCTTTAGCTACAGGCAATTCAAATCTGGAAGCCGTCTATAAACAGACAGCGTTTGACCGTATCTTTGAACAAAGTTTGACTGCCAATCAGGTGAAAGCCAAGAAAGCAGAAGAAGAAAAAGCTATTGTTCAAGCGAAACGGGAAGCGACTGTTGTGTCGAAAGGCGCTTCAGCTAAAAGCGCCGACGTGTCTTCTAAACCCGTAACCACACTTCGCGATGCTTTTGAGTTGGCTAAACGCCAAATTAACGGCTAGCACTAACAACAGGAGATATTACTATGGTCGCTGCCAACAGCAACTTTGACAATCTATTAACAACAACGCTCGCCAACTATCGTGCGACGTTGACCGACAACGTATTCACCGCACGTCCTTTGACTTACAAGTTGATGGAGGGTGGTCGCATTCGCATGCTTAACGGTGGTACAAAAATCGTTGAGCCGCTTATCTACGGACAGAACAACACAGTTGGTTCGTACAGCGGATACGAGACACTCTCGCTCACACCGCAAGAGGGCATCTCGGCAGCTGAGTTTGAGTGGAAGCAATATGCAGCCTCCATTGCAATCAGCGGCATTGAAGAAGCCAAGAACAACGGTGAGCAAGAAATCATCAACCTTCTTGAAGCCAAAATCATGCAGGCTGAGGAGTCAATGCGCGAGTCATTTAACCAAATGTTCTTCGCAGACGGCACCGGCAACAGCGGAAAAGACTGGAACGGCTTGGGCAACCTTGTTGAATCAGGCAACACCGTTGGTGGCATTAACTCGAGCACCTACTCATGGTGGCAATCAAAGGAAGACAACGACGCAGTCGCTTTGTCGCTTGCTGACATGTCATCGCTTTACAACAGCGTTTCAGTAGGTAACGACCACCCAGACTTGCTTCTTACAACTCAAACTCTGTTTGAGAAGTACGAAGCCTTGTTGCAACCACAGTTGCGTTACACAGACACCAAGACAGCAGATGCTGGTTTCCAGAACCTTCTGTTCAAGGCTGCTCCTGTAATGTACGATGTGCATTGCACAGCTGGTGTGTTCTACATGCTCAACACCAAGTACCTCACACTTGTAGGTCACTCAGGCAAGTGGTTCTCACAGACAGCATTCGTGTCTCCAGAAGACGTAGATGCTCGTTACGCACTTATCATGTGCTACGGTAACTTGACAGTCCGTAACCGTGCTAAGCAGGGTAAACTGACAGCCAAGACAGCCTAATAACTTCAACAATTAAGGAGAAACTACAATGCCATTAATCGCAAATGACACAGACGGTGCAGTAACACGCAAGCGTCTTGAAACTTGGGCAGCCAAGGAAGAAAAAGTAACTGTTGTTGCAGCAGCTGATGAAGCAACCACACAATCAGCAGCAACACTTGCTGGAGCAGCAGAGGTCGTCTACACAATGACCCCAACTGCAGGTCGTGCCCTCACGACACCAACAGGTGCTGAATTGGGTGCAGCTTTCACAGACGAAGCAGTTGGAAGTTCTTTCCGATTCTCAGTTGTGAACCTTGCAGGTGCTACACACGCAATTACCCTCACAGCTGGCGCTTCTGGCGTGACGCTTGTAGGTAGTGCAACAATTGCAGCTGCTAGTTCAGCTTCGTTTGTTGGTGTTTTCACCGCAGCAGACACAGTTAGTATCTACCGTAAGTAGATATAATGTTTGGGTGGGGGGTAAAAGCCCCCACCCAACATTCTCAAAATACCCATGATGTACGGCAAAAAACCACCTTCAAAAAAGAAGACTCGCGGCCAGAAAGCCGACGCTGCAAGAAAAACAGCTGAAGCAAAGGCTGTTATTAAATTTAACAATACTCTTAGAGGCAAAAAAGCAATTGGAATTTCGCCATCTAACAAAAATATTCCGAAATCAATGTCCGAGGGCAGAACCTATAAGGGCAAGTAATTAATTCGTAATTTGGGGTGTGCCCCCCACCTTCCAGGGCATACCCCAAGTAACGAAAAGGACAAGTAGTGATGAAGAACGCACAATTGTCCGGCGAATATTACGGCGTACCAATACAAGGTATCCGTCCTTCCGCAGAAGTTCCAGGCTCACGCCAAGCACCACCAAGCGGTCCATATCTTGGACGCGGTAATTTTTGTGCTGCAAACGATGATACATGTACGGGTCGGAAAGCTAGGGGCACCGATTACTGCATGGGTCACTTACGAAGTAGGGGTGAATCATAATGACAATGAGTCTTGCCGATGTTCGCACTATGGTGCGAAACATCTCCGACCTTGATTCGGTAGATTTGCCAAACAGCATTATTGACGATGCTGTGAAGGAAGCATTTCAGCGCATTATCGCCCTTGAGCGCCGATGGCCAAAATACCAAGAAACGTACACATTCAATACGGTTGCTAGTCAGCGCCCATACACAATATCTACAATTGGCGATATTCGAGAAGTCATATCTCTCGTAGACACATCTAGTGCGGGTAGTCGTCTAACAATGATTCCCTACGACAACGCAGAAGACATCTGGTTGGGTAATACTGACGTTCCTTCTCGCCCATACTTTTATGCAATATGGGACGCACAGCTGCACTTATATCCAAAGCCTGATGCTGTTTATACAATAACGCTTCGCGCTTATCGTAACCCTGTTTACACTTGGCTAACAAACACATCTGAGGCAATTGACCTTGATGAGTGGTTTCATATCCTGCTTGCCTACTTTGTGTTGGCTCGCGTCTACCAACGCCAAGAAGACCCAGAGCTTTCAGCAATGTATCTCAGGTCATTTGAGGAAGGCGTAGCCATGGCTCGCCGTGACTTGATGAAGACTCCTAGCGCAAGACCTTTGTTGATGTCGGGTGGTAGGCAGTATCCAACCATGCGTCGTTGGTTGCAGACTCTTGGCGCAACGCTAGGTACATAATGGCGCAGATTCTTCTTGAGCGCTATGACGACTTTACTGGCGGCTTGAATCTTCGAGCCGACCAGTTCTTGCTTGCCAGGAACGAATCGCCAGACATGCTTAATGTTGAGATTGACCCTCGTGGTGGTGTGTTTAGTCGTGGTGCTATGCAGCGTTTAAACACAACAGCTGTGTCGGGAACTTGGGCGCCTGACAAACTTCATGCTTTCTACGGCGCTACGCCAACAATCATGTTGGCAAATAGCACAAAGGTTTATCGTTCTACTGGTGGAAACTTTTCAACTCTGGCTTATTCATTAGGTAATGACATTGCTACAACGAACGCGCATGGCGCGTCGTTTGCCAATTGGGGTTCAACGCTATATATCAGCACGGGTAGGGCAGGAACAGCTTCTTACAAATGGAATACAACAAACACATACGCAACAGCCATAACCCCATCTGGCCCTTCTTGGCAAAACTATACAAGTCCATCTGGGACCCACATGCCCAAAGCGGAACACATTATTGTGCATGCCAACAAAATGTTCGCAGCCAACACAAGGGAAGATGGCGTAGATTACCCTGACCGAGTGCGTTGGTCGCACGAAAGCTTGCCCGAGGATTGGCTTGAAGACGATTATGTTGACATCAAGGGTGGCGGTAGCGGAATAAATGGTTTGGCTGTTGTGCAAGGTCAGTTAGTTATTTTTAAAACAAATGCAATCTACTTATTGGTTGGTACAGACTCAGATAACTTTAATATTGTTGAATTGACAAACACTCTTGGTTGTTCAAGTCGCAATAGTATTGCCACAGCGGAACAGGGTGTGTTTTTTTATTCAAGTCCAGAGGGTTTGTTTTATTACAACGGTTCTGTGGTTGAAGATGTTTTTGATGCCCTACGCCCAATCGTGGACGCCAAAGAACTTAGTGCGTTAAGCACAGAACCTTATAGTGTTTCATATGTTGGTCGTCGTGTTTGGTTGGCGTTACCGTACGATGACACATCGTCGGCAACAGCCCCAACTGTTAATTTTGTTTTTGACCCAACACTTGGTCGTGGTGGTGCATACTTGCAGTTTGCTACAGCAGATAGCAAAGGCGTTATTGGCGGTATTAACTGGACTGATTCAAACAACGACAACTTGCGATTAATGATTCACCCAACACAGCCATATGTGCTGAAGGTTGATTTGTATGATGAGGAGCAAGACAATATTGCGGGAACCCCTGCTGGTTTTGTTTCTTATTACAGAACTGGTTGGATTGATGGTCGAACCTATGCTCAGAAAAAAATGTTTCGTCGTCCCGACATTGCGTTTAAGCAAGTTGACACCGAACGAATAGTTAATATCAAGGTTTATCACGACTACGAAGAATCGTCTGGTTCTGAACGCAAACAGTTTGATGCGACGTTAGGTGCTTCCACCGAAGGAATGATTTGGGGTGTTGATGCGTGGGGTGCTGGTTTGTGGGGCAAACAAGCAGAAGGCGTTCAAATTATCAATGGTTCAAATCTTGGTTTTTGTCGTTCAGTAAGTTTATTGTTTACTGGGCCTATATCAAAAGACTGGGGTTTTGACTCCATTGCAATTAAATACAACAATCGAAAGATGACAGGATAATGCCACTAACAGTACCTTATTCATTTACGAACGGAACTACCGCCGAAGCTGGTGAAGTCAATAGCAACTTCGCTGCCATTAAGTCATTTGTTGATGGTCTGGCAACTGGTGTAAATATTGACAGCGCAGCAATTACTTCTGCAAACATTGCCAACAATGCTGTTACGGCTGAGAAACTTGCAGAAACAACCGTTGTGGCTGGTTCATATACAACTGCTGATATTACGGTTGATGCGCAGGGTCGTATTACGGCTGCTTCCAGCGGCACAAGTGGAGTGACCGGCGATAGTGACCAACTTGTGTTGGGTTCGCAGGTGTTTGGATAATGAAAACATGGAACACTCCAATTGTCAACGCATTGAAGACAGACGACGCAACTGCGTTGCGTCAAATCTTTTCTTCGTTGTCGCAGGAGATTGGTCGCATTAATGAAAAAATTGAACAGATACAAATTGAAATGGCTCAATCAAATCGCAGGGATTATCAAAGGATTAAGTAATGGCATATAATCCAGCTGACTACGAAGCTCGCAGGCGCGGGTATGTGTCGCAATATGGCACAACTGGCGCAATGAATGCTTATGCTAATTTTCTTTCACAACAACGTGGAAATCGAGAACGTCAAAATATGGTGCGTCAATACGACGAAGCACAACCCAAAATTGTTTCTGGTTTTTCTCGTCGTGGTTTGGTTGGCCCAAATGTTCGGTCTGGTTTGTTTGCGCGTGGTTTGCAAAATTTTGCAAAACAACGCGCTCGTACATTTTCTGAATTTGACCAAACACAACAGGAACAACAACGAATGTACGATTTAACCGAAGCACAACGCCTTGAATCATTTAGAAATCAATTGGCGGACATGGAATTGGAAAAAGCACAAACTATTGCTGACGCCGCACGCCAGCTTTACGCAAGAAGAATGGGAGTCGTATAATGTCAAACCTTGAAAACAATGGTTCAATTTGGGCTTGGAAACCTGGCGCAACTCCCGACACTAGAGTTACATCGCAATTTCCAAGTTTGCCACCAGACCCAAAACTGCGCGGAGCAATGGAAGCTGCGGCAAGTGGGTTGAGTGGGGTCGAGCTACCTGAAGAAAGCGGTTTTTCCCTAAATGACATAATGAAACTTTTTGGTTCGCGTTCTGGTCCTAGTGAGTCAGACAAGCTTGCTCGAGATAAATTCAATTATGAAAAACAACAAAACCGTTTAAAGACGTCAGGATTGTCGGACTACTATACGGGAGGTTCATACAACACCGGTTATGATGCTTTGTTAAAAATGATTGCAGACCAAGGCAAAGTTTCTGAACAAAACGTAGCGGGTGCATACAATCGAGCATTAACAAATATAAACGAAGGTTATCAAGCAGCACAAACTTTGGGTGATGAAGGCTATTCGGCTTTAAACGCATATTTAACAGCAAATCAAAACAACCCATATGCGGGAATGGTTGCACAAACTGGAACCCCGGCTGATGCAATGTCAAATTTTCTTCAAGCTTACGGAGTGAGTGATTTACCCGTACAAGCTCAAGTACAGGCAGACATTTTGCAATCTGGACAAGGAGCAGCAAATTTTCAAAATCTTCTCAACACGTTAAGTGCTGTTGCTCAACAAGGTGCGGGTTCACGTGGAACAGAATCCCAATTAGCCCAATTACTATTTAACACGGGATTGGGTCAAGAAAGAGCTGGATATAGGAGTCAAGCAGAAAATGCGCAAGCCGCAGCGCTTGCGCAGTTGCAACAACAACTGTTTGAATCAAGGTTTGGCGTAGAACAAAATCGCAATACGTTGGCTCAACAGTTGGCTCAAACAGTTGCGGAATTAACCGGCACAGCTCCAACCAACAATAACGGTGGTAATGACGGTGATGGCGAAAATAAAAAAATGCCACCTGCTGGTCCGTTGCCGGGACAACTGCTACAAACAGCAACCCAACAGGAAATTGTTGCCAACCAATTAGCCAACCTTTTGGCTCCAGCACAGGCGCAGAACGGCACAGCAGAACAATTGCTTGCCGAGCTTAGCGCTCGGCGCGGCAGGTAACGAAAAGGACTATAGGCGTATGGACCCGCAGTTAATAGCGTTAATATTGGCTGGTTTGAACGCAAAAGGCCAATTGGATTCCAGCGACTATAACCGTTTATTTGACCCAATGATTGGGATACTAAGTGGCACTTACAATCAGGACCCAAGACAACAAACTGCGTTTTTGGAGTACAAGCACAAGCCAACTTGGGCCCAAATAAACCAATTCTACGCACCCGACTCAGACGAAGCCATTATTGCGCAATCTATTCAATCTGGCACACCAGCCATGATTGTAAAACAAGAAATTTTAGAACAACTTGCATTGGAACCAAATCGTTCGCAAAAAGATTCTCAAGATTTGATTGCTTTAGCAGAAAAATTAGAATCAGAACAACGAGCATTTGAAATGGCTTTAATGACCGCCCAAATGGACAACCCTCTTGCAAAGGCTGGATTTTCGGACCCAAACGCTCGTTATAGTGCAGAAGAACTTTACCAACCGCAAATGGCTCAATTGTTTGCAAAAATGGAAAAACAAACGCAAGAAAATCCATATAAAGCTAAAAGAAATTATGCACCGGGTCAAATGCCAAGCAGCACACAAAGTCCCTCAACTTATTCTCCAAAAATAACAAAAGCAAACGCCTCTGAAAATTATGTAAAAATTGCTGAAAAAAATGTTGGAGAAAAAGGCAACGAATTAATGGATGCTCAAAAAGCATTAGACAAATTTATTGCCGAAAACCCAGATACCTACGATTTGGAATATCAGACTCTTTTAGAGGCCAGAGATAACGCCAAACAACGTTATAGTGAAAACGTTGTTGATGCCGTTGGTTTTACTGGAGCTCCAAATACTAAAAATTTTAAAACATCAGACATGCTTGAATCGTTAGCAAAAAATCAAGTAAAAGAAGAAACAAAAACCACAACTAAACCCAAATACGCAAAAGGAAGCACAATCCCTTTTTCTAGGGTTCCATTTGATGAACGAAAAGCAAGACTTGCTGGAAATACGCCGGAAAGTCTTGAATTGAGAAAACAGGGCGCCGCTGAATTTTTTCAAAAAAAGGCAAACGAATCAGGAAGAACTCCATTTTTGGATGAATTAATTCAAAGAGCTCTTATCTTAAGATTGTCGGGTGGATAAATGGTTGAACAAAATGCTGACGTTTCCCAATTGTTGGAAGCGTTAAGAAAGGTAAAACCTTTTCCACAATCTGCACCACCCCGTAGGACAAACTTGCAAGATTCAATCATTGCAAATAGGGATTACGCAATTGGTTCAATTGCGCAAGCCCCCACATTGAGAAACAAAATTGATTCAATTAAATCCTCGGGCGGTATTCCCAAAAACGGAACACCAAAATCGTTACTATTTAATAACCCAATTACAAAAACAATTTTTGGTGGTTTAAAAGTAATTGACACGCCACACAGAATGGTTGTGTCGGGCCTGCGAGAAGTGGTTGATGCTTTTGATAACGACCCCAACACAAGAGCATCTTTTGATGATTGGATTGGGCAAGTTGGAAAAGATGATTATGGTTTTGGTACTGCTTTTCCTGTTGCTGGTTGGGGTGGACGAGTGCTTGGTTTGGCTGGAGACATTATTACCGACCCTTTGTTTTGGGTTAGGCCATATGCTGCTGGTGCGGGCAAGTTAGCAACAGTCGGTGATGGCACTCCATTAAAAACGGCATTGGGCAAAACAGCCATTGCTGGTGCGCCTGGGCGCAACGCACTGGCTGATTATGCAATAAGAATGGGTCGTTCAGCAGATGAAGTTGCCGCAATTGGTTACAAGGGCAGGTTGGGTGCAACTCCAGAATTTGCAAAAATGGCTGGTTTAGATAAAGCTGGTTTGTATATTGCTGGAACAAAAATTAAATTGCCTTTTACTGGGCCAATAGCTGACGCATTGTCCTTTGGTGCTTTTGGTGTACGTTCTACTTTTGTTAATTCCAAGATTGGTGGAGCCCTACATCGTTTAGTTACAACTGGCGATGATTATATTAAAAATTTAAAAATTGGCGTATCAACCGGAAGACTAGATTCACAAAAAGCAAAAGAAGCAATTCAATTGTTGAATATGGAAACACGCAAACGTGCTGTGTCTGGTGTTATAAGAAATACATTTAATTCTGGAATTAAAAATGTTGTTGAGGGTCCAGAATACAATGAATACGGCAAAACTGTTTATCAAATTATGGACCCGAAAGCAGGTTTTGCTCGAGCGCCTAAAAGCGCGCAAGAAAAAGCCTATGCGGTAAAAATACAAACAATTCTTAAGTCGGCAATAGATGATGTGAAAAAACGTTTAAGCGTTGTTGACCCAGAAGCAGAAATTGGAGAATTCATAGAATACTGGCCACACATGACTTCTGAGGCTGGAATTAATTACATGGCTGTGCCGACTAATCCATATGCCGAAGCAACATTTAAATTTTTAAAAGAAGATTTGTTTGACAAAAATGGTTCATTTAAAACAAGAAAACTAAAACCTTCTTCTGACGGAAAAGCTAATTGGTTTGGGCATGCTCTTACTCAAGATGATATAGATAAGGGAATTGACAGACTGAATCAACTTGCAAGGGATGGCGGGTTTGTTGGAGATTTTTTTGAAACAGATGTTGCTGCCGTTCTTTCAAGATATGGAAAATTCTATGGAGAACAAGTTGCAAAAATTGATTACGCAGATTCTCTGGTTAAATCCGACATTGGAAAATTAAGAACAACCCATTCAGTTATTGACAGTGAATATTTTGACGAATTTGCAAATCAAACTGCTGAAGTTAGCGGTGCTGTTTCTAGGGCCACCACAGAACTTATCGACGGAATAAACTCGGCCACAAAAGAAATAGAGCGAATAGTCGGCACCGAAACTAGACCAATTGGAGCCAAAGCCGGTACTCAAACTATTGAGGAGTTAACCAAAACTCAAAAAAGAATAGCCGGCTCAATCGAGGGAACACTAAAAAAACTTGATTCTTTGAAAACAAACATAAATGAAAAAGTTGAAAAATTTGAATCTTTGTTTGATTTTAATGACCCTAGCGACCCAACAAAATTAATGAAGGCCGTATTTGAAGATTATAAAAAATCTTCAAACGCAATAGATAAATTTATTGAACGTTCTGTAAAAGAATTTGAAGGCATTAATGAAGCGGCATTAGGCGACATTTTATTTCCAAGTCAAGAAAGCAATATTCTAGCAGACACGTTAAAGGGCAAAAAAACAATAAGCGACGAAGACGCTTTGAAAGTTGCTCAAAAATACGCAAAACCGGTAACGGATTTGTTGTTGCCTTTGAAAAAATTTCAAGACGACCTAAACAGAATCAACGCTGATTATGAATTGCTTGAACGTCGTTTTAAATTAACGCAAATGGTGGGCAACGAATTTGCCGAAGTTGTTAACAACATTCTTAATCGTTCAATTTTTGAAACAGGAACATTGATTGAAAGAGATGGCAAGTTGGTTGCAAACAATTTGGAAATAGAACTAGAAGAAGTAGCAAAATTGTTAATGCCTTCATCTGATGAGGGTCGAATTCTTTTAGGTTTTCAAACAGACGACAAAATGGGCGATTTTGCTATTAGATATTTTGAAACAGCAGAAGGAAAAAATCTAAAATCAATTATTGACCCAGAAGACTTGTTTAGAAAAGCAGATTTAAGAAAAAAGGGTTCTGAAACCCTTGTCGATTTTGATGAATTTAGGTCTGTGTTGGCAACATCAAATCCATCTGTTTCGGATGTCTTAACGCTTCGTCGCGTAATTTCTAATTACGCGATGAGGGACATTAAAAAATATGGTTCTGTTGACAATTTTCCACCATCTTTAAGAACTAAATTTGACGCAACATTAGCAAAATTAACTCAATTAAATGAGTTCCAAGACAAAGTTGAAAAAGTAATTAGAACTGCTAATGGCAATCCTGATTTTGTTAAAAATTTTGACAAACTTGACCAATCGTTAGAAGAAATTGGTCAAAGAATTGTTGAAACAACAGCAAAAATATCTGCCTTGGTAGACACTAGCACTTATGCAAAATTTGCAGATGATTTTACATCTTTGGCAAATTCAAGAAGCGGACTTATTTCTCCAAGAGATTTAGATGAGTTGCGTTCTCTTTCAAACAACATTGCTAAAGGCAAAGAACTTTATGATGATTTCATTAATGATTTTATCAGAATCTATGACGAACAACAAGAAATTGGATTAACGCTTTCTTGGGAACAACTTAGAAACGCTTTTAATAGTGAATTTTTAGCACAAGGCATTTCTCTTAACGCAAGAGAAGCAGACGCTGGAGAATTTTTTATTAACCTAAGCAAAGAATTGGAAGATGACATTTCCAACTCCGAGATGTTTGCTAGATTCCAACAAGTTATTCAAGATGCAAAAGAGTTAATTGCTCCAAGAAAACCAATTACCAAAAAGGGGCAAGCCCCAATTCCCCCAGACCAAAGTTTTGTGCAAAGCCAATATGCTTTGCAACAAAACATTGCTTTGACTCAAAAAGAATTAACAGAACTTAAATCGTTTGTTGGGAAACTAGACAAAGATTTGGCTAAACAAAAAGATTTAGTTAAACAACGTAAAACATTGTTTTCTAAGGCTGGAGTAAAAAAAGCTGATTTTGACCACATTATTGACTCTACTTCAAGTTGGGAATTTGGTACCAAAACCAGCACGACTGGACAAAGAGCAAGCGTTGGGCAGGTTATTTTAGAAACGCAAGATGCGGCAATTTCTTATTATATTCATTCGGAAACTGCAAAATTTATGGAAGCCGTAACCGAAAAATTTGCTCCATTGGGTTATGTTCCCAATGAAAGATTTTCGCTTTATGCGGTAAATCAATTAGGTAAACAATTAGGTCAAGAATCTAATTATGCGGTTACAAAAATGAATGTTGCTAAAGCCAAAATGGAACAAATACAAAGTGCTGTTAGAAACACTGCTCCCGAAAATCAAGTAAGAGTTTTTAATACCGAAATGGAAAAAGCATTTTTAAACGATGATGAAGATGGTTCGTTTGATTTTCTTTTTGGACAATTAAAACAATTATTGCCATCATCAAAACAAGAACCGCAACGCGCTGCCAACACTCCAGCAGGCCAAGCTCTTAGGGCTGACATCGTTAGAGATATTGTTGAAAAATTTAGAAGTAGTCGTCAACCTGTTCGTGATGCAGAAACGGGCAAGTTAATATCTGGACCAACTGGTTATGTTCCAAAAGGAAAACCTGGAGATTTCACCGGTCAACGAACATCATTGAGTGATGTTTATGACCAAGACAAATCTTTGATGGATTGGGTTGGTTCAATAACCGACGAAACAACAAGAAATCCAAATACCCGCATTGATTATCTGTCAAGGTCAAAAATTACAGACAAAGATGTTTTGGCTGCCGCTGACCTACCAACACAAATGAGTCCGGGAGTAAGACCCGAATTTGAAACACTAGAAGATGCTTTGGCTGCTGGCGTTTCAGAAAATGAATTCAACGCAATGTATCGAGTTCCCGAAGCAACAAGAGTTGCTACGGAAGAAGAACAAATAAACGCCCTACGAAACAAACTTGAACGAACTTCAATATCCAAACTGTTAGCAGACAATAAAGATTTGGCAGCAAAATATCAAACACGTTGGGATAAAATTGTTGAAGATTTTAAACCAACAATTAGTAAGACAAAACGCATATCTGCAAAAAGAGCTGCTGCTATCAAGTTTGGTCCAAATGTAAAATTGACAATTCCTAAATATTTTAGAAATGCTTTTGACCCAAACGCCACTCCACGCGACGTTCAAACATTTTTTGTCAATGTTTTTGGTGGTGTTGAAAACATACCTGGTGGCGATTTTTCTGTAACTAAAATTCGTGGTGGAAAAATTGTTAAAGCACCAGCCGGACAAGTTTATAAAAGAGAATTATCCGAAAGTGCTTCTTACGTAAATGCAAGAATTGCGGCTGCCCAAAAACGCAGTACCCAATTTTCCTTAATGCAGGATTCTTTATCCGACCCCAAATCTGTGTTGGAAAATCCTCTCAATGTTGCATTGGGGCCTACTGGTCACTCAATGATGCTTCGAGAAATGGCTTCTTCAATTAAGAAACAAATTGAATTATCTACTCAAACAAGAGAAATCCAAAAAGGTTTATTAGCCAAAAAACAAAAAAGAATGGGTCTTTACTATTCCAGAAAATATGGCGAAGAACTTTGGTCAACATTGCTCAAAAATTCTTACAACCCCAACACAAAACTATTGGATATTATCCAGGATATAAAAGCTGGAAAAATTTCCGTAACTCTCAAAAAACAAGTTAAACAATTAGAAGAAAATCTTGCCAATTTGGGGGACCAACAAATTACTGGCGCGTTGGCTAAACAAAAAGAATTAATTAGTCAATTAAAATCTTTTGAAGCAACTCAAAAAAAATTAACAACATTAAAAACCCAAATTGACAATTTAACAATGGAACCAATTGAAGTTGTTTCTAAACAAGAACAAAATTTCAATTCTTGGTTAAATGAAGTTGCTCGAATTAATGGCAACGAAGTTCTAAACGAATTTGGACAACCAATTTGGTCTTATGAGTCCGGCACCTACATGTTTGATAAGTCTTTGGAAAAACAAATTAACCAAAGATTTGGCGAAAGCGTTGAACTATACGACACTGAGGTTTTGGATTCAAACGCTATCATGCAGTCTGGCGCATT
>Ga0070753_1000938_pt1 | contig 16719 bp, 21 predicted proteins | sample VirMetDEL_Aug_31_FD_77441 | JGI IMG/M metagenome (GOLD analysis project Ga0070753, IMG submission 77441) | Aqueous microbial communities from the Delaware River and Bay under freshwater to marine salinity gradient to study organic matter... | ecosystem: Environmental > Aquatic > Marine > Coastal... | reverse complement strand
CCCGCTCGGGGTGGTGTAGCTGATGGTGGGGGCAGCATTGAGGGGCTCGGGGCCCTCCCAATAAAGCGCATAGTCTAAACCTTGCGTGGCCTTCATCGCTCCCCCCTCGCTTTTGAATTTGCCCTGCGCACGTCTGCATCAGTGCCCCGCTCGATATTGGCGCTCTCAATGAGTTCCTCACTGATGGGGGCCCAGGTGTGTCTACAATTATAGCCTCCCCCTCTGACCAATGGGGGATTCAGTTGATAATTGTTGAGCTTGTCTACCTGCGCTTGAGTGAAGGCCTTGCCTACTAGCTCTTTGCAGAATCCTCGAGTGATGCCATCGAGGGGGCCCACATACAGATAATGATCTAGGCCAGCATCTACCGCAGCCACCGCTGTGATCTCACGGCCAAATGTGGTGATAGCTGTGCGCGCCTCTGTGATCTGCCTACCCTCTGCCGAGCGCAGCGCTGCATCTAGGGCACTGATCACAGTGGAGGGGTCTGCAACAAAGACAGCACCCTGCAGAGCATCACGCACTGCGCGCTGGGTGTCTGGGATGATCACATCCTCAATGATACCCTCTACAGTCTCATCAGCTAGAGCCTGCCCAATGCCCTCAATCTCGGCCACATTGAAGCCAGAGGAGGAGGCGAGCAACAGCTGCTCTACATTGGCGAGGGTCTCACGCTCGGCCTCGGTTATGTCTAGCACTAGATCACCGAGGCCAGCCTCAAGCAGCCAGCTGCTCAAATCTTCGCGCCTCATATTGCGCAGTGCATCGAGCCCACCGCTATCAGCGGCTGCCTGCACTGCATCAGAGACTGCTGCCTTGGCCGCTCTAAGCGACCTGCGCAGCTTTCTATCTAGCGCTGCCTCGAGCTTTAGCTGGGCTCGAGTGGCGCGCAATATATCCCGCTGCCGGGCTGTATTGGCCTCTCTGATCTGTGAGGCCAAATCAGCCAGCGCACGCTCATCACCATTTTGCTCTGCAAGGTGGTGATGCTGTGAGCACAGCGGGCAACCCACCTGATTTAGTTGAGGGTATTGGTGAGCAGGAGCCCACGCGTGTAGTCAAGAATCTTGTACTGCTGGACGTGCTCGCCATAGACGTGGCGGCGCACGCGGTCTAGGCTGTCGTATTGCCCAGCGATATAGTCCTTGTAGCGCAGATCAAGGCCGCAGACTGGCATCACCTTGACGTTGCCCGAGACCTTAGCCTCAGGCATTGCGCCGCGCATGAGGTAGAGGCCGATAGTCTCCCCCTCCCAGATCTGTGCTTCACTCGAGGTGGCCCCTGCCACTGCAGTCTCGCGCCGAGCCTCACCCACATAGACATGCTGCAGCTGGAAAACACTCTTGAGCACATCAAGCACATCCTGATTAGGTAGAACGCGCAGCCCGCTAGCGATTCCAGCGCTAGAAGTACCCACAAAGGACCGGACCTCTGGGTTGCGTGCAAGTGCTCTGAACACGTCATAACCCAGCACCATAGTGTCAGGCATGATGCCATGGTTGCTCGCGCGCAGCACATCCATCTGCTCGTGGATGTAGGTAAGGGGCTCGCCACCAGCCACGTCAAATTTGGTCCCAGGCGTTGCAGTGGTGAAGTTCACAGTATCAAAGAGCGCGTCAGCTGCTCTCTTCTCCTGCGCCAAGAGGAGAGCGCGCTGTACTCGGCGTGCGCTGCGCATCTCTTCGCTCATTGGGTATTGCGAGTCCTCGATATCCTCCATTGCGATGGAGTCAGCGAAGCTGTGAATTTCGCATTTGAAGGTGGTTGAGCTGCGGTTGAAGTGGCTCAACTCCTGCCGTGATGCGCCGGGTGCGCGCCGGCTGTCTGCACCTGGCTCACCCATGAAGCTGCGGCTCTCCTCGCTGAGAATGGTGCCGCTGCGCTCGGTGACCTGAACAGGCTCAAAGACCTTGTCTGCAATGAGCTGCATATCACTGGGGATAGCCTCATTGAGGACATTGGAGAGGATATTATCTACCGGGTGCAACCCGCTATATGATGCGCGTGCCATAACTTACTCCTTAGGCCCCAAATTCAGAGGCACCGGTGAAGAGGATGAACACCTCTTGGCCGTCTGCAGTGGTGGTGTGGTTGACATTTGGGAGCCATCGCCCAATGGCGTATTCGTTATCGCCTGCACCGCTTGCCACGTAGTCAATGACTCGGCCTGATGCGTTGGCCATAACAAGGCCACCCTCGGTGAGATCTGCGCCTGCCACTGCCTTGGTGAGACCGAAGACAGCAACCTCAACAGCCTCATCAGCACCTGCAGCAGCGCGCTGTGCGATGCCGTCTGCTTTCTCGCCTGCAGTGGTGACTGGCGTGACCTTGCCGGCGCTGGTGAATTTGACCAGCTGCAGAGCCGTGATTGCAGCAGCGCTCATGCGCGTCACAATGATATTATTCTCACCCATGATTAACCCCCAAAGACTGCGCTGAAGAGAGCAGGCTCCTCACGCTGTAGACGGCCCCAGGCCTCTGTGAATTGAATGGACTCTGCCTTAGCCAGTTCCTTGACGCGCTCGGTGAGAGAGTCTCGGTTGAGCTGCTCACCGCTGGCCCCATGGCCAACCTCTGACAGGTTGACGGCCTGATTGGGCCCTCGGCGTGTGAGCATCTCCCATGCGAGCCCCTCACCCTTCTCACGCAGTGCCCAGAAATTCTCTGCATAGGCGCGCTCATTTGGGCTGATGCGGCCGCTGTGCGTGAGCTGATCAATCTCTGCGTTCATGCGAGCAGTGCGCTCGGCCTTCTCGAGGCGTGCGACCTGCTCTGACAGCTGGGCAATGGTGGCAGCCTGCTGGCTGTTGTCAGCTGTGAGGCGCTCTGTGAGGTTGCGATACTCACCCATCTGCTTCTTCTCCTCATCCTCTTCAGCCAGCTTCTCCTCATCAGAGACCTCTGCCAGCTCCTCTTTCTCATCCTCTTCAGCCATTGCCTTGAGGCGGCCCTCGAGCTCCTTGACCAAAGCATCTTTCTGCCGCAGCATTGAGATGAGCTGCTCATTCTCGAGCCCCTCTAGATTCTCTAAATCCATGTTGGATTCCTCCGAGAGAGTGACACGCCCCACAGAAGACGCAGCCTGCTGGGGTCGTGGTGTTAACGTGATTGCGAGCAGTTGAGCGCCACCTGTGCGCTCACCGCTCTCTCTGGCGAATACCTCACCCAAAATGAACTCAGGCGAGCTCCAGAGTGTGCCCCCTGCAGCCTCAACAACCTCGAGGCCTCGGGCATTGTAGGCAGGCACAGCGATGAGCTGCCTGCCATCATCAGAGAGGCGCAGCGCTACAACCTCGCCAAGAGCTCCCCCAGTCTCTGGGGTATTGAGCCCGGCGTTGGGGCTGCTCTGATGATTCCAATCAATGATCACAGGGTCATTGGCTGCGCGTGAGTCGAAGACCCTTTTCAGCTCTGCTAGGTGCTCGGGTGTCACCTCTGTGATGAGCTCACCACTCATGCGAGAACTGACCTTGCCTGCTGCCAATGTGACAAACGGCCGGCCTAAGCGCTGCCCATCCTCGATGACTACAGTGAGCCCATCGAGGTCAAAAGGGGTGGCCTCTGAAAATGCGCGCACGCGCTCATTGAGCTGCTCTTTATCTGCTGCGTTCATTTGCCTCACCAATTTTCTAGCCCATGAAAAGCCGGGGTCACCTCCCCAGCCCTGCCACGCTTGCCAGCCTTTGCCCTGCTCATCCCAAGAGGAACCCTGCTTATCGACCTCATGCCGGCTGAAATAAGCCAGCATGCGCCGCGCAGTCTCGGGGCTGATCCTCTTGCCGTTGGATAGGTCACGCGCTCGAGCGAGCCCCACTGGGGTCATGCCCCGCTGCGAGGTGGGCTTACTGGCTCTGACCTCGAGGGCTCGAGCAGCTGCCTTTCTCACGCCTGCAGGTGGTGTGAAATCAATATGGCTGTAGCGCTCGGCAAGCTGCTCAACAGCCTGCGTGCTCTTGTTAGGGTGCCCTGATGGGAGAAGGTCATCATCAGTGGTGTAGGCCTTCTTGCGCTCACCCTTGCCTACCAAGCGCAGAAATGCGTTGACCCTACCCATGGCCCATTGATTGCGGCTAGTGACGCTCGGCCTGTGGCTGGTAGAGAAAGCCCCAGCCCCTCGCCTATAGACTGCGCGCAGCATGCCAATATCTACCCTGCGCCCCCTGCCGGTGTATCTCTTATTGTGCTCATCGCGTGCGCGCTCGAGGGCCCTCTCTGCCTCTGCAGAGATCTTAATGCCCCCTCGAGTGGAGGAGGCAGAGCCTGGCTCATTCTTGGCAGAGCCTGTGCGCTGGTCTCTTTTGGGCGCAGGCGTTTTGGGGTCATCAGACAGCTGCCGCCGGTATTTGCGCTTGAAGCTCATTTATCAGCCCCCTTGCGCATTTTGCGGTAGCGCTCGGCCAATGCCAGCGCACCACCACCCCCAGCGCTCGCTGCGCTGATGCGGTCAAAGTAGCTGCGGCTGGCCTCCTCTGGGAGCTCCCCTGCACCAATGCGCTCTCTGATGCTGCGCTCTAGGTCATCCTCTGGGGTGATGAGACCGAACTGTACCAACTGCCCCAATGAGGTGAGGCTCTCTGCTAGGTCATCAGAGTCTAGACCGCTATGGACTAGGCGCGGCAGCTGCGAGGGGTTGACCTCTCCATAATTCCATTTGATGAGCCGACCAATGGTGCCAGCTGCCCTGCGATCAATGCCGCCCACTCGAGAGGCCACAATGTCGCAGAGGTTGAGCGCGCTGCGCCTGAATACTGACAGGTGCACCTCACCCACTGACCTTGCCCCAGTGTCAGTGATGCCCAGGTGCATAAACTGTGCGAGGAATGATTGAGCAATCTGATGGTCGCACTCTCTGATGATGGCGAGCGCATGGCTAGAATCCAGCTTCTGCTCACCATAGGTCTGAAAGGACACCACAGGATTATCCACCAGAAAGGCCTGCTCTTGCGCCACATAGGCCTGCGCCTGCGCTGCAGCTCGGTCTATCATGGTGTCAATGTCGTGATCAGTCAGGCCCATCTCCTCGGCCATTGATCTGTTCACGCTGATGCGAGGGGTGGCCACTGCCCAGCGCTCGACACCCACCCCAATCAGGTTAGACGTGCGCTGCTTGAATCTCCACCACCACCAGCCAGCGCGCAGCAGGCCTCTGCCCTCAAAATTGCTGCCTGTCTGATTGATGTTGAGGAGGAGCAGTTTGTCGGCAGGGATGGGCAGAGGCTGCCTCTGTCCTCGAGCCAGCTGGGTCACGCCATCGAGGTTTTGACCATCTGCAGAATCCCACCGCAGGTGAGCTGATGGCTCTCTATCTGCGAACCTATCAAGCCACACTCGAGGGGTGCCCGAGGCACAGGGGGCAATGCGATAGAGCTCCTCAAAATAGCGGTATCCAATGGGGGCAAATTCCCACATATATGAGAGCTGATCCTCCCATGATGTGCTCATCATGCCGGGGTATCCCTCGAATCCCCAGCACTCATTGGCATAGCGTGCGAGCTCCTTAGAGAGCTCATCAGACTCATCACCAGGCACCCAGCGCCATGATGCCTCAAGGAGGGTCTGCTTGAGCACTCGCCAGCTAGCCTGCACGCATGCATCAGTGGCCAGCATCTCCTCTGCCTCACTGATCCAAGCAGAACCAATGAGCCTGTTGTTTTGCTCCTTGCCGGTGATCTGACCAGCCTGCAGATATGTGCCGCTGATGCCGCGCACACGCAGGTTGGGTGAGGACGGTGCGCCCCTGTAGGGGAGATCTCTGTTAATATAGCCCTGTTTATACACGCACACCTCCTCGGTGTGACTTCTATCACATGTCCAATAGTGTGACCAATATCACAAAATGATCAAGCTTAACCCTCTACAACTGGATTTAATCGGAGCCCTCCTGCGTCAAGAGACCATGATCGCAGTGCGTGCTGGCTGGGGTAGCGGTAAAACCTCAGCGCTTGTCTTCGCTCTGATGTGGGCTGCCAATATGCGCCCCGGCCGCAGCTCTCTCCTGATCACTGACACAGCGCAGCGCTACCGTACTGTGCTGCAGCCCGAGATTGAGAAATGGCTGGGCCCCATGGGCTGGACATTCTCGCAGACTCAGGGAGTGTGGACTGATCCCGCCACAGGCTCATCTGTGTGGTGTCGCTCATATTTTAGGCCGGGCACTCGAGACAGCAGCCACAACCCCTTGGAGGGGATCAATGCAACCTCTGGCATTGCCCTGATTGATGAGGCGCAGACAATGACCGAGGAGGTGGCCTACAAAGCGCTGGGCCGGCTGCGCTCGGGGCCCTCTCCCATGCTGGTGATGTGTGGCCTGCCTGTGATGGATGCCTGGTGGGTGCGCATGGCCGAGGATGCAAAGTGCTCCCCCATCATGCACACCAGCTATGCGAACAGAGAGAATCTATCAGAAGCATGGTTTGAGGCCACCGAGCAGCTCCCCCCAGAGGAGCGCGCAGCCATGATTCTCAATCAGCCTAAACCAGCCTCGGGGCTGGTCTACTCTGAATGGGGTGAGGAGAATATAGTAGACGGCTGGTCATATAGAGAGGACATGACTGCGCGCATTGCGATTGACTGGGGTTTTAGAAAGCCCAGCGTGCTCATCATTGCCCATGATGATCAGCTTGAGGCTGATGTGATCTGCGCAGAGATCAATCCTCAAGAGGTCTCCCTAGCCGAGCTCACCCGGCTCATCCTCTCGATTGCATGGCCTCGAGCTCATAAGGACAGCGCACCAGGCAGAAGGATTTGGCTTGATGCTGGGTGTGGTGACAAAGCGGGCGCCGCTCGATCTGATAGAACAGCGCAAAGCACATTCAGGGAGCTGCGCCTACCCCCTCCTGATGGCCTCGGTCTACAGCTGCGATGGTCTACCAGCCCTGTGAAGGTCGATATCATGAATGGGGTGCAGAAGCTCAAGCGGGCTCTCTGGCTGCGCAAGTATAGAGTCACCAGAGAGGTCTGGGATGCTGGCCGCCGAGCACAGGGCAACAGCCTGCGCAAGGCGCTGGCCAGCTATCGTTGGGACAAGCGCAAAGAGCAGCCGGTGAAGGATGGCCAAGAGGATCCCCTAGACGCGCTGCGCTATGACCTTATCTGCTGGCGTTGGGATGACGACAAGGCCCAAGAGCGCAGGACTAAATCATGGGAGCCGCAAATTAAAGCTGTATCAAAGCCGTGGGAGGGGGGCAGCTTTTGAAGGCCTCAGTGATCAATGCAGACTCAATTGACCACCTTAAAACACTCGAGCCTAGCAGCATTGATGCTGTTGTGACTGACCCACCTTATGGACTGGGCAACTGCTCCTCAAAGGCCATCACCGAGGCCCTCACTAGCTGGCTGGCAGGTGATGAGTATCAGCCCAAAGGTGGGGGCTTTATGGGTAAGAGCTGGGATGCCTTTGTGCCCGGCCCCGAGCTGTGGAGGGAGGTCTATCGAGTGCTCAAGCCGGGTGGGCATGCCGTCATATTTGCGGGCTCGCGCACTGTTGATCTGATGGGGATAGCGGTGAGGCTGTCAGGCTTTGAGGTGAGGGATATGCTGCATTGGATCTACGGCAGTGGCTTTCCCAAGAGCCTTGATGTGAGCAAGGCAATCGACAAGAGAGCGGGGGCAGAGAGAGAAGTTATAAGAGAGGCTAAAGCCACAGGCACAGCGCGCAAAAGAAAAGGGGGCTCTCATGCGGCTGCCCTAGTTGCAACCAACACAGAGTTTGAAGAGACGACTATACAATACACAGCCCCCGCCACCGCTCAAGCCAAGCAATGGGAGGGATGGGGCACAGCCCTCAAGCCAGCGCATGAGCCTATCCTGCTCTGCCGCAAACCACTAGAGGGGGCTGTGGTTGACAATGTTGAGCGGTGGGGTGTGGGTGGGCTCAACATTGATGGGTGCAGGATTGAGACTGATGAGGTCAGGATTCAGGGGGCCCCAAAAAATACAGGGGCCACTGGTTTTGGGGGCAGCAATCGGCAGGGGGGCAAGGTGTATGAGGATGGCCGCTGGCCAGCCAACATCCTCCTCGATGACCACGCTGCCTCTCTTGTCGATATACAGGCCGGCCTTGAGGCGAGCCGCTTCTTTTACTGTGCCAAGGCCGAGCGTGGAGAGAGAGAGGCTGGGCTTGAGGCTTTTGAGCAGATAAGTGGCGGCTCCTATCAAGGCAGAGTCGATGGCACGCTAGGTGGCCCCATCCCTAAGCGAGCCAATGTACATCCCACCGTAAAGCCCCTCGCAGTGATGCGCTGGCTATGTAAGCTCATCACCCCGCCGGGGGGCTTGATCCTTGACCCCTTCAATGGGTCAGGCACCACCGGCTGCGCTGCAGTGCAGCTCGGATTCAGCTACTTGGGCATTGAGAGAGAGCCTGAATATGCAGCGATTGCGCGCGCGCGCATAGAGCACTGGGGCTGCATCAAGCTAGAAGCAAAAGAGAGGCAGGAGCCTGCCAAGCAGCAGCGCACCCTGTTTTAAAACCACCACACAGCACCGCTCTTTCCCGAGAGCCCCAGAGGCCTAGCCTCTAGGCATCAGGGTGGTGTGTGGCGTGGTCACAAAACCACTCACACTAAGGGTGAGGGGGCTGCTCTCATTCCCTCGAGGGCAAAGTTAAAAACAAGTTTGCCCCCTCTCACGTTCCCCCTGTGAATCTAGCACTTTAAAACGGGCCTCTAGGTGAGGCCCCTTTTCACCCATGCAGGCAATTATGAGGAGTGCAGAATCCATTCCCCCGCTGCTGCCGCCATGCCGTGAGGGTGATGGGCCACAGCTCGAAGACGATCTTTGAGACCTGCTCTGCATACTGCCTGATTTCATATTGCGCAGTGGGGGCTGTGCGCAGCTCGAGGAAATGCAGCAGCGCATGAAGAGAGGCTGTCCATATCACTTCACTCTGCACACCCTGCGGCAGCACAGCGCGAGCCTGCTCTCTACATACACCCTGATCTAGGAGGCGCTCATAAGCCTGCTGCGCTGCATCCACTGCCTCCTCATAGATAGAGCTCGGCCGGCCCTGCAGCTCGAGCGCGCCTGCGCTGCCCTGCTTGATCCCCTCCCCTTGGCCTCTCCAAATATCAGGGGCCCAGGGCTCATGACGCTCGGCATCATGCTGCACGTAGCGGTAGCTGATCTCATTCCAAGAGCAGCCAACTTGGTGCTTGCCCCATTGGCGCAACACAAATATGGGGGCCACGATATGGAATGAGGCAAAACAATGGCGCAGGGGTGAGGTGTGCTGGTGCTTGATCAGGTAGTCAATGAGCCTGATCTCACTGCCGCCCACCTTCTCAACAGTGCGGCCCAATGATACCCGCGCCACGTTGGCCACTGTTGCATCTGTGCCCATGTGGTCAATCAATTTAACGGTCATTCTCTCCTCCCATCATATCGTCAAATGCCCCTCGAGGCAGAGGGGTGTGCTGTGGTGCTGCCTGTGGTTGGGGAGCTCCCGGTGGTGGGGTCACTCGAGGGGGCAGCTGCTCGCTGGGTATCCAGCGCGCCACCTCATCAGGCAAGTCAGGGCTCTTGAGCTGCGCTAGGTCAGCTAGGCGATGATCACCGGCAAACATAGAGAGGCGCTCAATCACCATGCCCTGCAGCCCCTCGAGCTGCCGGCGCAAAATGTCCTTGTCTACCTGCGCATCACGCAGGCGAGCAATGAGGGTATTGCGGTCATCATTGAGCTTTTCAATCTCCTCTTTGAGGTGGGCCACATCATCAGGGTCACGGCCCACAAATATGCTGATGGCCATGCTGATAGAGCCCACCAGCATCCCAATGATTGAGGTGACAATATCCTTGTTTTTCTCGGGGATGGTGAGGAATGTGAGGAAGGCAATCAGCCCCACCACCAATGAGAGAAAGATCAGAGAAGCCAGCCAGCTGCGCAGCGCTTTGTCACCCATGCCCCACCTCCTATTTTTGCGAGAGGGTAGCATACTAGAGCGCACAGATATGGTAGCGCTCGGAGAGCTTGGGGGCACACCCACAGAGGCGCAGAGGGGCAGTGCGAGCCCACCCTGCCGAGGGCCTCACGCGCAGCATGAGCTCCCAGGCCTCCTCTTGCTCGAGGGGTGAGAGTGGCTGGCAATCATCAGCCTCAAGGAGCCAGCGCTGCTGCGTGTGCTCCCAGCAGGCAGTGCAACCACAGCGCGCAAAAGTGACCGCTCGGCCATTGGCGAGCCGGTGGTGCTCCTCCTCTACCTGCTGCCAGTGGCTCACCCCTCGCCTGCCAACAGCCTGCCGAGCTCGGCCTGTAACCACTCCACCTGTGCAGCCCATGCCTCCTGCTGTTGCCGAGCTGCAGAGAGCCTCCTCTGCACTGACTCACCTGTGAGGCCCTCGGCCTCCTCTCGAGCATCTGCATGGGTACAGGCCAGCTGTGCCAGTGTGGTCTGCTCATGTGTGGTGCCATAGGTCAGAGTAGCGGCTGCGATCTGCTGCAGTAGCTTGATGCTGTCTGCTGCATAGGTGTGCACATTGCCCGGCTCTTGTGGCTCCTCACTCATACAACACCCTCCACCGCTGTGCCCTTAGATAGGCAGGGCCATCATCCATCATCATCGAGCCCTCCACATAACAGGCCACGCCAGGCACAATCTGCAGCCGGGCTTTCTCGCCAGCAAAGAGCACGCGATAGGTGAGCTCCTTGGTGGCCTTCAGGGGTATGGTCACTCGAGCCATCCCATGCTCTGCAGCCCATTGCACATCACGCACGCGGCCAATAAGGGTGGTGCGTGCAAATCCAATCATGCAGGAGGTGGCCATGTGAGATAGTTGCAGAGCCCTGGCAGCTGCAATTTCTCAAGGCGTTCCATCTGTGATTTGAGCCTCATATTGTCTGCCACTAGAGCGAGGATGCATTTCTCAAGGTGGCTGATTCTATCCTCTGCTGACGGTGGCGCAGGCTCATCCTCCTCTGCGCGCTGCTCGAGGTCTTCGCCTGTGATGGTGTAATACTCCCGAGAAGAGAGGCTGGCGAGAGTAGAGCTGAGCTCATTCTCGGAGATTGCCCTTGAGCTGGGCCCCAGCAGGCGCTGATTCATCCAATTGCTAGGATCAACCTCATATACCTCGAAGATTTTGGAGAGGTCACCAAATGCATACTGCATGCGGCCGCGTGGGCGTGAGCTGCGCTTGAGCACACCATAGACAGCCAAGAGGCGCAGGGATGTGTTGGTGTATATCCTCATACGAGTGTCAGAATACTCATCCTCACTGGCAGCATGCACTCGATCAATAAAGGCGCTCACCTTCATGTTGAGGTGAGGTGTGCACACCAGCTCCTCCAACACCACCCCCAGCATTTTCACAGCAATTTCCATGCTGCCTTTATAGATGCTCGAGGGCTTGTCTGCCTTGCTCACGCTGTAAACATAGGCTGCGCCGAGGATGAGCAGCGCGCGCTCTGTGAGGTCATGGCGTGCGAGGTGCTGCACGCAATGCCTGCGATTATCAAGCGGGCCTTGAGTGATCGCCTTGAGTAAATCGGGATCTGTCATTGTTGTAATCTCTCTGCCCCTCGGGGCTTGTGGTCAGTGGTGGGGATTGGGTTTATAAACTGCCCCACGCGTCAGTAACTGTGACACCCCAAGAGTCACTGGGTGACGCGGGCAACTTGGGGGATGGTGATGGATTGGATGAGGTAGAGGGTGATGAGCTCCCCTTTGCATCGAGGAAGATGACATCATTGGCCACGATGTCAGTGAACTTGCGGCCCTGATCATCCTCACGAGTCTCGAGCCTGCCCTCTACATAGACCTTAGAGCCCTTGCGCAGATAGTTGCCGCAGAGCTCACCCAGCTTTCCCCAAGCCTTGATGTTGTGCCAGGTGGTGCGCTCTTGCCGCTCGCCACTTTTGTCTGACCAACGCTCTGATGTAGCCAGCCCAAAGCGGGTGAGGGTGTGCCCTGATTGGGTCTGCCTGCTTTCTGGGTCTTTGCCTAGATTGCCGACTAAAATGACTTTGTTGATACTGCCTGCCATGGTTGCTCCTTTGGATCTCAAAGAGCTGGCAGGGTGCCGCTATTCCCCGCGCATGTCCATGGGGCGCAGTTCATTGAGCGCCTGCTCTACCCTGTCGAGATAGCCGGGAGGGCTCCACAGGGTGAGGCGCTCATTGAGTCTCTGCAACTCCACGCGCACCCTCGCCAGCCGGGCAGAGTCATCAGGGGTGATGATGGTGATGCCATGCCCCTGGTCATACGTGAGCCGGTCATCACTGATCATCGCTGCCCTCATCCTCTGTCTGCACCCCAAGGTGCGCCTGCACCTGAGCAAACATGGCGGCCACAGCTTGGGTGCTCGAGGGCCTCTCTGCTGTGCTCACCTCAAGCTGTCGCTTCTCACTCCATCGCTCGGGATGCCTCCTCGACAACAACCACGCGGCTGCCCTCCAATCACCGGGCCCCCCCTCTGTTGCCGCGCGCCCAATCAAGCGGATCAGCTTATTTTCCGCAATTGCCTGCGCTGCCTCAATGTCTGCAGCAAATTGCACATAAACAGTATCAGAGCCCTCCTCACGACCTTTCTTTAGCCATGAAAAGAAGGTGCTGCGCGGCACACCTGCAGCCTCGGCAGCTGCCTCCATTGACACGCCACATGCGAGGTTTGAGCAGATCGAGTCTGACAATTCTGCTGTAAGCTTGAGTCGATTGGCCATGATTCCCCGCGCGCGCGCATATCAGTCTAGGTTGATTGCGCCTGACTGTTTATCTCCTATGATAACGCCACCAGACTGCACAGATTTAAGCTGCTTCCTCACACCGTGGGCAATCAAAATATGCCACCAGCAGGGCACCCTTTAAAAAACCCCTGCACCTCTGCGCGTGCTCTCTAAAACGCACATCATGCTGGCTGGTGGCCTGCCTAGGGTATGAAAAAGCCCCCCACTGCGCAACTGCAATGAGGGGCTGCCCTGCTTAGTGTAGAGTGATGTGGGCCTTGGGAGGGTAATAAAAAAGGGCACCTGTGCCAATAGAGCCAGGTACCCTTCTGGATGAGGTTGAGTGTTGATCATACACCCAAGTGCAGCTGCGTTCAGATCCGTTTATGGAAAAAAAATGCTGCTCTCGAGCTTTATCACCTCCTGCTCTTGCCTGTAAAGGCCACATGCAACTGCCCATCCCTCGAGGCCCCGCGCAGGCGATCAGCCACAGGTGCAGTGAGGTAGCCCTCCTCCCCTGTGAGGCCGAGCTCGGCAGGGGTGAGATTGCTCGCGATGGCGATAGGCAGCCTTGAGGCGTGAGCCTCATGCAGGAGCCTGTTGATCTCTCGGCGCTCATAGTCTCCCCTCTGCATGCCCACCTCATCAATGAGCAGAGCGCGCGCCCCCTTGATTGCCTCCTCTGGCTCGATCTGCTCAAACCCATCAACTTTGTCCATCTGCGCCCCTCGCAGCGCCCTGTAGTGGTGAGCCTCGATGTAGGCCGCACGCTTGCCTTGGAGTGTGCAATCGAGGGCCAGCCCCACGAGGAGGTGTGTTTTGCCTGTGCCCACCCCGCCAGTGAGGATGAGGGCTGGGGCCTCTCCCTCTGCCACCAGCCTGCGCCACTCCTGCACCACCTGCGCTAGACGGCCGCCCATCTCATAGCGCTCGAGGGTGAGGCGCTGTGCCCCGGCTGGCAGGCGCATGCGCTCAATTGCCCTGAGTGTTTTGTTCTTCAGCCCACAGGGGCACAGGTCAAACATGCGCCGGCCGGCCTCATCAGTGGTGCTGGTGCCATGGCCCCCACTGAGGCAAGGCGTGCACTCGAGGCGGCAGCGTTTGATCTGCCGAGCCACAACAATGCGCCTGCGCTGTGAGGGGCAGACCTCTTGGCCCTCCTCAAGCCTCTCGAGGAGGTTGTCTGGTGGTGGCTCAAGAGCTGCGCGTTGTGCAGCCTCTGCCTCTGCCGAGGCGCTGCGCTTGAATCGAGCAATGATGAGATCTAGGGCAGGAGATTTGCCCAGGGGCACCAGTTCATCTCTCAATCTCTCCAGCTCTGTCATTTGCTCATCCTCTCCGCAATGCGTGCCCGCTTCTCTCTGATGCGTGCATGGAATCTCTCAATCTCATCAGGCAGGTCTGCAAATGCCGGCCGTGTGAGCTCGGCTGCCAGCTGCCTCCCCCTCTCCTCCTCTGTGAGCTCTTGAGGTGGTTGAGCTGGTGGAGGTGGCTGGCTCTGCTCAATCCATTCATCCCATAGCCGTGAGGTGTCAGAGGCGAGGGCCTCACCTGCCTCACTCGATTGGCTGCCGCTCGAGCGCGCGCGCTCAGTTGAATCTACTGTCTCTTCTCTGGATAGAGAGAGAGAGGAAAGAGAGGATAGATAGTTAGTGTGCCCCCTTTTTGGGGGTGGGGGTGCCCCCTTTTTGGGGGGAGGGGTACCCCCTTTTTGGGGGTGGGTCTGCACCTTTTTGGGGTGCCCCTTTTTGGGGGTACCCTTTTTGGGGGTACCTGATTTGGGGTGACCCTTTTTGGGGTTGGGGTTGAAGTAGTCTCCCTCGATATAGCCCCTCTCTCGCAGGGCCTGAATGATGCGCGCTGCTGAATTGCGCCCCATCTGCAGATCATTGCGCAGGTGAGCGGCAAGAGCCCCGGCTGCCTTGAGGCGGCCAGTCTCCCACTGCGTGTGATAGTAGAGCTCAATGGCTGCCACTCGAGCAGCATAGGTGAGCGCGTCATCCTTGAGGATGGCCCTGATATAGGCCTGCTGGGGTCTGTGGGGCATCTGCCCTCCTCTCTGCCAAGGTGTATTTTATGTATTGACAATACCGCACGTATTGTCAATACTGTCTGCACAACTTGAATCTACTCCCCATGGGGAGGGGGGCCACTGCGCCCTTTGAACATAAGGAGCTCATCACATGGGCCAATTTACAGAGAACGGATGGCTCGAGTCATACGATCAAACGCCGGTCATTCATGGCCATCACTGTATTTTCACAGGCTGCTCATGCCTCGATGGGCCTGACCCCTGTGATTGCGGTAGCGCAGGCTGCGCAGAGTGCGCCCCTCTTTTCTACGCAACTGCAGAGCAATTCTCTGCAGAGGAGATCAAGGAGCGCTTCAAGGGGCATGGGCTCGATACATTCCAAGCCTACTTTATGGCTGATGATGTTCTTTGCCCCTGTGATGATGTTGATGAGGATTCAATCACAGAGGAGGAATTTGGGGAGCTCATTCAACAGAGAGAGCAGCTCATCATTGAAGCGCTCCAAGAGAGAGGCCTTCAACTGGCTGGCGTGATCAGGGAGGGCAGCGGCCGGTGGTGGCTCTATCAGGGAGCTCACGGAGTGTGGTGGATTGCCCAGGCATCGTTTACAGCCGGCCAGATTTTGCACGCAGCAATCAACAACTAAGGAGAAAATCATGAGTCAGATGATCAGCGTCACAATGCGCATCCCTACCGAGCTCATTGAGCAGCTCGATGATGTGCAGATTAAGCACCACCCAAGGAAGAGCCGCAGCGCGTTGGTGCGTGAGGCAATCAAGGCGCTCATCGAGGCGCACCAAGAGCAGAGCAAATGAGCCGGCTAGTGTACTGCCCCACCGGCCGCATTGGCCTATCCCTCGAGCGTGAGGGTGAGGTGCTGGTGCATGCCCGCTGCGTGCACTGCATGACAGTGGGTGAGTGGGGCAAGGAGCTCCTCGACTACAGAGCAGCCGGGCACAAGTATCTCATCCTAGTCTGCGACAAATGCGCAGAGAGCCATGGCCACATCTCACCGGCAGCCGGCTTATGATGGGCCCGATTTGGCGAGCGCGCAGACATGCGGGGGCTGTGTTCACATGGGTGGATGCAGAGAGCCCCCTGCTGCGGCCACGCCTTCACAATGAGCGCCTAGTGGGTGAGTGCATCGAGTGTGGGGCAGAGTGCTCCTCTCACTCGGCGCAGCTCACCTACACCATCAATGAGGCTGGCCTGATGGTCTGCCTAGGCCCCCACCGAGGAGCCTACACACTGCCCCCAGAGCATGCAGTGGGGGCAGCCCTGATCAGGGGCAGAGAATATATTTTTTATGGTGCCTATAGGGTCACATACGTTGACCCACAAACCAAGGAGGAGATTGAGATATGAGTGACCAAGAGCACAGCGAATTTGGCCCACAGTGTGAGATCAATATGCCGAGGCCCCCAAGGCCTCACCAGCTGCCCACCACAGAGTGGCAGCGCCCCTCCCTCTCAACAGAGGAGGAGGGCTTTGACTGGCTCGGCTGCCTAGTTATTGGCAGCGTATGCCTCGCCACAGTTTTGGGCTTTATCCTGCCCATCTAACCACTAGGCCCCGAGGCAGAGGAGAGGATGACGACAACAGACAGCCACTGCCTCGAGGCCAAGCATGAGGAGAATAAGACAATGAGCATGAATATTCCATCAGAAGCAGAGCTCGCTCGAGCAGAGCGCTGGGTTGCTGTGCAGCGCGCGCAGCTCGAGATCGCAGAGGCACAGGCCCAGGCAGACATGGCAGAGGCCGAGCGCATCAGCGCTGCCTCATTCTGCAAAATGGGCCCGGCTGATGTTTATTTTGCGCACAAAGCTGTGGGCGAGCCTCGGCAGCTCAACATGGCGCAGACCCTGCAGAATGTGCATGTGATGCGTGGGGGCAAGCTCTCTGAACACGCGGCCCAGCAATGGGGTGATGTTGAGCGCTCGGGGCTGCTCGAGGATGTGCAGGTCATTGAGCGCAGCGCGCGCGCAGTGGTCATTGACGTGAAGCGCAGAGGCAGAAGCCCCCAGAGGAT
>Ga0070753_1000931_pt1 | contig 16793 bp, 18 predicted proteins | sample VirMetDEL_Aug_31_FD_77441 | JGI IMG/M metagenome (GOLD analysis project Ga0070753, IMG submission 77441) | Aqueous microbial communities from the Delaware River and Bay under freshwater to marine salinity gradient to study organic matter... | ecosystem: Environmental > Aquatic > Marine > Coastal... | reverse complement strand
CATTTAGGTCTTCCTTCTTGGTTTAAACGATGATATAATCTTTAGATGGAGGCAGGGCACCACCACATACCCCCTGCTTCCTTTTAAGGATTATTTATGAGTTTAGGATTTGACGCAATATCAGCATTACCATTTGCCGCTTCAGGCAATGAAGGTAATGTAATTATTAATGTTACTGGAAATGCATTAACTTTATCTCTAGGAGCTTCTACAGCTACTGGTCAAGCAGCCAATGTAATTATAGGTTCAGATCCATTAACTTTAGCTAGTGGACTAGTTACACTTACAGCTGATGCTAATGTTAATATTACAGCATCTCCTTTAACTTTAAATTCTGCTTTAGTTACACCTAGTGGAGCAGGAAATATTAGCATAAGTGGAATGCCTTTGACTTTAAAGGCTAGCAGTGTTACAATAACAGGTAGTGCAAATATAGATGTGAGTCCTAATCAATTGACTATCTCATCTAATGAATCAGGGGTAATTACTTGGAACCCAATCATTCCAGGTGCAAACAATGTTTGGAAAGAAATAGAACCTTATTAAATTATGGCATCATCATATTCATCAGATTTACAATTAGAACTCGTAACAACCGGAGAAAAAGCTGGTCTATGGGGTACAATTACAAATAACAATTTACAAATTTTAGAATTATCAGCTAGTGGTTATTATACAGTAAGTATAGCTGCAGCAGATTTAGCATTAGCTTTAGATAATGGTTCTGCATTAGGAGATACTACTGCAACTGGTAAAAACTTAATGATAGAAGTTACTGGTACTTTAGCAGCTAGTAGAGTTATTACTATGCCAACAGGTGCTGAAAGAATATTTATAGTTAAAGATAGTACAACAAGATCAAACTCTAATTATACTATTGGTGTACAAAATGTAGGTGGATCGGGGAGCGGGATTGTTCCTGTACCTGTCGGATCTACATGTGTATTTTATACAGATGGTACTACTGCAAATTCTATGAAACTTGCAGGGATTTTAAAACAAGGAAATGTACAAGTTCAAACAGGAACTAACACTCCTTACACTGCAGTTAATGGTGATGTAGTATTTGGTGAAACATCTAATGGTGGTGGAGGTACAATTCAAGTTACTTTACCATTGTCACCAAGTGCAGGCGATACAGTAACTGTAATGGATGCATCATTAAGTGGAGGATTTGCTTCTAACAATTGTACTATATCTAGAAACAGTCAACCTATTCAAGGTTTAACTTCTGATCTTGTTTTAAATACAAATAATCAAGCAGTAACTTTAGTTTATACAAACGCAACTAAAGGTTGGCAAAAACAATCAACGAATTCATAGGAGCAATTAGATGCTCACTCAAGTAAAGTTTGCTCCCGGAATAGACAAACAAGACACTAGTGTTGGAGCGTCAGGTCGTTGGGTTGATTCAGACTTAGCTAGATTTAGATATGGACTACCAGAAAAAATAGGTGGTTGGTCTTCTTTACTTACTGATACTATTGTAGGTGTAGCTAGAAAACAACATTCGTTTGTTGATAAAGACGGTAATAGATATGTTTCTATTGGTACCGACAAATTTTTACTTATATATTTTGAAGGACAACTTTTTGATATTACTCCTGTAAAATCTACAATTTCAAGTGTTGTAATGTCTGCAACAGATGCATCACAAGAAGTTACATTAACTTTTTCTTCAGCACATAATTTAGAATCAGGAGATATTATTTTACTAGATAATGTAACCGTACCTGTTGGTATTGGTTTAACTGATGCTGCTTTTGAAGATAAATTATTTCAAGTAACTAGAGTAACAAGTGATTTAGTTGCAATTATTACAGGTACACAAACTACAACAGGTGCTGCTGGAGGTGGAGCATGTGATGTAATTCCTTACGAACGTGTTGGTCCCGCTGCACAATCTTATGGATATGGTTATGGTGTTAGTCCATATGGTGGTACTGTACAAGGAGCAGCTACAACTACTTTAAATGGTGGATTAGATGCCGACACTGCAGGTACTGGTGGAGTAGGAACTACAATTAATGTTACATCAAATGCATCTTTTCCTACAGCAGGAACTATTGCGGTTGGAACTGAATTAATAAGTTATACAGGAAAAGGCACAAACACTTTAACAGGTATTACTAGAGGTGTAAAAGGAACGGCAGTTGCAGGAACTACAGGACAAGCTCACACTACAGGTGCAACAGTTACAAATGCTACAGATTTTTCTGGATGGGGTGATGCGGTAGATGCAGGTACTATTATTTTAGAACCTGGACTTTGGTCTTTAAGTAATTTTAGTGACACACTAGTTGCAACTATTGCAAATGGTAAAACTTTTACATGGGATTCTTCTATTGCTGCAAGATTATCAACAAGAGCATCAACTACAACATCAGGATTTCAAACTACTAATAATCCAACAGCTACAAGAATAACTCTTATATCACCAACAACACGTCACTTAATTCATCTTGGAACCGAAACAACTATTGGTGATCCAACAACACAAGATGATATGTTTATTAGATTTTCTTCAGCTGAAAATATAAATGACTACACACCTTTAGCCACTAACTCTGCAGGTACACAAAGAATACAAGATGGTACAAAAATTGTAGGAGCTTTAGTTGCAAAAGAAAATATTTTGATATGGACCAACAATGCATTGTATACAATGAAATTTGTAGGTGCACCTTTTACATTCGGGTTTGAACAAGTTGGTACTAACTGTGGATTGATTGGTAAAAATGCAGCTGTTGAAATAGATGGTGTTGCATATTGGATGTCTAATAATGGTTTCTTTGCATTTGATGGTACAGTAAACTCACTACCTTGTAGTGTAGAAGATTATGTATTTGACGATGTAGATACAACTAAAGGTCAACAAGTTAATGCAGGATTAAATAATTTATTTACAGAAGTTGTTTGGTGGTATCCAACAGCAGGATCAGATTTTAATAACAGGTCAGTTAGTTATAATTATGGTGAAGCAAAACAACCACCATTAGGTACATGGGTTACAAATACTAATACAAATTTCAATAGAACTACTTGGATGGATACACTTATTTATCCTCAACCTTATGCAACTTCATATAATAGCACAGGCACAGGAACTTTTCCTGCTGTGGTAGGTGAGTCTGGTTTAGGTAACACAACTTATTTTGCACAAGAAACAGGAACAGATCAAATTAATCCAGATGGTAGTACAACTGCTTTAGAATCTTTTATTCAATCTTTTAGTTTTTCATTACAACCAGATCAAAGTGAAGTATTTTTAGCTATGCGTAGATTTTTACCTAACTTCAAAGTATTAACAGGTAATAATCAAATAACAATTTCTGTAAAAGATTTTCCTGCAGACAATGATGTTGCAACTGCATTGAGTCCTTTTACTGTAAATTCAACAACAACTAAAATAGACACGCGAGCACGAGGAAGATATGCAAATTTAAAAATAGCTAATACAGCGGCTGGTGAATCGTGGAGATTTGGTACATTTCAAGTTGATATACAACCCGATGGAAGGAGAGGATAATGACAAAAATTGTAGTAAGATTACCAGAACCTCGAAAAGAATATAGTGAGGATAATCAAAGACAAATTAATAGGTCTATAAGTTTGATTGTAGAACAATTAAATGCTACATACCTTACACAATTAAAAGAAGATCAAGAAAGATTTACTTGGTTTGTAAATTAAATGGCAAATATATATAAAAATTCTAAACTAGATTTAACTACTAACACAGTTACTACTTTATATACTGTACCTTCTAACTCTAGAGCTATTGTAAAATCATTATTAGTTAGTAGTGACAGTGGTAGTGATACAACTATTACTGTAGATTTATTTGATGGTGATCCAGCGTCAGCTAACAAGTTTACTTTATTTAATGTTAAAGCAGTTGTTGCTAACACATCAGAACAACTATTAACAGAACCTTTAATTATGTTAGAAAATGAAGTATTACAAGTAACAGCAGCAGATGCAGGTAGATTGTTTACTACAGCATCTATATTAGAAATAAATAGAGAGGACTTATAATGCCGTTTGTAAAACAAAAATCTGAAAAGATATATGAAAAACAAGTAGATGGTAAAACTATACCAGTTATTACACCTGAAGTAATATTAACTATTACACACAAAGAAACAGGAAGAGAGTATCTTTCAGAAAAGGAAGCAGAAGACGATATTAACAGCCCACATACAAGCACTACTAAAGATCATATTAAGAGAGACGTTGAGATAAAGATAGCAGAAATGCCTCCTCTTGGTGGATCTAGTGAAATGTAAGTTGGTTGACTAGACGTGAAAATTCTAGTAAATTGGTATACAATAGCATATATACAAGTCTTGCGAACTTGCTTTTCAACAATATAATATAGATAAAATATGGGATTTTTTAAAAAGATATTCAAACCATTTTCCAAAGTACTAGATAAAATAGTACCTAATGAATTAAAACCAGCATTACCATACCTTGCTGCGTTTGCGCCTTATATGTTACCAGGTGGTGGAATTTTTGCCAGCATGGCTGGAAGAGGTTTCGGAAGTGCAGCAGCTAACTTAGTAGGTCAACTAGCTCAAGAAGGTAATGAAGGAGAAGTAAATCCTTTATCTTTATTATTAGCAGGAGCTCAAGGTGCAGCTACAGCGCCGGGTGCCGGAGATAAACTTAGAGGAATGATGAGTAAAGGTAAACCTGAGTATACAAACATACCAGGAGGAAATATGCCAGGTCAAGGCATGGGTGGTTTTAATACTACATATGATACTTCAGGATTAACAGGATTAGAAAAAGCTAAAAACTTTGCATTAAAAGGTGGAGCTAAATTATCTGACCTTGCAGGAGATGCTAAAGATATTTTACAAGATCCTTTTGCTGAAGGTGTAACTTTAGAACAAATAACATCAGCCGGAGCCACTCCTTTTTCACAAGCAAGTGGTGATGTAATTTATGGAGAAGCTGTAAGACAGAAAAAAGATTATGAAAGATCAGAAGCACAAAGATTAGTAGAAGAAGAAATGAGACAAAGAGGATTAGATGAATCTTATATTAGTTCTATTATAGCTTCTATGACTGCTTATGGATATACGCAAGCAGAGATTGATGAGATTTTAGCAATGCAAGGTTACGCTAGAGGTGGTAGAGTAGGTTATGCAATGGGTGGTGGTATTATGGATACACCTGAAGCAGATTTTATAAGCATGGATGAAGTAGTAGAAAATGTCAATCAAGATCAATTAATGGCAGGTATGGGTAGCGCTATGAAATTATTTGAAACTCCTTATGGTTTTGACAGAGATGGATTTGAAGAAATGATTATACAATTTAAAGAACATCAAGATGCCGGTGGGGATTTAGGTATTAATAATTTTGCAGAAAATTTTTTAGGTATGGTTAAAAAAGATACTCCTAATGCTCCAATGAAAATGGCACAAGGTGGTATGATGAGTGTATTACCTAAAGGCATGGAAATGGATTATAGAGGTGGTGGAATGATACCTATGGGATCAAAAGAAAAAGCTGACGACGTTCCAGCAAGAGTAAGTAAAAATGAATTTGTAATGACTGCCGATGCGGTAAGAGCTGCAGGTGGTGGTAGTGTAAATAAAGGAGCACAACGAATGTATCAATTAATGAATAACTTAGAGGCACGAGCATAATGGCAGTAGAAGAAACAAGGCAACTCTATGACCCGCAGTTAACGGGTTCGAGAACAGCATTATTAACTAGTGTAGATAAATTAGGAGCAGGTCTTGCTTCACAATTAAGAAACTATACAGGTTTAGATACATCAAAGTATGCACCAGAAATTGCAGATCAAACTGCTTTACAAAAAGGTTTAGCTGCACAAGCTCAAGGTTTAGGTGCTTTAGTTGGACCAGGTATGGAATTACCAGCAGGAGTACAAGCTGGATCTATCGAGGCATATATGTCTCCTTACCAACAACAAGTTATAGACGCATCCCTTGCAGAGTTTGATAGAAACGCTGCTATACAAAATCAAGGTTTAAGAGATCAAGCTATTCAAATGGGAGCTTATGGTGGTGGTAGAGAAGGTGTAATGGCCGCGGAAGCTTTAAGAGGTCAAGGTGCAAACAGAGCACAACTACAAGCACAATTATTAAATCAAGGATTCCAACAAGCACAAGCCGCAAGAGCAACAGACTTAGAAGCTCAACAAGGATTAGGTACTTACCAACAACAAATAGGTCAAGCTAATCAGGGATATGATCAAGCTGTTTTAGATGCAACACAAATTGCAAATAGAGAAGCACAGTTCCAACCATTTACACAAATAGGTTTAATTGGACAACAGCTATCACAGCTAACTCCAGGAACAATGCCAATTTCAACTACAACTACAACACCAACACCAGCGGCACCAGTTAGTCCACTATCTCAATTTATTGGTGGAGCAGGAGCTATCGGTGGTTTACTTGGAAAATTAACAGGGTAATTAATGAGTAGAATTTTAAGACGACCAATGTTTAGAGGCGGTGGAAAAGTTTCTAGTTATGGAAATGGTATCGCATCGGGCATGGGTTATGCCGGTGGTGGTAGAGTTAATTTAAATGTAGGTGGAAGTCCGTTTGGTGCACCAATCATAAAAGTACCTCAAGCAACACCTCCAAATACAGGTGGAAATATTTTAAATAAAAACGTAGGAAGAATGAGTGGTATAGCTCAAAAAGGTGCTAACTTACTTAAAAACCCAGCTTTAAGTGAAGCAGGTATAATGAATGCAATTAAAAATTATGGCCCTAAAGCTATTAATGCAGTTAGAGGATTAGGTGGTGCAGCTATTTCTAGATTTCCTGCATTATCTTTTGGTTTAGCTGGAGAATATTTAACAAGACCACAAGATGTAGACCAAGCAATTTACCAACAAGAAGGTTATGGTCCTATCGAAGGTAGAATAAGACAAGTATTAGATCCTACATACATGTCAAAAATGAGAAAAGTATATGAACAAGGATATAATGAAGATGGCCAACTTAACGCTTTAATAAATCAACAAATAGAAAATGATGAAAACCCTGCTAACGAAGCAGAAAAAAATCCTGGTGTAGAAATTAATGTTAACGAAGAAGGTAAACCTACAGAAAAAGTTTTAACTAAAAAAGAAAGATTAGATAAAGCAGCTAAAGAATATGAAGATATTTTAGGTGCAGGTATTAAAAGAGATTCTATCTTTGATGCAATGATTGAAGGTGGTACAAGATTATATGAAGGGGAAGGCGTAGGATCTGCAGTTAGAGCAGCTAACAAAGCACTTGACCCTATACAAAATATTAAAACAGCTTCTAGAAAACTTGCACTAGAAGAAGACATAGCAATTAGAAAAGCAATTGCAACTGGTTCAGCTAAAACTACAGACACATCTAGAAGAATTGCTGCGATGAAAGCAGGTGGTTATACTCCTCAACAAATTGCAGATGCAATAGCAGGAATTAAACCAGAAAGTCTCGGAGAAAAAGTTTCTAAACTAGGAAAAGTTGATGGCTACGCAGAATACATTAAAGAAAATAGATCTGATGTTAATGCTGTAGTTACTTCTAAATCAGATACTTCACAATTACCTGATGGAAAATATTATATAGCTGACAAGTTTACTATTGTTGAAGTTAAAAATGGTCAGGTAGTAAAAGGCAGCGCGGAAATAATAAAAAGTTCATAGGAGGTTAGATGGCTAGTTTTGGAGACCAACTTACTGATACCGGCGAAGTAAAAGTAGACGAAGGTTTATCTTTTGGTGAACAAATAGATGATAGTCCTAGTAACATCGGTACATTTATGGCGGGTATTGGTTCAGGTTTTTTTAAAATACCTGAAGGTGTAGTATCTCTTGGTGCAACATTAATTGATTTAGGAGCGGGGACCGATACAGCCACAGAAGTAGAAGAATTTTTTGCAGATATAAATCCTTTTGATGAATACGCACAACAAACTACAGCAGGAAGAATATCAGAATTATTAGTTAACCTTGCAGTACCTGCAGGACTAGCAGCAAAGACAGCAGGTAAATTAGCAGACGTTGCTTTAGCAGGAAAAAAAGGTGGTAAGTATTTAAAGTTTGGTGCGCAAGCAGGAGCAGCAGGTGTAGCTGACGCCATAGCTATAGCAGACGTAGAAGAAGCAGGAACTCTTGGAGATTTAGTTGGAGGTATTACTGCAATAGATAGAGAATCAGATAACCCACAAACAGAATTATTAAACAGATTAAAATTTGGAACTGAAGGTGCACTATTTACTGCAGGTTTAAGTGGTTTATTCACAGCCTCTAAAAGACTAGCAACAGAGGGAAAGAATTTAAGATTTAGTAATAGTAAATTTAATAGAATGTTAGATAAGTTTGGTTCTAAGTTTAGAGCCAGAGCTGGTAAGACACAAGAATTTTTTGATGCAGAAACTGCATCTATAGGTGAAAGAGCTGCAGATGTTAACATTGCAGAGAACGTTGGTTTTACAATTCAAAAACAAATGGATAAAATTTTTCCAAAGATAAAAAGAGTTGGAGATCAAATGCCTGATGTTACTAGAAAAAAATTAACTGAAGAAATGGGTGATTTATTATTATCTGGTAGACCTATTGTAAATGAAACTGGTCAAGTTATTTTTGGTCAAATGGATGAAGCAGTTGCAAGTCCTTTAAGAAATAAATTAATAGCTAAAGGTATGGCTCCAGAAGCAGTAGATGAAGTGTTTGAAGAACTAACTAGAATTAGAGGAACGTGGGGTACATTGTTTTCTGGTTTAGGACAAAGACTTGATGACACTAGTTTAACTAAGTTTAAAGATGTAATGAAAGATAAATGGAAAGATTATCTTGGTGCTAATTATAGATTGTTTCAAAATGATTCTATGATTCCTGCATTAAATTATAAACCTGCAACAGAAGCAGTAGATAAATTAAAACAAGTATTTATGGATGCTAAACCTGGACTAGGTTCTGTCGAAGCAGAAAATTTAGTAGCTGATGTATATAAAAATGCAACTTTACCTGCTGGTTTTAAACTAGATAAATCAACAGATGTAATATTTAACTTACCTGATTTTGTAGCAAAAACTGTATTAGATGATGCAGCTAATTTTAAAGGTATAGCTAACATGTCAGAACTTAAACCAGAATTTAAACAATTGTTTGGAGAATTATTTGGTAAAGATAAAAGTGCACTACAAATGATTTTAAATGGCACTAACAAACTATCTATGATTACAAGACGTAATCAATTTTTAGATAATTTAGTTATGGAATCTAACGAACAAGCAACTAAACTTGCAGCGGGTACGGCTACAGGCACTAGACCAATGTTAGTTAATACTAGAGAAGAAGCTGTTAAATTTTTTGGTGATGACTTTAGACAAATTAATATGGACCCAGGTAAAAAACTATCTGCAGGTGGTGTTGATTTAAAAAGACTGGGTGAAATAGAAGGAGCATCTGATCAAGTAGCACAAGGAATTACCAATCCATTAAATGGTAAATTTGCAATCAATGGTATTGCAGATGCACTTGAGACTACATCAAAAGATTTAGGAGCTAAAGGTATGGTTGGTAAGATGTATGAAAACTTTATTTTATATCCTAAAGCTACATCACAGATAGCTAAAACAATTTTATCACCTATTACTCACGTTAGAAACTTTTTATCTGCTAGCGCATTTGCAACCGCGAATGGTGTTATACCTAATCCTGCAGCTATCAAACAAGCTTATAGTGCATTACAAACAGGATTAAAAGGTACAAGACAACAAAATGAATTATATCAAAAACTTTTAAGACTTGGTGTTGTAAACTCACAGGTACAAGTAGGAGATTTAACTAAACTATTAGAAGATGTTAAGTTTGGTGAAACTATGAATTCATATAATGGTTTAGATAAATTATTAAAACCATTTAAAAAAGGATTTAAAACATCTCAAGATTTATACACAGCTGAAGATGACTTTTGGAAAATTGCATCATGGGCTACAGAGTCTAAAAGATTAGAAGACGCTTTTGCTAAACAAGGTTTAGGTAGAGGTAGTTATTTTAAAAATGCAGCTGGTGAAAACATAAGACTAACTCAAGATTATTTTGAAAAAGAAGCGGCTGACATAGTTAAAAATAATATACCAAACTATTCTTATGTATCTGATTTTGTAAAAGGTTTAAGAAAAATGCCAGTAGGTAACTTTGTATCTTTTCCTGCAGAAATTATGAGAACAAGTACTAACATTGTTAGACGTGCGTTAGATGAAATTAGTTATACAGCAACACTTGCAGATGGAACTACAATTAATCCACTTGCTAATATTGGTTACACAAGATTAGCTGGAATGGCAGCTACTACATTAGCTGTGCCTTATGCAGCAGTAGAAGGAGCTAAAGCATTATACAATGTTACTGAAGATGAAATGGATGCAATGAGAAGATATGTTGCAGACTGGTCTAAAAATTCTACACTAATTCCATTAAGAGATGAAGAAACTGGTAAATTAAAATACGTAGATTTTTCTCACATGAATGCATATGATACAATTACAAGACCACTACAAACAGTTTTAAATAGAGTAGGTCAAGGTGAAACTGATAATGACGGTATGGTGGATGATTTTATTTTAGGTTTAATTGACTCTACAAAAGAATTAGGATTACCATTTATATCAGAATCAATTTGGACAGAAGCATTAACAGACATTACTATTAGAGGAGGTAAAACTCCAGAAGGTTATCAAGTTTGGAATCCTGAAGATACGATAGGTGGTAAAGTATCTTCTATGGTAGGACACCTTGTAGAATCACAAGCACCTTTTAATTATAAACAATTAAATAGAATGAGATTAGCATCTAAGCCTATTGATGATGAAGGTAGATTTGATGAAAGAGGAAATGAATATGAATTAGGTAATGAACTTGCAGGTATTGCTGGCTTGAGAGCAATTGATATAGATCCTGCTAAAGGAATAACTTACAAAATTTCTGAACTACAAAAAAGAGAAAGACTTGCAAAAGATTTATTTAAAAGACCTTCACTAAAAGGTGGAGTAGTTACACCAGAAGAAATTGTAGATGCATATATAAATGCTAACAGAGCTTTGTTTGCAGCTAAAAGTAATTTTATGAAAGACTATGACGCGGCAATAACTTTGGGAATTAGTGGTAATGATCTTGATGAAAGAATGAATCGTGTTTCTAAAAGGGATAGATTTGCAATTGAAGATGGAGAGTTTAGACCTTATGAACCATCTAGAGATATTATAGATAAATTTGAAGAAAACGCAATTAGACTAGGAGTTTCTAATCCTTGGAATCAAGCTGAACCAGCAATAGATGCAATTAAATCTTTTATAGAAGTAGCACCATTATCATTAGAAGGTTTACCTGATATAGAAAATCCATTTAGATCCACAACTCCTACGGTTGATTTAGGTGCAGCAGCTAATTTAAATACAATAGGTGGACAACTAACAGGTGGAGATTTATTAGCAGGAGTAACAGTTCCTAACACAGGAGAGCTACCTTTTGATCAACTAAAAACTAACCAACAAAAAATTGCTAAAGGACAAGGCATCTTTAAAGATGATATAACCTTCGGCGGATAACCCTATGGCTATAGAACCAAAAACAACAAGAGAACACATCATATCTTTATACGGACATATGACTGGAATTAAAAAAGACATTGCTAAAAATAAGCAAGACTTAAAACATATTCACGAAGACGTCGAGAAATTGGGCGGAAAGATAGACAAGTTCTATTGGGTTCTCTTAGTAGCTGCGGGCACAACTACACTCTTCGTGATAGATTTATTTTTTAAATAGGAGGAAATATGCAACTTAGTCGTAACTTCAGTCTTCAAGAACTTATCAAATCAGACACAGCCATACGTAAAGGTATTGATAACAACCCTAATTCTGATCAAATAGAAAAATTAAAATTACTTTGTGAAAATATTTTACAGCCAGTGCGAGACCATTTCGGCAGAGTTAAAATAACCAGCGGATACCGTTCAACAGAATTATGTACAGCCATTGGCAGCTCAGTAAATTCACAACATGCCAAAGCCGAGGCCGCAGACTTCGAATGTGTTGGAGTCGACAATGCTGAACTTGCTGATTGGATACATAGAGAACTTAGCTATGATCAATTGATCGTCGAGTACTATACGCCTGGCGAACCCAATTCGGGATGGATACACTGTAGCTGGATCGCGGAACAACCTAGAGCTAGTTTTTTATGGGCTTATAAATCAGAAGGTAAAACAAAATACAAACCTATTCTTGGCAAAGCAAAAGATTTAGTATAAACACCTCCAATGGAGAACAGTTTATTAGTACACAAACATTTAATTGTTAGAGCAGAAGTTTCACGTCCACCTATGGATGAAGAACAACTTACTGAATGGATGAAAGAATTTGTTGAGTCTATAAATATGAAAATATTCATGGGTCCTTATGTTAAGTACTGTTCAATGCCAGGAAACCGTGGCATCACAGCCGTGGCAATTATTGAAACTTCACACATCGCTATGCATATATGGGATGAAGTTAATCCTGCACTAATGCAGTTTGATGTTTATAGTTGTGGAGAGTTTGACGTAGAGAAAATCTGTAACAAAATTAAAAAAGATTTTGATACAAAGAAAATAGAATACAAGTTTTTGAATCGCGAAACGGGATTAGTGGATTTGTAATTTTCAGCAAAAATACTTTTGTCTTAGAAAATCCTATCTACACATACAGCCTATAAAATTACCAGAGCCATCATTCATTATATGTAAGTTTAAAGTGTCGACATATCCTGTTAATTTTATTCTAAGTATGTCACATAAATCAAAACAATCTATTTCTGAGGTTATAACTATACCTTCCATTAATTTTTTTGTAACAGGTATCAATTGATACAGACCATCATTTAATATAATTAAATCCATTCTCTCCAATCCTCATCCATAATTTCATTAGCAATATTCATTTTCTTACGCAATGCTTTTACTATCTTTTCATCTACAGTTTTTGGTGCTATAAAGTCAACATATGTTACCGACTTCGTTTGACCTATTCTGTGTGCTCTGTCTTCTGACTGTAGTCTTTTTTCTAAGTCATATCCATTAGAGTAATAAACAACTGTATTTGCACAAGTAAGTGTAATACCATATCCACCAGTCTGAGGATTACCTATAAAAAATCTAGCTTTAGAATCTGGATCTTGAAACTTTTTTATATTTTCTTGACGTTGTTCTGCCGGAATAGCGCCATAATATTGTACTATAGAGTCTTCTCCAAATTCATCACTAATAACTTTTACTATATTCTCTATGTCATAAACGTAGTTAGCCCATATAATTACTTTACCTTCTACCTCTTCCAGTAAATTAACTAATTCTTTTAGTCTGTTGTTTTTAATTTCTGTAATAGTGCCATCATCATTTCGTAAATGACCACACGTAATTTGGTGCAAACGCATCATTTGTGTAAGTACGTGAGGAGCTGTAGCCATCTTGCCTTTTAGTAGAGCGAGGGCCGCGGATTTCATAGTAGAATAAGCTTTACTTTGTTCATCTGTAAGATCAACTTCACGTCTAATATAGACTTTATCAGGTAAATCTAGACAGTCATCTTTAAGCACACGATAAGAAAAACCTTTTAGTTTATCAGCTAATTCATCTAGTCTTTTATAACTACCTATTAATTGTACTCTTCGACCTCCAAAATTTCTATCAATCATATTTGCATATCTATTTCTAAATGCATAAAACGAATCATAACCAAGTAAATAAGAATTTAAAAAACCACATTGAGTATATAAATCTAAAGGTGATTTAGTTACAGGAGAACCAGTAAGAATACGTCTGTATGTAGCTTCTTTACCTAAAGCTAAAATAGATTTAGTTCTTTTAGCACTTGGATTTTTGATTGTAGTAGACTCATCAATTGCTAGCATTGTTTTATGACAACGCATAAATTTAGCTGCAAAGTCTAATCCTTTTTTAGTACTTAACGCTTCAACATTTATAATTAGGATGTGAAGGTCATGTCCAGTTTCGAATAATGTTTGATACTCTTTATCCTTTGTTTTAGATGTTAAAGCAGTCCAGAGTACCATCTTAGGTTGTATGTGACTAGCTAAATGATTTGGAATTTCTTGTGAAAACCAGTTTCTATAAACACCTTTTGGTGCTACAATAACGGCCCCATTAATTCTACCTTTGTCATAAAGCATAGCCATATTATCAACTAATACTTTTGATTTACCTGTACCCATTTCCATAAAATAACCATACTCAGTTTTATCCCATGATTTTTCTAACGCAGTTAATTGATGTGCGTAAGGCTTAGTCTTAAATTTATAATTCATAATTAATTTCTACTTTCTAGTTGACAATTATATAAATACTATTATATCTTCTGTCAAGAGAAATTAGAAATAGAAATGAAAAATAAAATATTTGAATTATATAAACCAGATTCTTTAAAAGAATTTTTAGACTTTTATAAAAATAATCCTAATGAAAAATTTGTTTATGTTGCACAACAACCACCAAGACACATTAATATTTTAAGTGCGTCTGATTTTGGTTATTTAGTTTTTTGTCTACCTAATAGTGGACCAGAATCACAAGCAATATATTCAACACAACCTTTTGTAAGAAAGATGAAAAAAAATTTACAGGATTTTAGACAACAAGATTATTTATTAGCAATAGGAGATCCTATTATAATTGGGATTTGCAATATTGTTATAAGTGATGTAACAAACGGAAAGTTTAATGTTCTTAAATGGGAGAGAAACGAAAGTAGATACTACCCATTAGAAGTAGACTTTTATAACTAGAAAGTAGAAATATGAGTGAAGTAAATGACATGATGTTAAAAGATTCAAATGATCTTTTAGACAACATAGAAATAACAACTATAGCTGCAGAGTGTGTAAAGCTTAAACAAAAAGAAGATGAAATTGCAGCATTAGAAGAACAATTAAAAACTAAAAAAGCAGAAGCAGATGATATAGGTTCTAGAGTAATACCAGAACTATTAGCTGAACAAGGTTTATCAGAAATTAAATTAGCTGATGGATCTAAAGTTTCTGTTCGTAAAGAATTCAGAGCAACAGTACCTAAAGATGATATGAAAAGGGAAGCTGCTCTACAATGGCTTCGTGACCAGGGATTAGGTGACATTATTAAAAACAATGTGACTGTATCTTTTGGTAAGGGAGAAGATGACAAGGCGGAGCAATTGCTCAACCTTGCAGCTGAGAATGGTTTTGAACCGCAACAGAAATCTGATGTGGCTTGGAATACTTTATCAGCTCTATATCAGGAGCGTGTGGAGGCCGGCCTCGACATGCCTTCTGATAGCTTTAGTCTTTGGATTAAAGATAAAACTAAAATAAGCCGGAAATAACTAATGGAGAATGTGTAATGAGTAATGAAGTAATGAAAAAAGACACCGGATCAGTAGCCTTATTTGGTGATGATCTGCAAAAAGGTTTTGAAAATATGACGCAAGAAGATATGGCGTTACCTTTTGTCAGAATCTTAGGACAACTATCACCGCAGGTAACTGAAGGTGATGCGAAGTATATAGAAGGTGCTAAACCAGGCATGATCTATAATACTGTTACCAGCGAATGTTTCGATGGTAAGAAAGGTATCAAGGTTATTCCTTGTTACTACAAAAAGGATTATCCAGAATGGTCTGACAGAGGTGATGGTCCAGGTGCTCCTGTAGGAGTTCACCTACCACACAGTCCAGTAATCCAAACAGGTAAGAGAGATGGATCTAAAATTAGATTACCAAATGGTAACTATTTAGAAGAGACAGCTTCTTATTATGTACTGGTTGAAACAAAAGCAGGTGGGATGACACCAGCGTTGATTACTATGAAATCAACACAACTTAACGTCAGTAAAAAATGGAATTCTATGATGAAAACCATACAAATATCTGATGGAAAAGGTGGCATGGCTATCCCTCCAATGCATGGGGTTGTGTATAACTTACAATCTGTACTACAAAAGAACGACAAAGGTTCGTGGTATGGTTGGTCTGTTACACAAAACAGAATTATGGGACAGGACGACAAATCTTTATACCTTACGGCTAAAGATTTTAGTGGTACTGCCTCTAAAGGAAACGTGCAAACAAAAGCTGATGTAGAAGAGAAAGCTAAAGATAGTACTCCGTACTAAATTTAGTTTAAAGGGGATCGCAAGATCCCCTTTACAAAGAAATTAGAATGTAATATATGGATAAATTCAAACAAATTTTCAGCGGATTAACTATAGCATATGGCCAATATCAACCCGGTGACAGAGGAGAAAATGGTAGTAAACAACAAGGTAAAGCCTTCATTGTTCGTAAAGACGTCAACGACGAGCTTTGGTCCAATCATTTGGAAGGAAGAGGTCCAGCCCTTGGAATTATCCCTATCACGGATACTAATGATTGTAGGTGGGGGTGCATTGATATTGACGAATATAACTTTGATCACGCTAGCCTCGTTAAAACTATTAGGAATTATAAATTTCCCCTCATAGTTTGTCGTAGTAAATCTGGCGGAGCTCACGTCTTTTTATTTACTAAAGAAAATATACCTGCATCATTGATGCAATCAAAATTAAAATCATTTGCAAAAGTTTTAGGTTATGAAGGTTCAGAAATATTTCCTAAACAAACAGAAATTTTAGTGGAACGTGGTGACACTGGAAACTTTTTAAACTTACCTTACCACAATCAAATGAAAGGACTACGATATGCTATCAACGATACTGGCGCCGGTTGTACACTTGAGGAATTTTAT
>Ga0070753_1000929_pt1 | contig 16809 bp, 18 predicted proteins | sample VirMetDEL_Aug_31_FD_77441 | JGI IMG/M metagenome (GOLD analysis project Ga0070753, IMG submission 77441) | Aqueous microbial communities from the Delaware River and Bay under freshwater to marine salinity gradient to study organic matter... | ecosystem: Environmental > Aquatic > Marine > Coastal... | reverse complement strand
CGACAAACTTTTTGTTTGAAACAATTTGTGGGGGGTATTTCCCCATGTCGCGCAGGTGGGGGTGCATTAAACATTATGGTCCCCCCTCACGCTATAAATTCTAAAATACGCACCAACAATTCTAATCGCACACCTAACAATTTCAATCACGCCCTACTTTTTCAGTACGCTCTACTTTTCTAACACGCTCTAAAATCTGCCCAGTAAATTTTCTACAATCTGCACAATGGGGGGGTCTTTTGCCAAAGATCTCAAATAAGTACCCCTACCTATTGTAAGCCCTTCTAAGGGGTTTTCACGCTTTTCCAATCTACTTCCCCCACAACTGTTTTTAAGTGGCTTAGAACGCCTAAAAAGGGTGTCACAAAAACCGTACACAATAAGATGGGATATAAGGGCGGGTGGCTAAAATAGAAGAAATAGAGGGTACTGGCTCATAATTCACAAAAATTGTGTACTTAAAAATCCTTCAAAAACAGGTGTCACAAAAACCAGACATAATAAGATGGGATTAAAGGGCGGGAGGGAAAATAAAGGAAATAAGGGGGGAACGGCTTAATCTGTGTCTCATCCCCTGTAGACACAAATACCACTTGACAAAAATAGAATTATTTTGTATATTTGTAAAAAACTGTTATGGAAAGCAGAGTTATTGAAATTGTACATTGTATAGAATCTAAGGGGAGAGGTGTGAGGTATTCTTCTTTATGGAAGAGGATTTGTCAGAGGTTTTTGACTTTGTATTATTTTTCTCGGAAATATTTGGATAGGGCTTTGCCTTCTCGTACTGTATATAGCTATCGGATTATTTGGAGGGGTGCGCCTATACCTGTTTCTACGAAGGTGGTTATATTGAATAGAACCTTTATTGTTGTTTCTTCTAGTGAGATGGTTTCTTTCTTTGAGGATCCTTATGAGAGGTTTTCTTTAGATAAGGGACGTATTAAGGTATTTTTATTTTAATTATTGAACTATACACATTTTTGTGTTGTTTAGAAGGTTATGAAGTACGCATTGATATTCTTGGTGTCTACAGGGGTTCTGTTTTCAAAACCAAAGGAGGTTCCTATCCCTGAAGACGTAGATAAGTATATTCAGAGATATGCCCATGTGGCTGTATCTGAAATGGACAAGTATGGGATACCTGCATCTATAAAGTTAGGTCAGGCTATTTTAGAAAGTGGGAAAGGCAAATCCAGGTTGGCTATTATTGCTAATAATCATTTTGGGATTAAGTGTCGCACTTTTAATCACTCTATTATGGAGTTGATTGATGGCTGTGTGGATTATCCGGATTCTGATAAGAATGGGAAATGGTCGAAGGCGCAGTTTTTAAATTTTAAGACTGTGTGGGCATCTTATCGGGCGCACAGTTTGGTGTTGTCTGGAAGTCGTTATAAACATTTACAGACTTATGGGAAAGATTACCGGAAATGGGCTTGGGGGTTGTATAGAAGTGGGTATGCCGTGGATCCTAATTATGCGAATAAATTAATTGCCGTTATTGAGGCATATAACCTTTCACAATTTGACACAGTATGATTCAATCTATTTCTAAAAACAAATTAGAGGAAATTGGTGGCGAGTCGGGATTTTACATTCCTATGATCTCTACCCCTGAAATGAAGGTCAAGGATCACGCATTTCCGATTTTATTGGTATTCTACGAAGATTATTTGACAATTCGTGTGGCTGTGGATAGTGCGGAAGTGTTGACATCTATTGTTCTTTCGGGAGATGAGCAAACAGATGAATACGAGACCGCTGAAGATTATGTAGAAGAGACGAATATTTATCCGAGTGCGATTAGTGCTGTTACCCTGACAGGACAAAAGGACGAACCATATTTTGTAATTTTAAGCGGAGTTGTAAATCGGAGTATTCCTTTTGAGAATTACGATGACGCTGTTTCTGTGAAAGCATATATTCAGGCTTGGCTAAGTGGAAAAGCATAAGAAAAATTATCTCAAAACTTTCTACCCCAAATGGGGATCAAACGATGTACTACCCTGTGAGCGATGCAATAACCCTGGTCATGATGTACACCACATAGATGGCAGATGGTGCGAAGATTGCGACAACCCTGAAAAGCTAATGTTGCTGTGTAGGGGTTGTCACGCTCACTATCACGATGGGGTAGGAATTACAAGGGAAGAATTGAGCGACATACATCAAAAGTTTATGAAATGGAGACGAAGAGTCAACAGCAAAAATACCCTGTATTTAAAAAGAAATTAGTTTTTAGTGATAAGTTTGAAATGCAGCGTGTAAGGGTTGCACTTATAAATGCCATTTTTGAGAAGAAATTGGCAAATCGGGAAATTGATTACTTAGCGTATTATTTAGCATTAAGCGGTGATATTGTAGATTTAGGAGGGCGATTTTCAGCAACAGCTACCGAGATTGTTAAAAAGCAGATGGGGGTGACATCTCAAAGGATGACGAACATTAAGAAGGGATTAAAGAAAAAGAATTTAATTATTGAAAAAGATGGCAAAGAAGAAATCATCCCGGAACTCCACCCGAAGTCGCAAGAAGGGGCGGGATTCATCATCGGACTCCAAGTTTCTATTGGATCTGGAGAAAACCAAGATGTATCGGAGTAATGAACGGGTGTTTGATAAATTCTTTCGTGAGTTAGCGAATATTGTACATGATAGAGAAAATATATTATTAATCGATTTAGGGGATTTAGGCATTATTAAGCCTAATGTAAAGAAGGCAGTTGGAATGTATTTTAAACACCAAGAGCTGTTAGATCAAGGCAAGATAAGCCAAGAAACTTTTGACAAATACCAAAATGTAGTGATAAATGTACTCAAATATGCTAATATTTCATTGGATAGCGGAAGTGATTCACAACACGAGGTTTTGGGCGTACAACACCCGGAGCGAGACTCGGAAGAATAGTTTTATTGAAGTGATGCTTTCGTTTGTGAGTTTGGAAACGGAGATGGCTGCGGTTTTTACAGGTGTTACAGGAGAGAAAGTTAATTTAATAAATCACGATATTAAAACTTTCAAATACACGCAAGAATTTTTTAAGAAATTAGCTGAACGCTTAGGTAAAGAAGATCCTCCGAAAGAATTATCTCACATTACTAATCGCTTAATCGACCTATGTTATCAAAGCCATGCCAAATTATCGATGAAATAAAAGCGGATTTTCAGATGCTTTTGTTTGAGATCAAGATGAATGGAATACGAAGCGGATTAAATAAAGTATACCAGGTTTTTATTGCCTATGTGCGCTATGTGTTCTTTCCGCTGCTTCCTGTTTATGTACAAGAACAGATTGTAAAACGGCATATTGATGCAAAATGTAGTCATCTGAAGAGGTGTCAATCGTGTGGCTGTAAGATGCCTTTTAAGTTGTATGCCGAAGGATCGTGTGGTGAGGATTGTTATTTGGAGTTTATGAACGAAGTTGATTGGTTAATCTATAAAAAGAACAACAATGTTACATTTAAGGGTAAACGATTTCGAAAGCGTTTTTGATGTAGGCGATGCTCAGGTCAATCAACCCCTGAAACTACAGTTCCATTTGCCGGAAGTGTTTAAATCCGCAAAAGGCACTTGTGGCTGCACCACGACAAGCATTTCAAATGATACGCTTGATGTAGTATTTATGGCAAAGCCTCATGAACGAAATCAGGTAGTTCGCAAAACAATCAAATTATATCGACCAGATGGTGAGGAGGAGAAAATACAATTTAACGCAACAGTAGTATGAGAGCATTAGACATACATGAAGGTCGTGTAATTCCAACACCGGAGGCTTTGGCTGTTCCGGTGATTGCGGCTTTATACAGTAGGGATAAAAGCAAGAAAAAAGAGCGGGCGTTCGATGAATTGTGTTATGTGGTTTTTATGACTGATCCAAGAAAAGCAAATCCGTATATGGGTTTGAATTTAGAGGAGCGGAGGAGTAAGCTCACAAAGGAGGTTTTGTCTAGCAAAAAACCCGATAAATTGGTGGATGAAGCAGTTAAATGGTGGCAAGAGTATTGGAGTCGGAACATTCCTGAGATCGAAGTGTGGCAAGATGCGCAGTCTGCTGCTACGTCTTTAATGGACTATTTAAAGAATGTAGATTATGATGAGCGTACGAAAGGGGGTAGTATGGTACACAACCCAAGCCATGTTGCTTCCACTCTTGCTAAAGTGAGTGACATTCTTCAGCAGTTAAACAGTTTAGGTAGAAAGATACAAGAAGAAGCTTTTGACATCATTAAATCACGGGGCGGTCGTGAAATAAATCCACTAGAAAGATGACATTAAAAGAACAGAATGCAATTCTTCAGCAAGAAATTAAGTGGCTTACTGCGGAAGTTAAGCAAGTTAAAGACGAAAATAACAAGCTGCGTATTCGGCTTGGGAACATACAAGAGATATGGCATGATGTGCAAATTATCTTCCCGATTGTCCTTCAGATGTTGAATGTGTTTAAGGGCAAGTTTGTGATTTGGACATTGATTTTTAACGCAGGGTTCTTTATTACCAACTTTAAAAAGATTAGAGAAACCGTTTTTGAAAACCAAACAGGGGATGAACTCAATCCGAAACAAGGATGGGCTATGGATAAACAGTAATGTTTTTCGTGAGGAGGCTATCCATTACGAGAAGTATGGTTTTTACTGCCCCGATCCGTATCTGTCTTATGGATGGAAAGAGTATTGGGACGAGCAGAGACGAAGATGTCTTGAAGGCTATGAGGTAGGTGGCGTTAAAATTACGGGCAACCATTACGCATATCTGAACTTCTGTGAGATTTATGATAAAAGTGCAGGTCAGTCAAAGTTTCCTGATTTTTGGGATGGAGACTTTGACTTTTTTTGGTTTTTAGACATTGCACGATATGGGATCAAAGAATCCGAACTAAAGAAACTGCATTTAGAAGCAACGCCTACACATCTTGAGGGGAATCGCCATTTTATGATGGCAAAGTGTCGTCAGCGAGGGTTTACATGGAAGTTGGCAAGTATTGCTTCTAACACTTTCAACCACCTGCGGAAAACACAGACGCTTCTTGGGGCATACGATAAGGGTTACTTGTATAAGGGAGGTGTATGGGATAGAACATTAGAGTGTCTTAACTTTGTCAACACTCACACGGGATGGAAATTCGGAAAGGCTAAAAGCGATAGTGCCTACCAAAGAAAGGGATTTGTAGAATATGTAGATGGTATTCCAGTAGAAGGTGGGTTTCAGTCTGAGTTGTTTGCTGTTACCTTTCATCAAACAGCTTCCGCAGCACGGGGAAAAGTTCCATACTATGTGATATTTGAGGAGGCAGGGGAATGGCCAGGTCTTGACTCTGCATACATGGCAACACGACCTGGATGTGAGGAAGGAGGTAAATTAACTGGTCAAATTATAGTTGGTGGCACAGGTGGAGATATGTCTAAGGCTTCTATTCCTTTTTCAGATATGTTCTATAATCCAGACGCTTACAACCTGTTAGCGTTTGAAAACATATGGGATGATGATAGTGGCGAGGGGAAGTGCGCATTCTTTTTTCCAGAGAATTTGTGCAATAAAAGTTTCATGGACGATATAGGAAATTCGTTTATGGAAGAGGCAAAAGAATTTGAATTAGAGGAGCGCAAAAAATTGATGGTGGCATCTGGCGGGACTGTATCTATGGCAAAGAGATTGTCTGAGCATCCTTTAAAACCATCAGAGGCATTCTTAGTCGATTCAGTCAACGACTTCCCTGTAGAACTACTGCAAGCCCAACTATCGAAAATACGTTCGTCAGAAAAGCTCTCTCGCTTAGGTAAAGTTTATGAGTTAAAATACTTAGAAAATAAAATTGTTGCTGAACCGGATTTAAAAGGCAAGAAAACACCGCTTGTACATTATCGGCAAAAGAGTTTAGATCAATCTGGCGCAGTTGTAATTTATGAATTGCCTCCTCCAAATCCACCACCGGGACTTTATTTTATTGGATACGACCCTTATCGCCATGATAAATCACAGACAGATTCATTAGGATCGTGTTATGTATGGAAGGGGTATCAAGAATATTCGGCAACAGGTGATACGATTGTTGCAGAATATGTAGGTAGACCTAAAACGACAGATGATTGTGATGAAATTATACTGAGGCTGGCAAAATTGTACAATGCGCAAGTGATGTACGAGAATGAAGTTTTAAATACTAAAACTTATTTTACCTACAACAATGCATTAGATTTCTTGGCTTTAGAACCAAGTAATATTATTTCATCTATAGTACCAAACAGTAAAGTAGATAGAAAGTTCGGTGTGCATATGAGTCCCAAAATTAAGGAGGCTTGTGAAAAGTATGCAAAGCGTTGGCTCCTGACACCCAGGGGTACACGAGAAGATGGAACTAAAATACTGAATTTACACGTTTTATATAGTATTGGTTTGTTAGAAGAGTTAATTAAATATAACAGGACAGACAACTTTGACCGAGTTATGTCCTTTTTTATGGTAATGATTGCGATTCAAGACAATGATAGTAAAAGCCGTGAAACGCAAAGTAGGGAAAGTAAGGTCATAGATCAGTTGCTTAATATGTCTAAATATAAAAAATGAGGGCGCAAGAAGAAATAAGGCTTACCCAACGTCAGAAAGACGAAAATGACTATGCTTGGTATAAACAGAACATCAAAGCACTAGATCATCGTTCCTTTGAAGGCTATAATTATTTTGGGTACACTTCGACATGGTACAAAGATAAGATAAATTATGACTTGTACCACAATAAAATTAATCGGGCAGATTTTGAATATGTATGCAAACCTTGGGGGGATTCTGTTAGCGAAGATATGCCAGCTGAATTGGTAAACAGGGACATCTGTTCGGGTAAGATAAATGCGATTATTGGATTGGAAATGCAGCGTCCTTTTTCCTATCAAGTAGTTGCAACAAACAAAGAAGCAACTACACGCAAGGAGAAGAAGGAGTTTGAGTTGATCCAAGATTATGTGATGGAGCAGATTATGACTCCTATTCGTCAACAACTCCAACAGCAAGCGCAGCAGGTAATGCAACAAGCCCAAGAGCAGGGGCAAAATTTAGAAGAATTAGAGCCGCAAATAATGCAGCAAATGCAAGAGCAAGAAGCGGCTATGACACCACCCGAGGTAAAAAAATACATGGCTCGCCAGCATCAGGATGTAGCAGAGTTACTTGGAAATCAGATACTTAATTATTTAAAGCAGAAAGAAAGTATTGAAGACAAGTTTAACAAAGGTGCATTACACGCAGCCATTAGTGCTAAGGAAGTATATTGGATTGGCGAGGTTAATGGAGAGCCTGTACTAAAAGTGGTCAATCCATTGACCTTTGACTTTGATAAAAGTCCCGATGTAGACTACATAGAGGATGGCGAATGGGCAGTGGCTGAATATAGAATGACTCCGACTGAAATTATATCAGAGTTTGGGGATGAACTAAAAGACGATCAGATAGATCGGGTGTACAGTTTTTCGTACAACTATGAAAACAACATGAATTATTTCCAAACAGAGCCAACAGATACGGCTTTTAGTGGAAATACGATTCGTGTGTTGCATTGTACTTGGAAAGCCTTGCGCAAATTAGGCATTTTGACCTATGAGGAAAATGAGCAGACCCTGAAGAAATATGTAAGCGAAAACTATAGGATTGATAAGTCGAGAGGCGATGTGTCAATCAAATGGCTATGGGTTCCCGAAGTACACGAAGGATACCAAATTATGGACGACATTTTTGTAAGGATGCGTCCTGTTCCTAATCAACACAAAGACATCAACAACATTTACCATTGTAAGTTGCCTTACGTTGGTGCAGTATATGACAATACAAACTCTGTACTCACCTCCTTTATGGATAGGCTTCGTCCTTATCAGTATCTTTATAACATTCTGTGGTATCGAATGGAACTTGCCATTGCACGAGACAAGGGTAAGAAGTTTGCGGTGGACATGAATGCCATTCCGCTTAATCAGAATCTTGACCTACCTAAGTGGCAATACTACATCGAATCTGATAGTATCATCTACCTTAACTCCAAACAAGAGGGGGATAGGTTTAATCCGCAGGGTATTGCTCAGTTTGTCAAGGAGGTAGATATGACAAATACCTCAGACATTGCTCGTTACCAGACCCTGCTGAGTTACATTGACCAACAAGCTGGAGAATCCATCGGAGTAACCAAAACATTGGAAGGTCAAATCCAAGAAAGGGAGGCAGTCAAGAATGTCAACCAAGCCTTAAATCTTACCTCAAATAAATTAGAGGTGTTCTTTAGTAAGAGGGCAAAAGTAAAGCAGAACGTTTTACAGGCTTTGATTGAGTCTGCTAAAGTAGTGTATACGCAAGAAGACCCCGTGGTGTTGTCTTATATCTTAGATGACCACACCTACGCTTATTTAAAAGTCGATCCTGTACTATTGGCTAATTCTTCGTATGGTATCTATGTGAGCAACTCAAGAAAGATTACGGAGATTCGCCAAACTGTAAATGAAATTGCAAAGTTTGGAATGCAGTCCGGTTCAATAGGAATGTCGGATATTATCAACATTATGCGACAGGATTCGCTCATTGAAGCAGAGGAATTATTGAGAAAGTCTGAACGAGAAAAGCAGGAGCAAGAACAGCAAATGCAGCAGCAACAAATTCAGGCGGCTCAAGAAATGGAGCAGCAAAAACATCAGATGGAGATGCAAAGGTTGCAGTTTGAGCGAGAAACTAAACTAATGGAAATTGAGCGCAAGGGTGAGTGGGATTTGAAAAAGCAGATTGTATTCTCGTCCGGGTTTGCGGAGGAGGGAGATTTAAATCAGAACAATATTCCCGACACCTATGAGATTGGAAAGCAGTTATTAGAGGAACGAAAGTTTGAACACCAAAAAGAGGTTGACAAACGTAAATTAGACATCGAAGAAAAAAAAATAGAGCAGAAAAAGGCAGAAAAACAAGCGAATAAATAGAATTTATTTACAAATTGAAACTTTTTTTATATAAAAAATTGTTATGAGCAAAGAACAACCAAACACTATCACATGGGATGACGATGATCCGTTAGCAGGATTTCTTATAACGGAAGAAGAAACCCCACAAACTCCGCAAGAGGAGACACAGGAAGAACCGCAAGAGGAACCACAAGAGGAACCTGAAGACAATGAGATTGATACTGAAGATACTCCTACTGCTGAAGTTGAGGAAAATTCGGAAGAAGTTTCAGAAGACGAGGAAGACGAGGAAGAAGAAGTAGGACATAGTGCTGCGGCAAAGATGCTTCATGAACTTGGAATCATTGATTTAAACGATGATGAAGAAGTTGATGATGTAGTGCTGCAAGAAAAGATTGAAGGCAAGATACAGCAAGCGGTATTAGAGCAATTTAACGAAATGGCTAATTCGCTTGATCAGGATTCGTATAAACTTGTCGATTATTTGTTGAAAGGAGGTAGTTGGAAAGACTTTCAATCGCTGCGTCAGCAAAGTGCATCCAAACAATTTACGATGGAAACAGAACAAGACCAACGTAAATTTTTGGAATACTACTATACGCAGATTGAAGGCAAGAGTGCAGCACGAGTTAAGAGAGAACTTGATTTCCTGGAAGACGAAGGATCGTTGGAAGAAGAAGCCACGGAACTTTATTCCAAGTTAGAAGCTGCCGAAAGCCAACTTATCCAACAGGAGATTGAACAAAAGAAGCAGCAACAACAGCAACAAATACAAGCGGCTCGTGAACGTGAGCAAATGGTTGCGAATCATCTGAAAAAGACAACTGGATATAACGATATCGGATTGTCGGCACGAGATAAAAAATTGATTGAACGGGACATTTTAAAGAAAACGGAATACAACAAGGAGACTAAAAAGTATGAAACAAAACTTACGCAAATGCTCCGAGATGCGTTTTCTGATCCTGATAAATTAATTGCTTTAGACTATGTTTTGCGAAATGACTTTAAGCTTGACATTGTAAAGAAGAAAGGAGCGACAGAGGTCATCTCAAAAACTGAAAAAGATTTACAAAGAAAGACACCGCCACGAAGTAAAAAATCTGGCGCATCAAAAACACAAGTCCCACTTTGGGAACAAATGGATAGAAATCGATAAATTATTTAACTAAAATCAATTAACCAATGGCTTCAGTAGGAATTAAAGACATGGTGATTCGGAAAATGCAATGGCATTCGAATCATACTGAGTTGAACCACTTGGGTCGTGCTTTAGTCGCAAAGCCGGAGATGATGTATGATAATATGCAAAAAATCTTCTCTGCTTATCGCTATAGTGAAAACCCCCTCTCAGTAATCTTAGGTGGCAAATCAGAACTTGTCATCGACAAATCAGAATGGGAATGGATGCTCCGTGGTGCATCTGAACGCCCTGCCTTGATTATGGAAAACACCCTTACGAGTGGCGCAGCAGCAGGTCTGAACAAAACTCAGTTCACCCTGAAATTTGCTGAGAATCGTTTCGTAGCTGGTGATGTAATCTATCCCGGTACGCTTAACAAGAGTTATCAAGTTCGTGTACAAGCAGACCCAACTCGTCATGGAGCTGGATGGCTTTACACAGTAGTTGGAAACTGGGACGACAAAGCAATGTTCATCCCTGCCAAGTATCTTGAGCCTAACACAAAGTGGGTAAAGCTGTTTTCAGTATACGAAGAAGGATCAGAGCAGTCTGGTTCAACTGACTACAGTATGCCAATGCACCTTGCTTCACGCTTGAGCCGTATCCGGAAGCACTACAAAGTAACTGGAGATGCTGCTCGTGAGGTATTGGATGTAACTATGATTGGCGAAGATGGTAACAAGTACAATGGTTGGATTAAGTATGCAGAAGCAGAATTTTACTACCAGTGGTATCGTGAAATTGAGCGTCTTCGTTGGTACAGCCAGTCGACTACTTCAGTTCCCGGTTCAACAGGCCGCCCGACTCGTCAGGGCCCCGGTATCCTTGAGCTTCTTGAGAAGTCGCACACTTACACTTACAGCACTGTAAGCGCACAGCTTTTCGAAGACTTTGCAAGCGACATCTTCTACGGACGTATTGCCCCAGGCGCACCAGCTCGTAAGTTGCGTGTAGGTACTGGTGAAATCGGAATGCGTAACTTCCACCGTGCGATCAACGATCGTGAGAAGTCCAATGGCTTCCTTCAGGTAACTGATGACATCAACCTTCAGAAGACAAGCTCTAGCTACCATGCTAACTCGTTGACTGCTGGCTATCAGTTTACTCGTGCAAGGTTTGCAAACGGAATTGAGATGGAAGTATTCCACGTTCCAGCTTTCGATGACACGACCGTAAACACAGAAATCAATCCTAAGACTGGATTCCCTTACGAATCTGAGCGTTATGTATTCCTTGATTTCTCAGGCGAAGGTATGGAGTCAAACATTAAGCTTGTCCGTAAGCGTGATTCTATGATTATCCGCTACATTGAGGGTATGGCTTCACCGTTTGGATATACCAATCAGGCATCTGTTGCTCATGCAGGTGACTACTACGAAATGCACGCACATGAGCAGGTAGGTATTCACATTGAGGACATTACTCGTTGTGGAATGCTTATTCCTAAAGTATCGTAATTCATAGGGGGAGGGTGTTTGCTCTCCCCCAACTTTAAACAACAAAACATATGAAATTCGTAATTCGACCAATCGAAGAAAGTAATGACAATAAACCGTGGTTAAGTGCCACACCGGATCAGATACAGCGCACACGCTATGAAGATCCGTTGGTTGTTGGAGGCAAAGTACAGATTGACCTTACTGATGACGAACTAAAATGGATACAGGAGCAAACGGGCTATAACGTAACTCGCACTTGCCCTGACATTCGTGAGCATGATTTTTGGGGAAAGAAGGGACTAGGTTTGTTGATATTGGAGCCGTATGCTAAAGTAATGGATGATAAGAATCCTATGGATTTAATCCAGCTTGGTTTGGCACGAGCATCTGATACAGTATGCAACAAACAAAAAGATGGTAATCCGGGAATTTGTCCGGGAGCGATGTATGAGTTGATTAGCGATGGTGATGATGTGGTAGCAGCAGCAAGTGCAGCACAGCAACGAGCAAAGGCTTATGCTGAATACATCAAGATGACCAATGCCCAAAAAGTACACATCTTAGCCTTGTTGGGCAAAGAGAATGCAACTGGGCAATCGCAGGAGTACATTGACATGAAGGTAGAGCAGTTGGTACGAAACCAAACGGAAGAATTCCTACTCTACACCAACATGGACAAGAAAGAAGTACAAGTGCGTTCGGTGATTGAGATGGCTATTATGAATCGAATTTTTGTACGTCAAGGTACGCAGGTGGTCTATGATGACTTGGTGATTGGCTATGACAAAGAAGAAGCAGTTGCCTATCTGATGGATCCACAGAACCAAAAGTTTTGGCTGCACCTTGTTAAAAAAGTAAATGAAGAATGACCGTAGAACAAATGCACTATGAAGTTCAACTCCGGTTAGACAGAGTTGATTCTGAGTCGTATCCAAATTTGGAAATACCTGAATTGGATGTCCAATTAAATAGGGCGCAGGAAATATTAGTGCGTACGTTAGCTGCGGGAAATAAAGCAATGGGGTCTGAAAAAGATCAGGCAGCCATTGATGCTCTGCGAAAAATTGTAATGCCGGATGTTCAGTTAGAGTTAGACGACTATGACGAAGATTCGGTCATTGCCTTTCTTCCTGAAGATTATTTCTATCATTGGGGAACCAGAGTAAAGATAACTAAGGATAATTGTCCAGATAGGACGACAAGAGCTTATATAGGCCAGCATGATGACATTCATAGAGGGTCGGCTTTATTTGATTCTGATTATGCGTGGGGAGAAGTAGTCGCATTATTTTTCGATAATAAATTGCGGTTATTCCAAACTGATTTTACAATCGACTCCGCATACATGACATATTTAAGGCGACCTGCATATATTCATTGGGCTGAAGCATATGGAGGCTATGCTTTACCGGATGGTACATTACTAACGGGAAAGCAGGACTGTGAATTAGCGGACTCAATTCATCAAACATTGGTGGATTTGACAGTTGCGTTGGTGACAGGAGATTTAGAATCTAATTTTCAAAGTTCACTAACCAAATTAAAATTGAATTATTATGAGTAGTATTATGGGTAGTGTTGAACAGGTACTTGTAGCAACTGGCGATCAGGCAGTTCTCGGTGCAGATGCAGCACTCAACACTTTGGCAAAGGGACAACTTGGCGTGTTTGACGCTAAGACGAATTTGTCCGTAGACGATAGTGCCACAAGCCGTTCTTTCTACATCGCTGTAGGAACTGGCAATGGCGATTTTCTCACTTCAAACATCATCACTGCGGCTGATGTAGAAGCTTACAATACACGTTGTGCTTCTGCTCCACAGGAAGGTGTGTATGACCTGATTGTAGGTGGATGTACTGATTGTACTGAAGATTATGTACTTCGTTTTGCAATCACATCTCCATCTGATTTTTACAAGATGGGTTATCAGCCACTTTACAAGACTTTTGTAGTTGGTAAAGATTGCTGCTCTAACTGCACAGATTGTGACAACGAAGCAGCGATTTGCTCTGAGGTAATCAAGAAGCTTCGTGATGAAATCAATGCAGACCGTGATGGCTTGTTTACTGCTTGGGCAATTGACCCGAACAAAGCAACAAGCTTGGATGCTGCTGTTCTTTCTGATGCCGACATTGACAATCTTGTAAATGCACAAGCTGCTCAAGGGTGGATTACTGTTACAGATTGGAACGGACTGGATGGCGGTAAAACTGTTACTGTAGGTGCTACTACTTTGACAGAAGCATCTGAATTTACTGCGGAAACAGACAATGCTACAACTGCTGGCAATTTGGCTACTGCTATTGACGGCATTTCAGGCGTTTCAGCTGAAGCCGTTGGTAATGTAGTTATCATTACATTGGATGCTGCGGGTGCTGCGGGTAACACAACTGTACTTACCACAAATGCAACTTCAGGTGTAGAACTGACCGGAGAAGGTACTTTGATTGGAGGTGCTGATGCAAATGCAAAGGCTTGTCCTGCGCTTCGTATTCAGACTGTTCTTCCTACTTTAAAGGACTGGTGTAACATTCCTGAGACTTATGATTTCCCACGGAACGTCAAGTTGGTCGCTGCTCCTGTAGAAGGATTGGCTTGCTGCGGAGCCGTAACTGAGCGTCAAATTCCTACATTGGAAGAAGGCTCATACGAGGAAGTAAAGTACCGTGAGTATGTAGCGAAAGGTCACCTTGCAGGTCCATATCGCCAAACTCAGTCAGGCGTATTCATCGGAGATGCCTCAACTCAGGTTGTAGATGGTCAGGATTACAACAGCATGGATATTCACTATCGTTACAATCACTTTAGTGGAAACTTGAGCTACAGCGATCCAAAGTTGGCAAGCATTTTCATTCCTTGCGCTTCTTCAACAACTGCTGCTGGGTTTAGCGCAATTGTAGATGCGTTGCTTCCATCATTTGACGCACAAGCAAATGATTTGGCTCTTTGCGCTTGCAATGTTACAAATCTGACTTCAGACAAAGCAGCTGGTACGGACGGTATCGGGTAATTGAGATTTATAACAAATGAGGAGTGGGGGTCGTATGACCTCCCTCCTTCTTTAATACTAATACAATGGCTGTATTAAAAGAAATTGGACCTGCAACCAAAGAATGGGTGATGAAGGAAATCCGCTGCCTTTATGAAGAAATTATGAAGGGGGATTTTCAAGATATCAAAGCAAAGGTATCTGAGGAAGATGGTTTAAGCAATTTCTTGGAAAATAAATTAATTGCATCTACAGGCATTAGTATTTCTAAGGTAGACACAGGTATTGAAGAGCAGTTAGTATTTACAGCGTTATCGGGAGCATTAGGGTTTACAAAAAGAGAGATTGGAAACGGAGTAACCGTAATTGGAAGTGATGGTATTACATCATCTTTAAGTTCAGGTGTACTCACTATCACATTAGACGAACAAGCTATTTTAGTATGGGCAATGGTAGAAGTTGACCCTACAGATGCAACATATGCAGCAGGAAATGTGTCGGGAGGATTTAAGGTGAGAATCGACCATTCATCGAAGGGCGTTACCCTGCTGAGAAATCCAAGAGTATTTATCAAGACAGATCCTAATTCAGGAGTGTCTTCCCAAAACCCATTGCAGCATTCTATGGTGTTAAGTGCAGATCAGAGAGTAGATGAATTCAGCAATGGTATCGTTGGTCATGTTTTTCAACAAGTCAACACAAGAGCCTCAGGCGGTTGTTTTATCGTATTATAAATAATCCCAAATGAAAACAATAATCCAAATACTGTTCTTATTATTTTTACCAAGTTTTTTGTTTGGTCAAGTGTTAGAAAAGCAGGTAGTAGGAAAAACTACCCAAATTTTGCCATCGGGAGGTGATCCTAATTGGACTGTTCAATGTAACTTTATTTCGCAGCATGGCTATGTGGTGGGAGATATAGACACGGGAATGTTTTATTCTGCGGAAACCTGGAACAACGAAGTAATCAAATTTAAGATTACAAATGTTGTCAGTAATGGTGGTGGAAATATTACTTTGACGCTGCTTAATCAAGGAGATGATTTATTAGTTTTTCCATCTGTAGGTGGAACTATTTATAAGGAAACAACAAACTTTAATCTGTCTTTATACGATGCCAATACAACCCCCGATGATAAGGCATCTATTTTTAACAACAACATGATTTTGATTGATTCTGCTTTGCAACTTGCTGAAGCGGGGACATCGTTCTTTATATCAGATAGTTTATTAACTACAAACATAACCCACAATGATAGTATGTACATCATTGGGGAGGGCGTTAAATTAGAAGGAAACAAATACCGAATCAATATAAAAGAGTCTTTGTTAGATTCTTTGAATACTAAAATTGATACGTTCTACGCATATTGGCTCGACTCCCTGCCGATAGACTCTATCAACATTATCTACATAGATTCATCGGGCAACAATTTATACCAAGGAGACAATGCCATTACAGTCAATGGCGATAAGATTAGTTTAGGAGGTCCCGCAGGTCGGGACATTTACATTTATGATACCACAGGGCAGCAATTTTATGTTGCGAGTAATTTCCAATACATATTTAGGCAAGCTAATTTTGCAATCTCACATTATGCAGGTCCGGCTGTTCCGGCAGATTCTTTTCCATCGTTTGGGCAGATTCAAACATACGGGCAGTTTAATAACGTAAGAGGTAACCAATATGTAGTCATAGATGTCAATTACAGTAATGTACCTTTGACTCCGCAAGTTTTGACAGATACCAACATGACTGCGCATATTTATTTGCATCGTACAGATACAGCGCAGATGGGTATTCCAAATGGATTAAAGGTTGCGGGAGATATTCCATTTATTGCCACAGATACTGTCTTGACTTTAGATCCGAATACAGGGCTACTTTCAAGGACAGTAAAAGGAGATTCACTTTATGTAAACAATGGTGATTCTATTATTTTTGTACAACAAGGTGACACTATTGTTTTACCCACATTTACAGACACAGATAGTATTTACTTTAACAACGGAGATACGACAATTCTCATCCTGCGGAAAGATACTATTACAATTACCCAAGATGGGAACATAGATTCCTTCTATGTATACTTTGGAGAAGATAGTGTTGTATATATCCAACAAGGAGACACTATCTTTTTAGCAGATTTAGTTCCTCCTCCTCCACCTGAGTTTCCAGATAGTCTTGTAAATTGTACAACACCTACAGAAATTGTAGATGTTATTAACCCTGTTACAGGACGTACATGGATGGATCGTAACTTAGG
>Ga0070753_1000921_pt1 | contig 16908 bp, 14 predicted proteins | sample VirMetDEL_Aug_31_FD_77441 | JGI IMG/M metagenome (GOLD analysis project Ga0070753, IMG submission 77441) | Aqueous microbial communities from the Delaware River and Bay under freshwater to marine salinity gradient to study organic matter... | ecosystem: Environmental > Aquatic > Marine > Coastal... | reverse complement strand
TTTTCAAGCTTTGTAATACTTCTTAACTTCCCACGCTTTGGTAAAATGAAGGGCATGGGCCAGATTGTAAGCTACAGCATCAAGGATGAATCTCTACACGTTGAAGCTATGACCAAGCTCTTCCGAGAGTTTATACAAGAAAACATTGATATATGGACTGATGAGTTCAAGAAAGAAATCTATCAGTCATGCAGGGATATGGTAAACCTAGAACAAAAGTTTTTGGATCTGGTATTTGAGATGGGAGACATCCCCGGCCTTACACGCAAAGAGATGTCAGACTATGTTGAATACATTGCAGATCGTAGGCTGCTTCAGCTTGGTCTGAAGCCTAATTACAACGTAAAGGACAACCCCTTGGATTGGCTTGATGATGTGCTGGGTGTTGAACACCAGAACTTCTTTGAAGGTAGAGCAACCGCCTATATGAAAGCCGGACTCCGAGGGAATCAAGAAGGAATTACTTTCTCGTGAAGACAGGAAATATTATTTCTATGGCAGTTCAGCTAGGAACTGACGGTAACATCTACTGTGAGTTTGCTGAGCTGCCCTTTGAAGAGATAGAAAAGATCTTTGAGGATAAGTATGAAGCATCCCTAATCCAGACTATTCATAAGTTTATGAACAGACGATTTAAGGATGCTTCGATATCTTTAGAAAAAGAAATGCAAGCAGTTACTTCAACTATAATTTAGTCGGGGTATTTGTTAGTGCGTATCATCTGGGCAACTTCTATGGCTCTGTTGCCTACCTGCTTGGCCCATCGTGAGTCTAAAAACTCATCTGCTGCTTTGTCGTACTTATTCTGAGACATAAAGTCTAGAGCTTTTACAAAGTTAGCAAGCCTTGGCACTCCCATATTAAATGCCATATTTAGCATGGCATCCTTCCTAGCCCCATCTAGATAACTGTAGAAATAAAACCTTTCGGTTAGTTCTTCATGAAATTTCTTGATATCATTCTTGAGAAGATACATAGCCTCCTCTTCAGTGATTCCACAGTCTTCTAGATTTCTGCCTACGCCTATGGTTAGTTTATCTGAAGTGCAACGATAAGGCTCAAGCTTCAAGCCTTCGTGTTTTATAAGTAAATCAATCAGCCCCATTAAATCTTTCTTCCATTAGTTTCTGGTAACCTTGATCGTCTAGGTGAGTAACAGCAATCCAAGCGTGAGACATTTCATCTCCTGTCCTGCTGCCACCATACACCCACTGATCTGGGTCAGGGTTGTTGGGATTGTCAGAGGTATTATCATACCACTGCTTGATTACTAAAACCTCTCCAGCAGCCAACACAGGAGCCTCTGAGGGGTCGTAGATGTGGCTGTGATGCCATGTGGCACTCCAGTTAGAGATCTGACTTACTGACTTGGTGCGTCCTGTCATAGGATTAAATATCTCTAGTGACGCAGCATTCATGCGGAGGTGTCCGTGAGGCTGGAAACTATCAATACGTACAGGGTGATCAAAGCTGTGAAAGCCCTGTGTCATAGCATAGCCATTAGGAGGAATGATTAGATGACCATTTTCATAGCCTTCGCGGAGAGGATACAGCCTTAGGTCTTGTTGATAGACATCGTTGTTAGCTTCGTAGTCTTTTTCATGAAACCAAAGACCAATCTCTACAACATTATCTTCAATCATATCTCCTTCTGCTGTGGCTCCTACGCCACCGGGAAACATATGAATATCCCAACGCACTAAAGAGTTAGCAGGAAATGTACGGCATACGCCCTGTGGCATAAGCTCTCCCCACTTGCCCATAGCATACTCAGTCAACTGGCCATACTGTTGTAGTTCACCTTCATCATCATATACATATACATCTGAATTAGCGTGATGTACTACAGCGGCTGCATCACCTCTGGGCTTAACCTGTACGGCTTTGATGCAGCGTGACTCAGCTAGTTGAGGGTCTACGAACTCTTTGCTCCATAGGTCATTGCCATTGGCAGGGATGTCATAGGGTGATGAAGGAATAATAAGATCTGGCGCACCAAACTCAGGCTCAAAGTTCCAAGAGTCTAGACTTGGTAGGCTTGGAGGCTGTACAACTATGTCAGAATCACCATAAGGCGATCCAGAGTTTGTCCAGTTAACAATAGAATCTATCTGATCCTGTGATAGTCTCCAATCCCCTTCAAGGTTCTGAATACCTATATGTTGATCATAGGCATAGGGAGGCATTTCTCTGTTAGCTACTTTGTATGAGATGAGAGGTGACCAAGGTCTGACCTGCTCATAAGTCTCAAAAGACATAGGGCCTATACCGCCCTCTCTATGACAAACGACACAATTGTTATTTATAATACTTGCTACAGTATCAACATATGTATCATCGGCTTGAGCCGCTGTAGCTAGTCCTATACAAGCAGCTAACAAAGTTTTTCTCATATTACCACCTATCAAATAGTTGATCCGCAGAGCATTGAGGCTGTGACCTACAGTCTCTGAGGTTGTTTTGAAACAGTCCCTCAGGCATCCTGTTAGGAAAGTCTATGGGAAAGTCGTAGGTTGCTGTTGAGCAAGAAGAAAGTAAAAGAGCAATCAGAATTAAACGGTGCATGGCTACCTCGGTCTAAATCTAGCACTACGAGGCTCCATGTTTTCCAGATCATTTATATTAAATATAAGATCCTCTCCGTATACAAGAGGCTTTCCTTCTGCCAGCTTCCTTTGAGTATTGTAGTAGCCCAAAACTATCTTTCGCTTTGCGTCTTCATCATCTCCAGCTATATTCCTCAAGTTAGAACCAAAAGCATTATTAATTAAATCAACTTTTTCGGTATCTGGATTGGGATAATATGTCATTTGAAGATATTCTTTACCTTGAAGCAAAGGATCTTTAAGCTTAGAGCCATGCTTGTAAACTAAGTAGGCATGATTGAAAGCATTGAAGACTTCTTCATCTGCACCGCTGAACTTTCCAAACCCTGCTTCATCTGTAGGTATACGAGATCGTTCAGGGATGAAGCCTTTCTCGGCTGCCTGATTAACAAGAGCTACTACTTCTTTCTCGTGCTGACGCTGCTGCTCTTCACCAAAACCCAAGGCTTTAGCACCTCTTCCTAGCGCAAACTTAATAGCCCTTTCAAGTAGCCCACCTTCTGCAAAGCTATCCCTATTAACAACAAGAGCCTCATCTAGTTCCATGCCTAGAGATAGGTCTGTTGCTACTGCGGATAGGTCTTTTTCTTCTTGAGCATAGAGCGGTAGAGTAAACGATGCAGGTAACGCAAAAGCTATATACTTTCCTTTACGCACCGGCCTAGCCCCTATCTTTTTAGCAGTCTTGATAACTAAAGGGGCTACTATAGTTTGATAAGCTTTTTGAATTTCTGGAGATCTAACCATAAACTCAGTAACCCGTTCTCCGTTCCTTTCTACCAGTTTATCATCAATTAGAAATTGTATTTCATCTAGACCTTCTTCTTTAGCTTTAACAATTTCATTATAAATCGCATTCTTCCAGACATTTATAGGGACTTTGGTTCCTTCATTAAAAACTTGATCTTTTTCTCCCGAAACTTGTGTCGCTGTCATGTCTTTTTCAGCATCTGTAATTTTTTCTTGTATATTACGCTCTCGTTTTCTAGCATCAACCAATGCGTCCATTAACTCATTATTTCTAGTTAATAATGTTTTTACCTCTTCTGGAGCGTCAGGAGAAATAGTAGAACGACCTTCATAATCAGAGCGTAAAACAAATGTGTTAAACTCCTCTAATTTCAAATCTACATCCATAACATCATCTTCTATTTCGCCCAACTCATTATTTATCTTTTCAGCTTCTCTTAATAGTTTTTGATAGGGACTTAATTTTTCAGGATCTAATTCAACTCTACTGTCTGACTGAATCTCATAAACTCTGGAAGCTTCTCCTCCAGTTATAGTCTTATCTCCAGACGCAACGTCCCCTCTAGTCCAGTAGGTAAAATTATCTAAATCCATAGGATAATCTCTACCTTTTTCCCAATGTAGAGATGTAGTGCGCCTAGTAATTCTGGGATCAGAAAAATAATTAATTCTATACGTGCTTAACTCAGCATCTTCTGGAACAACCTCACTGTACATTTCTTTAAGTTCTGCGGGGCTTTTTCTTAATACTCTCTCAACTTCACTTATTGCATTCGTTCTTTCTCTTAAAGGCTTTTCAGGATCTAAAGCCGTATCTAACATTCTACCCGTGTATGCATATGTAGGATCTTCTGCCTCTGGATTAAATGTTTCTAAATCTTCTACAAAATAATCATCTCCAAATTCTTCGTCTATTGCCCTGTCTAGATTCTCGCTTTCAGCAATCGACACTTCTACTTCTCTTTCTAATTCTTCAGCAACTTCCCCTACTTCTTCTTGGGCCTGTAGATATGTACTTTCTTCCTGTTTAAACACATCAGTCCTACGGGCTTCTGCGTTTCGTAAACCTGTAGGAGTAACAGCCTTATTGCCTGATCTTGTAGTTACTACGTCTTTTTCATCTACAAGATTTATAATGTTAGAAGCTTCAATCTCATCACCTCTAACACCTTCAACCTGAAGACGCTTCATCAGTCTATCAAAGGGAATGTTTTCTCCTTTATCTGCAATCTTACCTACTGCATCAGACAAAGCAGATCTAACATATCTAGAAACAGTACTACCAAAAGCAAAACCCATACGCTCTTCTTCGTCTATAAAAGCACCTCCGGCTTGCTGGTCGTAAGGCAGTCCCGTCATACGATCTATGCGCTCATCAGGCTCTTCAGGCGCATTAGGTACTAGAACTTCACCACCTTTTTTGAATTTAAGGCGACTAGGATCTTTGCCACTAAACATATCTTGGATAACTTTATCCATTCTTCTAGCCGCACTGGTGTAGTTGTCTCTAAACTCTCTACCAAACACAGCCTCAAAAGCTCCAAAGCCCGGAGACTTCCGCGCTGCAAATTCTACAGGGCCTCTGTATTGAATAAGCTGTGTTATATCTTGAGCTGCTGGGCCAAGAACAGATAAAGGAACTGCTAAAGCGTAGTTATCTTTTGCTGCAAACTGCGCCCTACGAAACATATCTAAGTATGTTCCTCCACCACCCCATCTTAAAATAGCTGCTGCGTATGGGTTCTCTCCTTCTTCTTCGCTGCTTCCTCCACTTCTTGCCCAGTTATTAAACCTAGCAACTTCTGTCATAATTACACCCGCAGCCAAAGTCTTAGGAACATTGCCTGTTGGATCTTCAATCATCTTACGTGCAGCACCTTTCAAAATAGTATTTGTAAATGCAGCAGGGTAACCCATCAACTGAAACAAAACGGATGTTTTGGGATTAGAATGTAGCAAAGGCTTCAAGCCAGAGGCAGCTTCAGGGTTTAAAATAACCTCGTTAGTGTATCTACCTGCACCTCTTTGAATTTCTTTGTTAAAGGCATTGTCGGCTTTCATGCCTCCGTCAAACCAATTCATTGCCTGATCTATATCAACACCAAGCTCACGTAATTCTTTCTTTTTACGCAGGATTCTACGGCTATCTTTGCTTCCTCTAGCCGCTGCTATCTCAGTTATATTATCTGTGATCATGTTCTTACCAGAAATGTAAGAAGTCATCTGAACAAACTTTGTCCATTGATCAAGCATATTAGCTCTAAAAAATCCATTGTTAAGCTTTCGGATTGCTGAGTTAGCAATAGCCTCGCCACCTAGCCTATCAGCAACATCACCTGCTGCCTGATCCATAGCGATACCAAGCTCTTGCATTTCACGCCAGATCTCAGGTTCTGTTAAGCCAGCATCAGACAAGAGGTTTTTACTCTTAACAGCAATGGTATCAAAGCCTTCATTCATGGCTCCTGCAAATCCTTTGAAGCTATTACGAAAGCCTACTTTAGATATATTAATAAATATTTCTGTTAAGCTTGAGAGAGTTGCAAGAGGCAACGTAGCCATTCGGGTTGTCATTGTGTAGACATCAGAAGCTGTTTGAAGACCAGTTCCATATCTTTGTACACCCTCACCCGTTATAGAAGAATAAACAGCTCCAATGTCTTTACCAACCTGCTCCATTAGAGGATCTCTTTTTAGCCCTGCCTCTCTTAGCTCCTCTTCAATTCTAGGAATCCATATTTCTTGAAAGTCTCTTTTATTTCTTACACCAAGAACATTAAGCTTTGATATACGTCTTGCTGACTGAATGCCATACTCATGTACAATTTTGTTTAAATCATTTTCTAGGAAATCAGCGTATACATTATCATCGGCTATCTTGTCTAATACTCTAGGCATCAAGAAAACAGTATCACCCGTACCAGCCGAGTCAATCACACCTACATTTTCTACTTTACCCAACATACTATCAATGATGCCGTTAGCTTCGTCAGAGCTATAGCCTTCGTTCATTAGTAGTTGCTTGAACTCTACTTCTCTAGATTCAATAACACTACGCTTCCACATTCTAGGAACATAGTTAGCCGGAGCCTCTTCCATAAACAAAGCTTCAGCTCTATCATCAAATAGCTTTCTAAGTTTAGGAACAATAGCCTTTACAGCATCAGGAGCATCATCAGGTAACACGCCTCCCCGCAAAGCAGAGATAACCATATCATCCATATCTTGACGGGTATCGCCCTTAGCTGCTACCAAGATAGGATCGTATGCGCGTTTAAAATCAGTAACAAATGTACCGTAGTTTTCTTTTAAAGTTTCAAAGTAATCTCTGCCTAATGTTTCGTCAGGCGTTAAAGATCCAGTCAGCTTTAAAGATGAGTCATACCTAAGAAGTCTTTGCAGTTTTTCGGCAGTAGGAGAATACTTAGCATAGGGACTAATAAGATCTGTAGCTTTACCAGCTAGTATAGTGCTGTTTAGTTTGTTAGCCAGCCTTCCTATTTTAAATAACAGTTTATTTTGGATAGGTCTTGCTACCTCTTGACCGGGAGAAGGATCAGGCGTAGTGGGAGCTAATTGTTCTTCAGGAGTATCTAAGCCTTTAGTAATCCTACCAGTTACAAAGTCTGACAACTCATCTCCAGATACATTGCCTCGCTTGGCGGCTATTAAAGATTGTCGGAAAGCATCTGCAATTTCATCTGCTGTGTACTCGCCACCACCTAACTTCTCAGCCAAGTCTTTAGCAATTTCATCTACGTCAGCAAAGTCATCTACGTCAAAATCTAAAGGAAATCCCCTAGTCTCGTTTAGCACGTTGTCTTGAAACGTAGCCGACCTTAAAGGCAATCTATTTACAATTTCAGATACTGCATCTACCACTTCTTGAGACTGAGGAAGACTTCCTTCTAAAACATTTTCTGCAATCTCATCATCGTTTGCAGCTATATTGTTTGTCTGCTTATCAAGAGCTTTGTTGTCAGGGACAATATCACGTTCTACTTTTGCTGCATTTTTAGAGTTACCAAAATACCCAAACGCCTTACCAAACAAACCACCGGCTAAACTACCTACTCCTATGCTCATTGCAAAGTCGCTATTAGAAAACTCATTACGCATTCCTGTAGCAACTTCTATATTTTGACGATTGTAATCATCTACTCCTCCCCATACACCACCTTCTACAACACCAGTGGTAGTAGGAGAAACAGCCATTCGCCTTATTGTTTGCATAGCTGATTTCTTTGCGCCTTCTTTTGCCAAAGCCGCAGTAGCTGCCGAACCTCCTCCAGTAAAAGGAATAGCTAAAAGCATTGCTAAATTTACAGGATCTCCTACAGCATCTAGCCCCATGTCTGTTATGGCTTCAACCCATTCTCCATAGCCTTCTACATCAGCACGTTCCCAGTTTTCTCTTACGCGCTTGTAAGCTTGCTTCACTTCTTCTGGAGCATCTTTTAGTGCTTGGTTTCTATCTATAACAGAAGTAATGCGCCAATCTTCATCGCGCATAAACTCTTTCCAATCATCAGTCGCCAGAGTCCCCGACAGTATTTGATCTACAAAGCCATCATCCTGAGAAGCAATATACTCCATATAGAGTTCCATATCTTCTTGGAAGTCTTCATTGTTTTCTAAATACTGTAGATTAGGATCTAGTCTAGGCTCCTGACTTATTGTGTAATCACTAAGATCAACAGAGTTATAACTGTCTCTGTTAGCCTGAATAATCTCTGGGCTAGTCCTAAGAGTTTTTCTTTTAATCGGCATTTATATGCTACCCCTTAAACTTGCGGTGATCTAGTTCGGCCTAGTCTTATTAGTTTTTTTTCTTCTTCGTCTATATCCCTTCTTGTTCTTTCAAATACTCTAGCTTGTGTGCTTTTATCTAACATAGCCACAATACGCATTATGTTACCTACATCAAAAGAAGAATAACCTCGCTTAAAATAATACTCAGGATTTGCAGTTGCTGTATCCATCCAATCTGCAACAGACTCTGTTCTTGTAATTGAATTGAGCAGATTTGTTCTGTAGTTTTTAGGCAGATTTGGAATATCTGCTACATTAATATTGTCAAATAAATATCTAAGAGTTTCTGGGTTCACATCTACAGGAGTATTAGAATTTTCAAGTGAAACCAAAGACACTAACATATCTAGTGCAGCGTTCTCTGGCTTTAAATCAAATCCTTTTATTTCTTCCTCAAAAACTTTACCGTCTTCTGATCGTTTGCTATTAATACTTCTTAGCTTACTCATGGTATATAAAGGAGCTAGATCGCTGTGGTAGATGTCCATAATTTCTTCTGAAGCCATACTTACAGGAGTTACTTGTCCTGTAGCAGATTGAACAAACATACTTGATTGTTCGGGTTGTCCTGCTGAAGTAGCTATCTTATTTATAAGAACTCTAAGCTCTCCTGCGGTTTCAGCTTGGAATAATTTTCTAGCATCGTTTAGTTGATCAGCAGTGGCTGTATCGCCTAAGCCTTGAGTATAATAAGCTTCAGCAAGTCCTGCGTATGTTTCGGTCATATTATTTTTGTAAGTACGTATACCTGCCAGCATATTATTAGCATTGCTAATTTGAAGCCTTTCGGTATCTGTAACCCTAGACATAGCTAAAGTGGTGTCTTCCGCTAGATCAAAAACCCGATAAGAAATTTCATCCACCTTAATCCCATAAGGATCTATTACGTCTGAGGTGCTTGTTGTTACAGGAACACCCCATTCATTATCCTTTGTTTCTACTTTAGGAGGTTTTATTATAAAAGAATTTGGATCTATTCCGGCTTCAGTAGCCGCTTGAAGAGCATATTTGTTGTTTGGATTAATGTTATCCTTAGCTTCTAACTTTCTTTCTACTCGTTTTTCACCGCTTGCAGTTTCATAGGTTTCTACTGTATAAGTAATACTAAGATCACCACCATGTCTTCTTGAGACTTCATCAACATATTCTGTTGATATCAACACATCTTCTTTGCGATTAATTTTTTTATCATCTATAGCAGACTGTATAGCCACAGCACTATCAATATCATAACCGGCATTAACAGCAGCATCAAAGCCTTGGACTTCTCTTCCAGCCTGTTCCATTAAAGCAGCACGAGTAGACTGAACATTAGCTGCTCTGATTTGGTTCTTGTTCTTACCCGCAAAGAAACCTTTAGCACCCCGCCACAGAAACTCACCTACGTTTCGTGGGCCTTGGTACTCTTGAGCTAATGCAGCTTCATAGTCTTCGTAGCTTCCTAGCTGTAGGGCTGAGTTGTATTCGTCCTTAAACTTTTTTACGTTTTGAGAAGCCCACTGGGTAGCTTGATCATTTATGTATTTGTTCAGCTCTGTTTCTTTTAGCTCAGATAACTCTGCATATTCTTGCTGAGCATCGTTCATCAAAAAGTTTTTACGCTTGTTAATCAGGTAGGCTTCTACACCTCCATCAAACTTTTCAGCTTGTTTGTACTCTTCAATAGTATTGTTAGCAGTATTAAGAAAAGATCTATACTTGGCTTTGCGAGCCATGTTGTCTTCGTTGTTAATAAAGTTTGTAGCTTGTTCTCTTAAAAAAGAATTACCTATTCTAGTAAGAATATTAGTAGCCGCAAACATCGTATCAGTACGCTGCTGCTTTCGTTGCTGCTCACGTATTCTTTCGTACTGCCCACGCTTAACCGCTTGGAGTTCTTTAAAGGTATCTTCAATAGCCATATTCTTTATCCTTGTAACAAGCTAGGTTCTGGTCTAGCCATCAAGCTTTCTTCTTGTGGAGGTTCCATAGTAGATATCTTTTCTACTATTTCTTCAGGCAAAGCTCCCTGAGGTATTTGGTTAGTCTTTTTATATTCATTTAATCTAGACTCTTGCTCGCTATAACCAGTAGCTGCATTTTCAACGGCTTCTTCCTCTTCTTCGCCTTGATAGATTACGTAGTCTATGTCTGCTCTTTCAGCTAGTGCCATGATCATGTACGCCGTAGGCTCTGCCAGCAACATCATAAGATCAGGATTCCATACACCCCTATCAAATCCCTGAAAAAGAATGTTTTGTGTAATTTCCATAACAGGAATACCAGATCCTACAAGCTCTAGAATTTGGGGGTAGGTTTCTTCAGAAGTTATTTTTACAAAAACAAACTCAATGCCTTCGCGCAGGTTAGTTATCTCAGGAGCTTTTTCAAACTCGTAACGCTGCTCAGGGTCGTTAGTCAACGATTGGCCCGGAATAGATCTTCCGGCTTTTAAAATTTGGTTAACGTAGTTTGTATCCATATTACACTAGACCTTGCATTCTTCTAGAATACATTCCTGCTGGTTTATATAAAGCATCATACTGAAGCATAGGCATTCCATATCCTACTGCTGGCAACTGAGAAATTACTCCGGGCTGTCCGGGCTGTACTTCATAAGCATTTTCTGCAACTACCACTGCACCTCTGCCGCCGCTGTAATCATACTCAGGTTGCTCTGGAGCCATAAGGCTTTGTCCAACTGCTTTGACTGCTTCTGTACCTGCTGCCGCTAGGCTACGCTCTGTGATAAGATAGTCTTTACCTACATCTTCAGCCACATCACTTACTACTGAAGCAGGAATATCAGGAGCTACAAATGCTTCTGCCTGTGGAGTTATTGGCCCTTGCAGCAAAGAAGAACTAGCAGGTAACTCCCCATAAGCCCCTTCAGCTATAAAGTTAGGATCTGTTGGATCAGTAAATACTCTAGCCATAGGATCGTCAGTAGCTTTTAGCGGCGTGTATTCGCGCTGTAACTCTGGAGGCCCTGTAAAACCGGGAGGTATATTTTCAGGAGATCTTGCAAAACTATCCCACCACTTACTACTTCCTATAGTAGTGTTCCAAGTTTCACCAGTTGCTTTAGCAGCAATATCCAAAGCACCTCCCTGCCCAAAGATATTTGTAGCGGCTCCTTCAACGCTAATACCCGGAACTTTGTTAAGAAGTGTTTTGCCAACTTCGCCCGTAAAGTTTTTAACCGCGCTTGTAACAGTGTTAAATACTCTGGCTGTACCTGCTGCAAACTTAGCAGCTCCATTAACAACATGAGCAACACCTTTTACCAAAGCATTAGTAGCAGGATTCGCTAAAGCTGCCGCCGCCCATGTTCCTACATTTCCTAACGTAGATGCTAATGCACTACCAATACCCGGAAGTATGAAAGCCATTGCAATTTGACCAACAACACCAATCCTGTTCATGAACTTGCCAACTTTAGTAGCAACTTTCTTTATACCTTTTCCAATTTTCTTAAAGACTTTTTTAACGCCTTTAAAAAGTTTACTAAAGAATCCCATGTCTAGTCCTCAAACATTCCGTCAACAGTTGTAATAAGTTTATCTACATAAGCTGTGCTACCTGCTTCTCCCGGTTCATTAGCTAATGCCGTAGCGTACAGAGTAGTTTTTCTTTGCTGCTCATTTTCATAAGCTGTTCGGGCATATGAAGCATCATCACGTAGCTGCTGCCAAGTGTTCGCAAGCTCTTGAGTTGATAAGTTATATGCCTGTTGAGCCGCTGTAGCGTTCGCTGCATTCTCTGCGGCAGTGTTAATAGTATTAGCTTGTCTACGCCATTCAACATTAGACTGCTCTATAGCTTGTGCGTTTTGAGCATTCCATATCTCTCTTTGCTGATCCATCTGTGCATTAAACTGCTCAGCTTGTGCAGTAAGTTGATTATTAAACTTTTGAACATCTATTTCGTTTCCTGCGTTAATAGCAGCTACTCTGTTCTGTTCAGTTACATTAAGCTGTTCCATAGCATTTAACTGAGAAGCATTAAATTGCTCTGTTTGTGCTGCCAAATTAGCGTTAAACTGATCCGCTTGCGCTTGTGATGTAGCATTAAACTGAGCCGCTGCGTTTTGTGCTGATTGATCAGACAACAATCTTTGCTGCGCCATCTGTTGATCCAAAACAACAGCTTGTTGCTCATTAGATAGATTAGCCATATCCATCTGTAAAAAATTATTTGCATTCTCTATAGCTATTCTGGTTCGCTGATCAACAGTAGCAAGATCTAAAGATGCTAAGGCTGTAGCATTTTGCATAGCTGCTTGCTGTTTAGCATTAAAATCTGTCAACGTAACAGTCTGCATAAACTGGCTGTTTGTTAGTTGCACTTGTTGATCTGCATTAAACTTAGTCAGATCAATATTAGCTACCATCCTAGCGTTTTCAACAGCTCTTTGCTGATCCGCATTAAGCTGAGCAACGCCCATTGACTGAGCTATCTGAGCTTGCGCTAAATTGGTTTGCATCCTTGTGTTAAGGTTTGCAAGCTCTGTTTGTTGTGCTGCGCTTAGATTATCTGAACTAGCATTGTTTAAAGCTGTAAGATTTGCAAGCCTTACTTGTTGCTCGGCATCTAGATTTGCCAGTTCCATCTGTTGTTTGAATGCTGCATTCTTAGATATAAAGTCTGCTGCTACTTGAAACTCTGCAAGCCTTGCTTGGTTCTCGGCTGTCATGTTCTCGCGCTCTGCGATATTCATAGCCTCAAGATTAGCAAGCTCCATCTGCTGTTCGTTAGATAGGTTTTGAGCATTAGAAGCTTGCTGATTCTGTGCATTTAACTCAGCAGATCTTTGGCGGTTTGCCAAGTTCTGTGTACGAATCTGCTGGGCTTGTTGTGCCGAAAGCATTGCAGCATCTTGACGAAACTGGCTTTGAAGCTGTGCCATGTTTTGTGCCATCTGAGCTGTTTGACTTGCAGCAGTTTGTTGATTTGCAAGATTCTGTAATCTTCTATTAGACTCTAACTGAGCAGTCTGTATATTAGCCTGTTGCTCGTTAGATAAATTTTGAGTTGCTCTTTGTTGTAATGCTTGTGCGTTAGATTCAGCTATAGGTAAAGATGTTTGAATAATAGCATTAAACAAAGCATCTCTAGCTACTGTAGAAACTTCCATGCCTCTTTGTGCTAAACGCTGCTCAACCATATCTACGGCTGGCCTAGCCCATGTTGGCACTTGCCCATCTTCTAAGCCGCCTAGAAGTGTTTCTAGCTGTGAAGATACCAAAGCTTCGTTAGGAAGGGCAGCAACAGCAGCTTGTACTTCAACAGGCTGTGTATCTACAATCGCTTCAACACTTGCGGGATCTTCAACAATAGCAGAAGCAACAGCATCAGGTATTTCACCTACTTCGGCAACCATTGAGGCAGCAGCACCTTTAGCGGCTGTGCCTTTGATAGCTCTAGTCTGAGCAGCTTCGTAGTTAATAGACTCTAGTATCTGAGCTTCTACGCCAGATGCAGCAGTTCCTGTAATAGCTTCCCGCTGTTGTGCTTCAATTTCTGGAGTCTGGGCAACTCTGATATCTGCCGCAGTAACTCCCGGCACAAAAGCATCAGGACTAATAGTAAATTCAGCAGTTTGTGCAAGCCCTGCTGTAACATCTCCCATTGTAGCCGCTTGCGCTCTAGAAGATAAATCTCTAATTTCTTCTACAGTGATAGGAGGTCGTTGAGTTCCTACCGCAGGTACAGTTCTGTTTAGCTCTGCCGCTAAGGCTGCTTCGTATTGTGATGGATCTATTTGATTTTGATTAATAGCCGTTGCTACATTAGCAGTAGCTGCTTGTATTTGAGTAGCTGTAACATTATTAGGAGGAGGTATGTTTTCAAATTGATCAAGTTGCTGAATAGCAGTTTGAGGAGTTACTCCAGCACTAACATCTATTTCGCTAACTTCTGGTCTGCTTACATAATCTTCTACATTAATACTAGGAGCTTTAAATGTACCCGGAGTTGGTGCTTCTCCTCCCATTTTAATTCCAGTGACAGGAGTCTCTGCAACCTTTTGTGTTGCTCGTTGCTGCGTCACATCAGGAAGACCACTTGCAAACGGATCTTCGCCTGTTATAGTTTCACCAGCCCTAGCTTGATTTTGACGTTTTAGTTCCGCTTTTACTTGTGCAACCGTTACACCAAACTGAGATGCTACTTGTTCTGGTGTAACTGTTCCTGCATTAAGAGCATCTATTACTAAATCAACTTCAAATTGAGTGTAGTCTGAATCAGGAGAAATAGCTGTTATGTCTGCTAGACTTGGAGCAGCATCCTTAGCAGCAGCAGCCTTTTCTTCAGCAGCCTTGGCAGCAGCGGCAGCAGCATCTTCTTCCTCTTTTTTACGTTTAGCAGCAGCTTCAGCATTTATAGTTTTTAAATTAGAAGTTACAAAGTCTTCACTAACATTATACTGCTCTGCAACTTCAGCGGAAGTCAATGTCCCAGCGTTCAAACCCGAAACAGCTTCATCAATCTGAGCTTGAGTAAAAGTTGGAGGTGCTGTAGTAGTTTCTTTTTGATTAGCTATTATTTGATTATAATTAGAAGTTACAAAGTCTTCACTTACACCATACTGCTGTGCAACTTGAGCAGGAGTAATAGTACCAGCAGACAGTCCAGCCACAGCTTCATCAATCTGAGCTTGAGTAAAAGTTGGGGTTGATGCATTAGCCGCCCTATCAGCAGCCATAGTATCATTTCTTCCTTCAGTGGCTTCGCCGAAGTAAAATTCGTCAGACCTACCGCCTCTTTGATATTTTTTTCTTTTAGCCATCTATATCACCACTTGACCTTATCAGCCCAGTAAGCCGCTGACATTTTACCTTTAGAAATATTCTTAGCATGACGAGCCTTGAAAGATTTTCGCCTAGCTTTTTCAGAAGCTGACTTAGGATTTTTACCTGCACCAGAAACTCCCTGTTGACCAAAACGTATAGTCTTAATTTCATCACCTACTTTAGCTACAACAACATGACTCTTAGTAGGATGCTTGGGAGTACGCTTAGGTTTATTAAAACCAGCTACCCCAGCCCTGTCTAGTCTAGGATCTTTCATTATGCTTTCCTATCTACCTTTTTAACTTTTTCTACAGTTCGCATAGCTCCTAAACCTAACATACCCATCAACACAGGCATCATTAAATCTAGCTCAATCATAGGAACTAGCACTCCAGTTTCCATTAACTCTAGTGCCATATTGACAAATGGAATAATAAGAAAATTACCAGCCATGCCAAGGCAACATACCCAACCTATTGCAGGTCGCCATCCAGCCACAAACATACTGTGATGTTGAGCTTCTGTCTTGTTAATTTCTAGTTGGGCTTTTACTACTTCATTAGCATGACGTTCGCTCATAGTCGCTATCTCATGAGCAAGTTTAGCCTTTTGATCTTTGTCTTCTATAAACTTATCTAGTATAGAAGATACAGGCCCTATTAGTGTATCTACTAATCCCATCATTCACCACCCCAAGACATCCAAATTCCTATAGCTAACGCAGTCAGAATTGATGTAGTCAACATCCTAGCAATAGTCTGGCCTACAGTAGATTTAGTAGCCCTCCAAGCATCTAAAAGACTTCTTAGCTCTTTTACATCATCATAGGCTTCTTGGTCTGACAGCCCAATATCTTTTAATGCTTGTTTTGCTCCCTCTTGAGCAGCTTGACTAATTATTTTTTCTAATTCTAACTGATCCATATTTAATTCCATTTTATAGTATAATGGAGGTGGCTCCCATTACAATTACAAATATAGCAACTATAGCTCCTCCAATAACTGTTAAGTCTATTATTGCTGCTTTTGTTTGAGCAGCATCTCTAGCTGCTGCAATTCTAGCGTTTCTTATACGTGACCTTTCGCGTATCATTTCAGTCCAAAGATGACCATTCCCTGTCCATAAAAATATATCTTTTAATTCACGCTCTAGGTTTTCTGCACGTTGTTTCTGTAGGGTTACTTCTAATGCTTGAGACTCTACAGACTTTCCACCGAATAACTTTTGAATCTTGCTAGGATTCGTTGCTTTTTGCTCTAAAACGCTGACCTCTTCTCTAGCGTCCCAAAAAGCTCCTATAGCCCTATTTAGATCTTGTATCTCTTGTCCTTTGTGTACTGCCTTTTTAATAAAATTAAAGGCTTGATTAGCCGCTGATACGGCTGCTATTATTTCTGCTGCCATTAGTAGATCCTCACGCCTTCTTGACTTGGATCAACCAAAATTGGCTTGCAGTAAGCTGAGATGGGATTAGATGTACTTGGAGATCCTCTCCATCTCAACTTACTAGCAAAGTAGTTGCATCTATTTACGTCATAAAAACACATTGCTTGATTACAAGTGTTAGACGCTTCTTCACCTCCTATAAGGACTATAAGAATAAATACATGAACCACAATACATATTTTTTAATCAATATGTCTTTCAACCGACTCGTCTACAGTCTCCAGAGACTCTTTTAACATCTTTAAAAATGAATCTTTGCCGACTTGTAGTTGTTGAAGTTGAAAGTTCATATTCCCAATCTTCCTATCCAAATCTAAACAGTGATTGGTCAGAACAATCTGCTCTTCTGTGAAATCAGCTGTATCGTATTCTACTTCGTCTATCGTAATCATCTGAGCTTTGTTGTCTTTACTCATTAGATTTCTCCGTTATTTACCAAGGTGTTCCTGTAGTAGTTACAGGGTTTTTATCAGCCTCAATCTTTTGAGTAAGGCTAGATTCGGTTGCGTCTTTGTCTACTG
>Ga0070753_1000916_pt1 | contig 16970 bp, 32 predicted proteins | sample VirMetDEL_Aug_31_FD_77441 | JGI IMG/M metagenome (GOLD analysis project Ga0070753, IMG submission 77441) | Aqueous microbial communities from the Delaware River and Bay under freshwater to marine salinity gradient to study organic matter... | ecosystem: Environmental > Aquatic > Marine > Coastal... | reverse complement strand
TTTGGCTTCATACTCAACCCGGGCTACTTCTCCGCAGGGGTGAATTGTCTCTACTGTGTTGTTATTTTGGTCAAGGATTGTTATTAAATGACTAGTCAAATTTACTATTTTCATTCTGAATAGTCAAAATTAGTTGTCTTACCAAAAAATCCTTTGTTTTCGTGGGTTTGAAGATCAATATCCGGTTTATATACTTTCAACCAAGTAGGATCTTCTAAGGGGTCATGTGAAAGGCTTTGATCCAACAGTCTCATCCGGTTGTTGGGAACACAAAACAACACGCCTGTTTCGTAGTCAAACGCAAATGTCTTTGTTTTATGCTCATGCCAAGCAGTAGCCTGACCATAGTCTACATTTTCTTCGGGAAGAGGCTCACAAGTAAACAGATAGTTCCCCCTCATTGTATTTATTGCGCCATTCATATAGCCCATAATATCTAAGGTTTCCATGAACTTAATAGTCGTCAGCTGCCAATTATTACTAATACTATCCCACCATCCTACATCTAACATTGTAATGGCTTCTGTGGGATTTGGCTTATTAAAGATAGCACATTGCGCCACCTTATCGTATACTGCTCCAATCGAAGGGAGATAGACAAAAAACAAAGGGGCTTTGCCTCGCACAAATCTTATTGCGATTATAACCCCAAAAATAGTCTCATTATTACTATAATCATAGGTACCATCCAAAAAACTTTTCTTCACATAGCATTCTACATAAGGTGTACTTACGATCATTTTTTCTTCTTTTTCTTGGCTTTAATCTTACGTTCCTGTTCTAACATTGCTTTGGTAGGTTTCTTGCCGCTACCTTTCTTTGCACGAATATTATTCCACAGGCTGTTTTCTACGCCAAGTTTGTTGAGTTTTTTCTTAGGCATTTTATGTTATAGTTTTAAGAATTTCAAATAATTCAGTTAAGTCAGACAGATCGTCTTCTGTGTAATTGGCAAATATAGTACCTACTTTCGAAGATTCATCTGCTTCAATGTCTGCCAATAATTTCATAATCTCGTTAATATGTCCCCATCCTTCAATGGTCATTAAATCGCCATCCGCAGGAGCCAAATGAAGTTGTTCGTTCTCAAAACTAACTTCCTCTTCATTTTTTGTGGCTGTTACATAAAGCTGGAAATTACCCTCGTGGGACTTTACAATAAGGTGTATCATGTCGTAGGATTTAATTGGCGAATAACTTCACCTGTTACAATATTATTTGCTTCATCTAACACCAAGGACACCTGATGTTGTTTAGTAAACTCAATAGCCTCCTCCATCGTATAACATACATAAATGACTTTCTCATTTTCGTTGTTGTAATAGTAAATAGTGTACATAATAAATTGTTTTGTACCCGGAGTGGGACTCGAACCCACACGGCCAATACTGGCCACAAGGGCTTAAACCTTGCATGACTGCCAATTTCATCATCCGGGCATTTATTTTATATTTTGTTTTTAGGTTTCCAAAGAAAGAATTGGATGGTTAAAAATGGCAAATCAATACAAAAATAGGCTCTGTTTGGTATAACTGCATTACCCCAACTAATACCTATACCTATCTGATTAAATGTGTGTACTACTACTTTCATGTTAAAGACTTCCAATGACGAACACTTACAAAAGGCATAATTAGTTTTTCATTTGGGTGTAGAACTACGCAGGGATATACAGGGCTTGTGAGGATAGAGAACCAAGTGGCAGCATACTCATCTTGTGTCTTCAGGGTAGCTGAATTCAGATACACTTTCAGCCTTCCGGATTCCCAATCAAATGCTCCCCCAGGTCTGTGCGTATGCGCTCCCATATAAATATCTCCTTCGGGATACTGCATTGCGCTGTACTTTTTATTCGCATGGTTCACGTTCCACATAGAGTGACCCGGGAACTTGTGCGCTGCTGCTATCTTATAAAGCACCTCGCCAACTTTAAGGTTCACATGACATATCCCTGTAGAATAAGGGACAATCTTTGTGATAATGTGCTGAGGGACATCCAAGCCAGTAAACTGTTTAATCCTCGCATCATGATTACCTTGTACAGCAAACAACACCTTGTGCTTAATTTCTGTCAACCAACTCGTCACAAATTGAACCTGCAACTCAGGAGTCAAAACTGAGGTAAGCACCTCTGCAATCGTCCGCAGTTTAATTGCCAAATCCAATTCATCTCCCATTAGGATAATGTAAAGATTCGGAGTGTTGAGAATTTCATCTGTAATCTTTTGAAACAACTCATAATCAGTACCAATAGCACCAATGTGAGCATCCCCAAAAGGAATAATACAAATCGGATCTTGCGTACTAACATCGACATTGATATAATGTGAAGAACTTTTTAATGAACCCCGAAGGTTTTTCATGCTATGGATTGCCGGAAGCATATCTCGCCAAGAAAGATCAGACAACTCGACATCATCCGATACAATATTCTTTGCACCCAAGAATTCCTTTACTCCATTGATGCCTTGTGGATAGCCATTCTTTTTAAGTAGTCTTCTTATTCTCCCATCTGCCGCATCCCAAGTAATTCCCAAGTCTTGTGCTACTCTATCGTAATAACTTATCGTATCCTCCGATTCGTTTGGGGGGTTTGTTTTAATGTATTCTAAAATATTCATAGCTATTTTATATGTAAGGTAATTTTTACTTGAGCCTCTTTATACATTTCAAAGGCAGCAGCAAAAGAATCAGCCCATCTGGATTCTGGGTTATCCTCTTTATAAGTATGTACTTGTTTTATTCCGCATTGAATAATGGCTCTTGCGCAGTCCGCACAAGTCATTTTCGTGACGTATATTGAGCCATTTACAGGAGAGGCATCTGTTAGGTGGGCATTGTAAATTGCGTTCCTCTCAGCGTGTTCTGTGAAGAGATATTTTTCTGGGCGGGAATATCTTTCGATCCGATTGTCATCAACACCGGATGGAAATCCGTTGTATCCGACAGACACAATCCTTCTATTATCTCCTATAATTACTGCCCCCACTTTAGTATGAGGATCTTTTGACCAATTTGCAACGTGAGTGGCTAAATCTAAAAACCGCTCATGCCACATCTGAGATCCATTCATCTTGGTAGTCAGGTTTTGTTTCTTTAATGTACGCAGCAAACAGACAGCAGTAATTTGCCAAATCCTGTAGCGTATCTGTAATAGATTCGTCCTCTACTTCCAAGAATCCTTTCTTCGCAAAAGAAGCTAACCTACTCATCTTATCATGCATTCGTGTAATAAATCCTATTGTAGGTGGAATTCGGTAAGCTTCTGTTCCTTTAAAATTACTGAGAATATCGTCATAGAAAGCATAGTCAGCACCCTTTTTTTGACTGGTCTCAATACACTGCTCAAAAAATTCTTGAATAAATTGTTGGTAGTCTTGTCGTGTCATATATATTTCACTATGTTTTGATTCTCTGCTTCTCTTTCTAATTGACGTAGAATTTCAAGAGCTTCCTCTACTCTATCAATATCTTCCGAATCAATTAAAATGTCTTCTACTGCAACGTGTCGATCCATCAATGTAATAGTCAGGCTAGCTTCGACTACTTGTACTTGTGCGTTTTCTTTAAATGTCATATAATATTTTTAAAAAAATGGGGGAGTTACCCCCATCTAGACACAAAAAATAAAAACAATTAAAAAATAAAAATTAATTCTTTAATAGACCGTGTAGAGTTGTCAGAAAGCTTACAAAATGGAAGAACAGTTCTTGCAAATCTTCGTCTTCAACAATATCTCCAAAGGTAGCAGTCAGTTCAACAATTTCCTCTTCAGTTAAATCTTCCAACTCGTGAGGTACTTTAGAAATACCTGTGAATGCGTTAGGGAGAGTAACCAATGGATTTACAAACAATCCTACATCGTTAAAATTCAGTGTACCATCTTCATTAGCTGCCTTAAAAGCTTCGACAAAAGCCATGACAGTTTTTAATACATCCTTAGTTTCGTTAATGCCGTACATTGTATAGGTTTTTTGGGGTTAAATAACAGTTTAACAACACGCTACATCTCATTGTAGTTCATTTTTTGCAAATACACACCGGGATTGTGCTTATCTACACTATAAAATTTACTGTTAATTAACCAAGGCACAAAATAAAGGTGATCCATATCATCATCTGGTATGTAATCATGCGCAGTTAGCAAGTCTGCAATAATTTGCGTCATGTTGTTAAAATCACACTTCCTTTTGCTGTCCCTTACAAAGTGAGTATAAAGTAAGATGGGATATTCTGAATCCGCAAAGTAATTCCGCACCACATTGCGGAATATGTTATCCCTTGTTTTATACTCCTTCACTTCTTTCTTAGAAGAGCTAAATCCTTGGATGCCTAACGATCTCAAATACTTGGTCACAGTCTTACTTGGGAATATCCCTCTTGATGTCATTACCTTGCTATTCTTTAAACTCGGTACATTGCCTGGGATAAATATACTATTTGTATCTAATATGTCAAAGCAACCCATAAATTATTTTTTTCATTTCATACGGATTTACAATATTGGCTCTGACTTCCGCATAATCTTTGCCATACTTTTGAAGCTCTTCAGGGAAAAAGAACGGCTTAACGTTTGGCATCTCCTTTACAAACCGCTTTGTGTTCTCAATGCCAGCCTCGTCTCCATCTAATGCTACATACACTGTAGCTTTCTTTGTCATAGCATTTATGATCCGCTCGTCAGGTATCATTGTCTCTCCCTGTAGACCTCTAACAGACAAGCCTAAATTCATTAGCACCCTCCCATCCTTATAAGAAGAAGCAATAAAAAGAACATCGCTAATAGGATACCCCGTAAAGAATAGATCGTTGTTTTTGGAGTTGGTAATGAACTTCGGATCTTCATAGGGTGCATAAATTTTTATCTTATCTTTTGCAGGTATAGCATATGCCTGTGCAGGAAAGTGATTAAAATATTTAGTAGGAAACCTTCGGGAATTAAATCTGTAGTGTTTTATAGGCTGCACCTCATCACTTTCTAACTGCATTATCCGAATACCATACTGTCCCCAATATGCTGCATCTCGTGAATTCCATGCTCGTGTTGTCCATTCTACATGGGGTTCAAAATTATCCTCTGGAGTCTGCACTTTAGTTGGCATTCCCATGTTCCAAGAGGACACCAATTTCTTCGCCTCTTTAAAATCACAGTTATGTTTTTCCATAACCATGTCCCAACAATTGTAATTAAAGTACCTGCGATCGGAGTTATCCACCAACCGCAGGTAACCATTGTACCATTGCCAAAAACAACTGGGATTCTTGTCTTCCCGAAAGGGATTCCGAAACCTTCCGGTAAAACGTGGGTCTATCCCAGTTACCCGTAATACTATACTTTCTTGTACATCTCTGTCCATTAGAACGGAATATTATACAGCTTATCGTAAAGTAATTTGGCAGTTTTGGCATCGTCACATAGAAGCATATCGTATTTCATACAAGCCTCATAAGGAACTACGCATGAGGTGGGTTGCCCAGAGTCAGTAAGAATCCGAGCAACCACTTCTCCATCAAGGTTTTCTATAGAGACTTTCTGCAAACTTTTCGCATAAGGATTCGATACAGGCTCGTCCTTCTTCTTCCGTTTCAACTTTGTATGTGTCATCGTTCCCTATATTTTTCACAACCACCTTACCATCGTATATCCGGCCCACATGAAGTGGACCGAAATATACGTTGTGGTAGGAGATAGTTTTGTTGCCCACCTGTTCTTTTACAGATGTGTAGCGAATGTTTAAGGTATACATAATTAAAACGGTAGATCATCATCGCCAAAATCATCAAACTCTGCCTCAATAACAGGAGTTTTAGCAGGTTCTGCTTTAACCTCCGGCTTCATCTCAATCGTATTTTCGATCTGCGTAGGCACTGAGGGCAACTTGCCGTTGTATTCCTGTATCATCTTTTCGTAGTACTCGTCTTCTGCGCTCATGTCCCATTGAACAATCTCTCCCTTCTTGTTCTTCAATGGCTCCCAACTAGGCTTGTCATGAGGAGTTTCACGAGTGTAATACATATCTACCAACTGTCCGTTCTGACGCACATACATGGTGTTGTAGTCTCGCTTGTCCTTACCTGCTATGATCTCCAATTTCTGTGAAAAATCAATGTTTGGAATCTTAGCCAACGTATAGCGACACATCGGGTGCGCCCATTTCAACTGAAGCCGGATGCGGTCATCGCCATCCTCCAAGTCAATCTCAAAAAACTTCAGCATCTTGTTGTTAAATTCTACCTCTTTTACTGCCATGCGTGTCACATAGCCTTCAAATCCGGTAAACTCAACATAATGATTAGCCCCTGTAACATTGCCATTGTCGTCCGTTACTGAACGTTTGACAACATTAGGGTGGGTGTCGTTTGCATCTGTCTTATACGACAGCATTCCATAACGCACACCAACATACTTCAAATTTTCGGCTTTCTGCATAAATCCCATTACTTCTAAGATTTTAATGGTTCAAAAAATAAATATTGCCGTTCTTTAATTCTTCAATCTCTTTCATTGCGAGTTCGTCTCCTTCTTTCAGGGGTGGCACTTCTAAGTAAATACCTCCTTCACCCTGAAACATAAGCGGTATACTTGCTCCCTTATCGCCATAGCTGTTTTTCACAAGCCATGCTCCCCGAAGCCTACATCCGCCCTTTGCTGTTCGTAAATCATCTACTCGGTAACCAAACAACTTGTTCACTTCAAAATCACTTGGATCTAAAATACCCAACATCCAATCTGTATTCTGGTAAAACTTATCAGAGCCATACCAATCGTTTCTTCGCACTCGTAATTGCATCTTTAACTGTCTGTTCGTGTCAGTGGTCTCTCTGTTAAATTGATTAAGATCAATAATCAACCAACCTTTTCTGTTATCTCGTACCCATTTTGAGTGATCCGATGTTTCAATTAACGTCTTAATATCACTCATTCCTTCCTGCTTGACATTGTTAACGTGATCTAAGATGCGTATTACCATTGCACCTTTTTCCCGTTGGTATTCCTCATCCAATTTGACAATGTCTTCAAATTGAATCGGCTTCCTTTTACCATCCTTCATCACATAACTGTGGATGGTAATCATGCTCTCTAATTCTCGTACTTGCGGCTCTAAGGCTTCTACTAATTGCAAGTCTCTTTCTGTCAATGCTCTCGTTCGGTTTGGCCATTGTAGTAATGTAGGTACATCAATAACCTCCCTGTAGTCAATATACATCAGCCAACATATAAACTTGCTGATGAGCTGTATTCGTGGATCACGCTCAGTGAAATAATACAACCATGTAGGTTTTATTCCACCTTGCGCTTTCCACTTTTTGTAGAGAGAGAAAACAAAGTAATGATTTACATAACTGCTCTTACCTGCCCCACCAGTACCTCCAACACTTAAATAATTTCCCGGCATGATTGGAGCGACTTTGTTAATCAAAGCCAATTCGTCTGTGTGAGGAGTTTTGTGTACGGTAAGGTATTTTATATCCCTCTTGTAGCCTCTATGGATTAACCGTTTGACCTCCTCGTACATCAGTTAATGTAAAAGTTTTGCCCTTGCGTCTCTGGAATTCTTTCGTTGTTCAAGATACGCCAAATATATTTCTCAAGCAAGCTGTCACCCTCTTTTTCGATAAAATACATACTTTTCTTCGTATACATCCATCCCTTTTCTTTACACTCGGTTAAATACAGTTTAGTAGCATCCATGATAAATTCCTTCTTTTGCTGTAACGTTGTCTTACCCATTTTCTCAGAAAACTTCATGTGAAATTCCTTTAAAAAGGTCTTCATTTTACGCTCTACTGCCTTTTTACTACAGCGAATATCGTATCCCAGATTTACTCCGTACTCATGGCTTAGATCTTTAGGGGTTGGCCACAACATTCGCCAGTCTTCGATCCATTCGCTAATGTCCATCGCAAATATAATATTTTGAGGGACTTCATCTAAATGCACACGATACATAGCAGGAAAAAAAGATACGTCTTCTTTTAATCCTCTTAAAATAAAGTACGCTTTAGATACATTGTAAGGCACTTTCTCTGTTTCGTCTAACGTGCGGATATGAATCTCTAATTGATCACTAAACTCAGGATATTTGATTTTCATAACGTTGTTTGTTTATAACTTTATCAAAATGTTTTACGGCTTCAATGGTGTCATCTTCATCCACTCTTTCAAGAACTTGTAGTGCAAGATATGATACTCGTTCTTCGTACCATTGTTTTTTGTGGATTTTACTGAGCCAGAGTTTACCATCTGAGTCTTTTTCAGTGTATTCATATTCAATAGGTAATCTTTTTTTCTTGTTAAGGTAGTTCATAAATTTGTCCGTAGACACAATAATGCTGTTTGTTTTATTGTCGTCTTCGAACTCAAAGAAAACAAATGCATTACCTGCCTCTCTGTGTAAAATTTTCATAATCTATAAATTAAATAACCTAAAAATAAAATGTAAATAATTAATAAAACAATCTTTAATACTTTCATGGCAGTTCTAAAATTATCTTCTTAATGTTCTCTAATTTTACCGGATTGTAACTGCTATCTGATAATTGTACTTTTCCTAATATTACATCTGCAATAACATCTGCTTTTTTCTTAGCCTTTTCTCTTGTTAATGTATAATACGAGGGAGTCCAATTAAGCGATTTTAAGTCTTTAATCTGTTCCTCCATTTCAGGTTTGGTGTATACATAGATATTTTTATCTGTGGCAATAATCCACCTGTCTATTGACTCTATGTACTTTATCTGTACAATTGTCTGATTGTGGAATCGCAAATTAACTTCTTGTCCTTTAATTTGCTCTAAATAAATTTGATCGCAAAGTTTCAATGTGTCCAATTTTTAGTGATTACAGGTGATGCTTTAATTGTTAATTCGTCTAAGAGTTTTGATCCTGCATACTCCATAGCACTTTGTAATTGCTTTGATACTACTTCAGACATATGCTCTGGACACTCTACTACGACTTCGTCATGTACAATATTACAAATTTTTACAGTACCAATCAAGTCATACTTCTTAATCCATTGAAAAAATAATACGACTGCTAATTTTGTCATCGATCCAGACGTACCTTGTATAGGATAATTAAGGCTAATTTTGCGCATATCAGACTTGGTCTTAAAGTAGAAAGCCACTTCGCTCTTGTACTGTTGCGCTAATCCATTATCCTGCCCTTTTAAATCTCGGTAGGTCTGCCAATACTCCTGATCCATTTTCTTGTTTATGGATTCCCACTCAGGATGTCTTGGATAATAGAACCTACGACCAGTAAAATTATCAATAATAATATAACCATCTCTTAAAATTTTACGCTCACATTCATCAAAATATTCCTTTAACTGTGGAAAGGAATCCATGTAACTATTCAGCACCCTCTCTCCCTCTTCTACAGGAAGTGAAAGATTATCCGCTATCGTCTGTCCATTTCCTCCGTATGCTATGGCAAAATTCGCTGCCTTGGCGTTTTGCCTGTATTCAACATACTTCTTCTGTTCGTCTGTGGGATTCTCTGCTTTCTTTGCAGCCACAATCTCATCGTACGGTACATTATAAATCAATCCCGCCACATAACTGTGTAAATCACCATCGCCTTTCTGGTAAAAATCTAACAAGTTTTTTTCCTTGCTTCGATCCGCCAACACAACACTCTCTTGGGAGGAGTAGTCAGCCACCACCAACGTGTTGCCAGATTCACTTTGAAAGCAGAACCTGTAGCGATCGTCCCTTGGTAGGTTTTGGATGTTAGGAGCGTTAAACCTTTTACTCCCTGAAGACATACGCCCTGTGTGCTTTATCTGGCTAAAGGATGTATGTATTCTACCTGTCTTATTGTGTACAAATTCCAACCAATTCATTCCAAATGTATTGGCTCTCTTCGCCCATTTGCTATATTCCAGATAATCTTTCACAATAGCATGGGCGTTCTTCTGCTTCTCCATAATCTTCACACCAACAGAATGCTTCTGCTCTCTTTCATCATAGGTATCCACTCCAAAATCAGTCATCACTTCGACCACTTGTTTTGGGCTGCTCCAATTTACGGTAACTCTATCTTCGTCAAACAAACTCAACTGAGCGGTATTGTACTTTTCAATGTCTCTGACATAATCGTTTAATTTGTCCTTGCTTTTTTCAAGCATTTCTAAATCATGCTTTGCATTATTCTGCCATTCCTCTACATTGAGATAGATGCCACACCACTCAGTATATGCCAATGCCAAGACAAAGGAAAACTCCAACTGAGCGCATTTCATCATGTCTGCCTTTTCCAAAGCTTGTTTCTGCTGATCCCAGACTCTGCGTAAATATGCCACATCTAAACCTGCATATTGTATCCCTCCGTAATCAAATTTAAAATTCTTCTGGTAGGATTTGTCCACTTCAATGCTGAGATATTTCATAACTACGTCACTCAATCTACGCCTCACTAAATCGTATCCGTTTGTGAGAACTCTCTCTGCAATTTGTGTGTCTATAACCTTGGTTGGAAATATACCTGCTTGGTAAAGAAATTTAAGATCAAATTGCAGGTAGTGTCCAACCAAGGTTTTTGCCTCTAATTCTTCTTTAAATAAAGATATAGGATAATCTTCAGCGTCCACCACAACCTCATACTCTCCAATTCCAAGTTGGTAAGTGATAATTTTATGGTTGACCCAATCAAATCCCTCACTCTCTATGTCAAATTCTATTACATCTTTTGCTGTAATCCATGATCGGACTTCCTCAATAGTGACAGGTTCGACACACTCAAACGACTTCTTGCTAAGTAATCTAATCATTAGTTATAATGTGCTAAGATTATATAATCTCGCATATTTGCCATGTTTTTAATGGCATTTTCTAAACCTAATTTTGAGACAAAATGAGATTTGTACGGCTCTACTGTTTTTGTAGCCAACAACGAAAGTACCTGATCATCCATAAAACGCACCATAAACCAGAGCGGATCTTTCGGATTGTACATAATACTATCAATTCGTCTACGAGTAGGTCTGATTGGTTCGAACATTATCCATATCTTTTTTGATGTTAGAAATCTTTTGCTTCATGCCTTCAAGTACAGCATCTCCCCTGCGAATAAAGCTTTCAAGCCTTTTATGCATGGCTTTGTAATCTCTGGCAGAATCGCTTAGTCTATTGTACTCCTCATTTGTTTTGACCAATGCCTTTTTCTCAGGAATTGTGCCTGTATAGTCTAAGTACAATTGATTCTCCTTTACTTCTGCCTGTCTGTCAAATGTATCCCATGACTCGTATGCATCGGATGCGTGTATTTGCAACTCTAATAAATATGTTGCAAGTTTAATCCTGTCGTCAGTAATTACAGGGAGTGGTTGATCGGGGTCTGTCTTATAGACCTCAATAATTTCCATACATTCCGTGAGCAATTCTTCAAAACTCATTGTATATTATTTACCAGATGAACCAAAACCCTTCATACCCCTTGCAGTTTCATCAAACTCATCGACCACATTCCATGTAATGTCGTTATTCTTAATCAATAAAAACTGAGCGCACCTCTCACCTGTTTCATACAAGTTTACAGGAAGACCTCGTCCCCATTTCAAGGGATCGAATTTGACAATAATCTCTCCTGTATAACCTGGGTCTATCACCCCGACAGCATTACTTAATCGCAAATCCATTTTGCTCACTGAGGATCGGGGGAAAACCAAGCCCACATAATTTACAGGCACTTCAATGTGAACGCCTGTGCCAATTGTATACAGGTCGCTGCTTGCTTCTATCCAATGGGCATACAAATCCCATGCAGCGTCTGTTAAATGTGCTTTGGTTGGCATCTGTGCGCCTTCTTTTAATCTAATCCGTACTTTCATTTTTCAGTAAATTTTGTTTCTGGATAAAGTAATTTTGCTGCTTCTTGAAACCCTCCGTAAAAATTGTCATATAAATGTTCAGGCACGAGGGCAGAAATAACTCTGCCCTCAATGCTGAACGAATAACCATTGTTACGATAATGAGAGTCTTTCTTCATCTTCTTGAAGATTCTACGCACTACAGGTCGTGAGTACGCAGACATATTTATTTCGATCTCCTTTCGTGTGTATTCCATTATCTATGATTATTACTTCTTATTAAATCTATCATTTCAGTCAAAATTGTACCTGCTCTATCAATGCGGTTAATCAATAATTCATGCTCTTTTTTGTCGGCAGGTACTTCCAAAATCTTAATTCGATACGGCTCAGGAAAGTCAGGATGGTAACTAATAAAGTCACAATACGGTCTGTCCGTTGCCAACATCTCCATCTGAATCTGATACCAATACTTGCTCTCTGCTTTCTTCAAATCCTCCGGACTTGACATCATTAAAAACTCTAAGTGGTTGGCTCGTTTTGCAGGACATTTAACTTGTATTGTCTTATCCAACAAAACCAGACCATCTGGTGACGCTCCGGCAAAATTCCCATAGGGAATAAAGCCCGGAACGAACACCGTATTGCCTGTTACTTTTTCGTAATATGATACCGCCTCACTTTCTAATTCGTTTCCTCGCTCCGTAGCAGCATTTGAAAACCTGTCATCTGCCCCTGAGATGATCTCTGCTGCCTTTTCTTTGATGTAGGTATACCCACCACTACCAATGGTGCTTTTGTCTCGTGAGAGCGGAATTAAACGGCTAATTTGCGAAGCAGTAAACCTACCTAATCTTGCTTGAAACCATGCCTCCGTTCCTTGTTCTAAATTAAACCCCATCGACCTGCTCTTTAATGTACGACTTATTTCCCTCGCTTAGAATGTAGCCTTGCCTTTGCAATTGGCTGATGAGGCTATCCCCTGTAATACCTAATTGCTTTCCTTGCTGCACGGCTTTTTCGAGGTCAGCAGGAGAGATAATCACAACCTGCGCTTCGTCCTCGTTTGCCTCTTCAGCCTCGCTTACCAGACCAAGCATCTTCATCAGCATATTCTTCGTGTAGGTGCTTGTAACCGCAGTAAGCGTGTAATGAGGTTGGTCTGTGTTCACTCGGATCTGGCTTTTCAATGACTCGTCTTCGTAAAAGATTTCGACTACATACAAATCGCCATCCCAATACGAGGTGTAAACCAAAGCCATTTCTGCAAACAAGGGTAGAATCACTTTCTGGAGATGCCTCAAGGATGTAAACCTAAAGGTTTTCCCGTTGTAGTTTCTTCCTTCCCCATCGGCTTCAATCAATTGCAGCCTTTGCTGAATCTTGTAAATCCTGTCCAATAAATTTTTCATAATAAAAGTTAAAAGGTTAAATAATTAGTCTTCCCAGACTATGCCAAAAATAAATGTAACCCAAGATAAAACAGTCATTGCAGTCAGTATTGTAAATATTTTTTGCGGATAAAAAAATAATAAAATATGAAGAACTATCATAAGAGTTATTAAACACGCTATAATTAATTTTTTCAACATAGGATAGAATTTGCAGTCAGTAAATCCTGACCTCGTTTCGTAATAAAATACAGCCTTTTTTTGCCTTGCTTTTCATAGTTGACCAAGGCTTCCTTTTTCAGCAACCTAAGGTGATGGCTGATGTCGCTAATAGTCACCCCAAATTTCTCACCAAGTTCCTTTGGATTAGATGGCAGCGATCGTAGTATGCTCATGTAGGTCTTCCCCTGCAAGATTGTAATATCCTGAGCGGTGAGTCTGTTGAACACATTAGTAGCGTTCCATCCAAAATCCGTGATTTCGTAAACCTTCGTAGGTGGGAAAGTAGAATGCTTTCTGTGCATGACCATTCCTGCATTCTGGAGTTCGACCAGAGCCTGACTGACAGCCTGTTTGTGGTCGCTATATAATGCCGTTAATTCTTTTGGTTGACTTGCACCTGCCAACTTTAGATGTTCAATTAACGTGCTGTGTAGTTTATTTTGCATAAGCCTAATTGGCAGTTTCATTGTAAATAAATAAATTTAATCGTTCGGTAAAAAGAGCGGGAAAACCCGCCCCGACTTCAATAGGTGCTACAAATCTAAAACTTTCTGTTGACATTGTCAACTTCTGTATTCATCTTAGAGGGAACAATAAAAACCTCCTCTCCCTCTGGCGTGATGAATTCCTCCCAATCTGGGTGATAGAATTCTACATTCGGATCGCAGATATGGTACCACTTTTTTCGAATCAGTATCACATATCCTGCCTTTCTCCCTCTCGGCTGCGTACCTCTGTAACACCAATCGGCTACCGTGCCTTTCTTCATACGCAACTTATGCGCAATCTGTTTAGGCGATAGACCTTCCTCCCTCAACTTCATTGCCTGTTCATAAAGATGCGGAAAATGGGTATCCTCATCTTTGAAATCGACAACAAATGCCAACCTCTGTTTTCCTTTAAGTTTGACTGAAATAGGTGTCACAAAAACCGTACACAATAAGATGGGAATATTAGGCTCTGGTAGTCCTTATCCCTGTATAGATAATAGAGGAAGAGGGAATACAGATTTCAACCTTGCCTTTCTTCTTAAAAAGAACAGCAATTTTTGCAAACTTGAATTCCTCACCAAACAAATGTGGTAGACTTTTTTTGAGATTAGTGAACATTTTTTTCACTTGTTTCTCAGACCATCCATCATCTGTGCTGACTAAAATATTCCAGTCTTTTTCAACCCGAATGTACTTAGCCTTGGCGCACTCTCTCCGATACTTAATAACCCGATAGCGACTCCACCCCAATGTCCTTTCCAAAAAGGAAATAGAACATGGCATCACGGCATCTCCCATCTTATGAGCTGTCCCATACTCTCTAACGACATTAGAGATGAAGACGCTATTTATATAGGTTCTAAGTTCTTTCGAATCGTTATGTATTTCCGCAGGAATATCTACTTTCCGCTTTGTAACAACATCATTCTCTTCGATCCACTTTTTATTGCCGACAGCGAAGATCCAATCCTTCGACCCACTTTGCAATATTCCTAATTTGATCGCCCTTGATTTGATGTTCCGTAAATTTGATGCGGATACTCCTAAATAGGCCTCTAATTCACCCCTCTGGGTACTCCATTTGACCTTTCCTGAGTACTTCACCTTGATAGCCAAATAGAGGCGCAGCATAGACATACCGCCCTTTATTTTCAGTAACATATCAAGTGAAATAGACATAACAATTCGGTTGGAGATAATACAACACTTCCTGTTTGAAAAAAGTTCTTAGATTTTCGAAAAAGTAGGGCAGGAATTACCCTGCCCTGCCGACCTTAAACCTGAACTAATTTTTGCAACACAATTTGAACCTCTTCCTCCTGTAGATACGGATACTGATGCCGTACATCCTCCTCTGTCACATCCTCCAAATCTACGCTAAACAACCAATCATCAAATCCTTTTATAAAATACAGACCAGAATCGTAGTTGTAATTGTTTTCTTGCCTCTCTCCGTTTTCAATGAATGTTTCACCTGCAAAATCCATCAGAGGTTCTTCATAGTACATTTTAACAGTGATGCCGTATTCTTTTGACATCGCCTCAAAGAATTCTATGGGTGGACTCCATGCAGTATCACCTTGAAAGTATGCGGAGTTCTCGCTTAAAAGGTGAATGAATAGTAATTTCTCGACAGAGACATCCCGTGTTCCCCAATCATCGTAGTAATTTTCCGATGGCAAAAAGGAATTAAAAAGTTCCGCATCTTTTGGCAGTTCTGCGAGTCGTTGGCAGAATTTACCAGATGCATCATAAATTTCGATTTCATTGTAGCACCAATTAGGCATAATAGTTAAATTTAAAGGTAATTTTTAATGTAGTCTTTATGGTTGTTTACGATGTCCTCCGTTGTGTAATAGAATTGGTTTCCCGCATCGTCCTGATGAGTGTAAAGGATGCGACCATCCTTGGATACACCGAGGTATTCATACCCCATACGCTTCAAATCCTCATCCCGAAGAAATCTGGATGTGACTTCCTCGATAACAATACCTTGCGGAGTGGATTTTAATCTCTTTTCCATGTTTTAAATTTAAGGTTAAATAATTCTATCTCCGTATGACAGTATCTGATCCCCATCTTTCCACCAGACATCGAAACCAGACACAGCATCGTCATCATAGCCATCCTTGTAATCGTTGGCTTGGTCTTCGTTAGAGAAAACCCTCTCCAAAAAGTAGTCGTATCTTTCCAAATCGGCTTTCTTAAAACCTATGACAAAGTAAATGTCTGACGACTTGTAATCGTCTTTTAACAGCGTTGCTAATTCTTGAGCGGTCATAATAATTAAATTTAAGGTTAAATAAAAAGCCCCACCCTATGACAGGGTGAGGCAAAACAGATTACACTATGTCAAAACTTTTGCATCCCGTAATGCGTCCGTTTTCATCACGGACAATCTCGTTTGGTACAACCCAGAGGCGGTCTGGGAATTTGTCTGATAGGGCATTTCCTGCTAATCTGGAAACGATTGCCACACAACCTGACTCTACCCCTGCCTCGTCAATAGAAACGCTCTCAGAGCCTTTTAAAAAGAGAATCTCATCAGCGAATACTGTTCGGCTGATTGGCAGGTTACCTAATTCCGTTGGAACAGGTGTGTCTGGCTCGGTCGATGCTTGTACTCTGACCGTAATCCCACTTGCAGGGATGGTCAAAACTTCCCCATCCACCCTCACCAAGATTTCCGAGGTGGCAGGGATTAATTCATGGTCTCTGTGCAAATGCACAGGGTGAGGTGTCAAATTAATGACTTTTGTCTGTGAGTTCATGGTAATTTATTTAAAGGTTAATAATAACGTAAAGGTAAAAGTAATTTTTCAATTGTGCAAGATAAAAATCAATCCACCCATTTCGGTCTCATCATCATCAGACCCCGAAAGGGAGCAACAAAAGCCTCAGGGAAAGATTCCCTCACTTTGTCAATATCCTCGTACGCCTCTTCCTTGGTGCTGTAAAACCGAGGCAGATAATACTTGTACAGTTTCCCATCCACTCTCACCCAGACTCCGCAGGTTGCAGGGATCAGTTCATGGTATGCGCCAATCTGG
>Ga0070753_1000911_pt1 | contig 17062 bp, 16 predicted proteins | sample VirMetDEL_Aug_31_FD_77441 | JGI IMG/M metagenome (GOLD analysis project Ga0070753, IMG submission 77441) | Aqueous microbial communities from the Delaware River and Bay under freshwater to marine salinity gradient to study organic matter... | ecosystem: Environmental > Aquatic > Marine > Coastal... | reverse complement strand
TGACAAAATAAGTTGTGAGCCTAAGGAACCCATTATTTGCAATCGACAATACAATCCTGTGTGTGGTTCAGACGGCACCACATATGTTAATCCCTGCTCTGCTTATAAGGCTGGTATTAAAACTTTTACATTTGGTAAATGCGAAATCGAAGATTGTGGTCTTTGTGCAACAAACAAACCAAACTTTGCGTGTGTTATAAAACCAGAAATTGTTTGTGGTATTGACGGAAAAACATATATACATCCAAAATTAGCAGAATGTGTCGGAGTAGCCATTGCTTATGAAGGTTCTTGCAAACCTTCGCCCCCTTCACCCCCTCCGCCTCCACCAAGACCAACACCACCAAAACCTCCAATAGAACCCGTTATTTGTAATCAACAATATGATCCGGTGTGCGGTTCTGATGGAATAACTTATAATAATCAATGTTTGGCCAATAAAGCTGGCATTAATGATTTTACTCAAGGTAAATGTATACAAAATGGACCTACGCCAAATCCGTCAAATCCATCGAGTCCCAATCCATCAAATCCAGACAACATACCCAATGTTCCTGGTGATGATGTAGGAAATCCGGGTGGAGATGTTGATGGCGGCCCACCAGTTTTTGGCGGAGGTGGGGGTAATGCCGGGGGAGGTCCCGGATTTTGTAATGTTTAAAGCATTTTGACAAGATATATTTTTGGTGTAATATAAATATACTTAGTTCTATACTATTCGTTAGGTTAATAATATGTTTCCAATTGATGCTATATATATCGATGAACCCAATAACATTAATGGCGATAATTATGTTGGTGGTAAAGTAGATCCTGTTAAGGAAGATGAATGTTCTGGTGGTTATGATTGTAAACCTACTGGAGATTATGAAAACGACTATTCTTATCCCGAAGACGCTCCTTTGCCAGACAACACAAGCAAAATACCTAAAAAATGTAATGTTCCAACAAAAAATACCGGCAAAGAAAACAACGACCCTTTTGTTGAATTGAACGAGCAGGAAGTAACATCTTTAAAAACTAAATCTTGGAATACAGAAGTAAACTACTTTTTGCAAAACCCAATTTCTAACGAATTATCTCAAAAACCTAGAATCATTGAACCAAAATTATGAATATAAAATTGATACCTAACCAATGGAGTACAAAAGTTATTCCGTTGACCATAATCAAACATAGATTATTGCCTACTGATCCAACGTATAAATTTGTTATTAATGGTTTGATACACGGTAGATCTAATTTAAGAATACGCAGAGATTCTGAAAATAATGATTATTATGATATTGACAATATGTCAGTTCCTCAACAAGCTGTTATATCCCCAATACAATGGTTAGAATATATTAATAATAACTTCAATTTAGAGTTGCAACAAGGAGAAAATTTCCAAAGTCAACAACTTCCTGAATTAGGATTCGAACTAGAAGAGCACGCTGATTTATTCGATATTATTTATGAAAACATAAAATTCGCTCCAGAAACTGTTAGTGATGGCGTAAATTTTATTATAGATTTTGGTATAAAACTTTCTGGTGGTTTTATTAGAAATAAGTTGTTCATAGATACAGATGAAGTTAAAAATTGGATTTTAGATAATCTAAGTTTTGCTATATTAAAAATGATTATGGAAAAAGATAGCTTAACAGAAAATTATAAAATTAAATCTTTTTATAAAGAAATATACCAATTAAATAAAAATGATATAGAATTGATAGAATCAATTTTTGTAAAAAATAGTGAGCTGTATCCACTATCTAGTAACGACACCAATATTTTTTGGGAATATTTAGAGGGCTATGTTCAAGAAACATATTCCAGATCTAGTTTATTTGGATTCAATTTTTCTGGAGCGGTTGTTACGGAAGTTTCTACAAAAGAAGTTTCTTTTGTGATTGATCAGTATAATAGACCTATGTATATACAAACTCAAATGAAATATGACGGACAACAAAATAGGGTTTATATAACTAGATCAGGACCAAGTGTACCTGTTAGTACATCTATAGGATATCCTAGAAATTCTGTTATTTCAAAAGATGAAATAGAATCACCCGCAAAAAACTTAAATACTAAAATTAATAATTTTATATACATGGTGAATAAAAAATGAGTAATAATAACGAAGTAAGAATCAATGGTTCCATGAGAAGACCTATTACAGTCAAAATTGGCGCAAACGATTTCTATGACGTTGTGGGAATAAAAGGGGTGTATCCAAGAGACTCGAATGGAAATGTTGATGTCGAAAAAGGTAGTGTTATTGTATCGATTAAAAACAAAAATAATGAAATCATCAAAATGTCTGCTGAAGCTTTGTCAGATAACGCAGGATTTTTAGGAGCTGGCGATGAAGTAGCATTCCTCAGTTCTGTAGAAGATATTGAAAAATTAGCCCGTAAACAATATGGGCAAGATAGGGCCGATCAACCTAGACCCACACAACCTCAACCACCTACTCCATCGAATCCTAACCAGCCATCGGCCCCCTCTCCGAAACCAACCGAAAGCGGTAACGATACTCAAAGACCCACAATGAATAACGATCCTATTAATACGGACGATGCCCCACAACAACCACCAGCTAAAAGACCTGGAATGGTTGATAATCCCAATGATTTACCTAAACCTAAACAAAAAAATTGTGATTGTCCAGAATGTTTTGAAAAATATAAATCTGCTTTTGAAGATATTATTGGCAACATGACAAAAATATTGCAAAACAAAGTTGTGGGCTTGCCTATATGTCCACAAGCTAAAGCTGTACCAGAACCAGGATGCTTGAAAGCTTATTATTCTTTAAAAAAAGGAAGAAATCAACTTGGTGGTGCTATAGATGCTGCGAGTGTTCAACCATCAACACAAATAGCGACTAATCCAGCGTTATCGGGTGTGGACGAAGAGGAAAAAAAATTAATCAACAAATTTTTAGCTGATATTGGTATCTCAGCACCATTAGATAGTACTGGTAAACCTATAGTTTATACAAACAAAGATGATGGCGACAATTATGTATTTTTTGGACCAAAAGCTAATCCAGTAAGACCCGACACATCATTAAGTGGCTTGACAACCAATGGAGGAAGACCATTTCGAATTCAAGTCTTAGACAAGACCACTAATAGATTACAAACTGTAGAGCGCCCAGGGGGATGTAAAGAATTACTACGTCTTATAGATCTTGATGCTGATTTTAAGGCAATCGCTGATAATGTATCAAATAGTCCTAATGCTCAGTGGAGAGCAAAAAGAAGTCAGATAGTACTACATTGTTGTCGACAAGCTATTAGAGAAATGTTGGATAAAGGTTTAGAAAATGTTGAAACAGGCTCTGGCTCTAGATCACTATTCTCATGGTCTTTTGGTGTGGATGCTGGTTTAGGGGGATCATCTAATCCTTGTTCAGAGGTAGGTGTACCGCCTCCAGGAACTTTAACATTGTCGGAACCATTAACATGTTGTTTAGGAAACGTTAAACTTTGTCCGGATATAGAATGTTGCGTTCCTCCAGATGATCCGAATTGTATTGATAAATTAGTACAAGATGTAGATAATGCCATAGCTGGATTAAGACAAATTTCAAATAGTGGCGAACCCACATGTGTTAATAAATTAAAAACAGCTATAGAACAAATGCTATATGGTGTTGGTCAACAAGATGGATTATTTTATAAGTTAATTAGAGCATTCTTAATTCATATCTTAGTCACCTCTCCTCCACAATCACTAAAAGACGCCAAAGGAAACCTCAACCCTGGTGACACAGGCTGCGGCCAAGATTTTGCTGGAGCATTAGGCGCTCGTGCCGGTGCAAATGGAGTAAAACCCGGTCCATCATTTAATGATTTGTCAGCCAATGATAAAACCGCTGAATTATATCAAGATGATGTTATATATAATACTGATAATGCTAGAGTTGATGCACATAGAAATACAGCGCAACAACAAGTATGCAAATACGATTTAGCGGCGGTTTTTCGTATATCCAGTATTGAAATAGATAATCAACCATTAATAACAGTATATGATAATATTATTAATGAAATGAAAAAACAGTTAAGGATACAATTAACTGAGCTAATTTCTGATATATTTGAAAGTGTTGATATCGAACTAAATTTACCAGAGGTAGACAAAAAAGAATGCGATAAGATTATTGCACAAATAAATGAGCTAGAACGTGATCAAAACATTAAAGACCAAGCAATTGCAAATTCTCAAGAAACCATACAAGAACTTCAACAAGAAATAGCTGAAAATGATCGCGAGCGTTCTGCGGCTAAAACTAGAACTAGAGGTACTAGACAAGAAACTCGACGGATTCCAGGCGAGGCTCCAGACGAGGAGCCAATGATCGTATTCGTAGATGTTCCCAAAGACACATTACCAAACAAAACCGGCAATGAATCAGCAGCATGTCTTCGCGCCAGAGAAGAATATTTTGATGCTAAAAGCTATTATGAATTTAGTTTAGATGAGTATAATAAAGCTTTACAACAATTAACAGAATCAAGGTTAGAAAAAAATAGAATCGATTCTATATTTGATGTTATTAAAGGATACGAAAGAGTATTAACAGGCAAACTAGATTCTGAAGATATAGAAGTGAGAGAATGGAGGTATGTCACCACCGAAAAATATTGGGAAGGCAACGACTATATTTCACCAAGAACAGCCGGAGCACTAAGAGAAAGAATTTCTGCTGCTAAAACTCAATGGAAAAGAAAATTAGATAAGTTACAACAGGACATTGAGGGCTTAGACAAAGATACCACTGGTCCAACAGGAGCCCACTGGCTAACAGTATTAAAACGCAAAAGAGAACTTGCTGATGCTGGAGAAAAGGTCAAAAAGACATGTGGTTACGACACCGATGTGTTTAATCCTATAACCCCAGAAGAATGTGATACTATAGGCCCAGAAGATACAGGCTTCTATGATAGAAGAGAAGAAAGCTTAAACCAACTAATCGAAATTCTGAACGAACTTATAAAAGAAGTACGTGACGAAAAAGTATCTAATCAAAGCGAAATTAGTAAATTAGAACAGTTAAAAGAAATATATTGCGGGGGTGATACTGGTAGCGCTACTACAATTAGTACATGTTTCTTATCTTGTTTTATTAATAAAGTAGATGATACGGTAGATAAATTAGTATCCGTTGATTTAACAAAAGCTTTAAATGCGGTTAACGATAAAGAGTTTAAATGTGATGGCGATAAAAAAAATCCAGCATTTGAGGAACCTGGTACAGATGTTTTTGATAATACAATTACTACCACAAAGGTTACCGAAGCTATAACAAAATTAGTAGAGGAATGTTTAATTGCTGAGCCGGGAGAAGGAGGAACAGGATGTGAGGACCTAAATCCAGAGTCTAAGAAAGCAGATTTTGATGAAGAAGTAGCACGACGCACCAAAGATGCTAACGCCGCCAGAAAAGCAATGGAGGCGTTAACAGCAAGAAGTCCTAGTGGTTATGAAGTTGGTGGTGTTAAGCTGGCGCAAAAAATTACCGGCGCAATAGATACCGATGTAATAAACGATAATTACTTACCTTCTGCGACTGCCAATTTTATCAGAGAGCGGGTGGAATTAGATTTTACTCACGGTGGTTTTAAATCGACCGATGATATAATAGACACTATGACAATAAGATATATAAGAGCAGCATCTGCATATGCTAGAGCCAAAAGAAAATTGGTGCAAATGGTGAGGTATATAGACAGACAAAACGAACTATACAATAATTGCTTAGAGCTTTCTAAATCTTGGGATTGTGCTACTGTACTAAACACAAAACTTAAAGATAGTAATACCAGTGTTGCCGATAGAATCAGAGATGAGTTAGATGCAGGGCTGAAAGAAGCATATGAAAGCATATTAGCAAAAATTGCTGAATTTGTTAAAGATGCACAAGTTCAAGGAGGGGGCGATGGGCCGGCCAAAACTTTAGGAGATTTAAAATCAAAATTAATGCAGTTACTCAGAGAAAAAATATCTAAAGCTTGTCCACCTAGCACAGGAGATGGCGCTTTACGTTTTGAGACACCCCAACCAACAACTCCACAAAAAGATGGCTTGGCAGATATTAGCGAAAAGGATGTGTCTATAATATGCGTAGGTCAAGAGCCTACTCACATTTTGGTAAACTACAGAGTTTATAGAACCAAGTTTTTCCAAAAAGATACATCTTTCATGGCTTTTGGAACATACATTACAGGAATACTCAACAACACAATATTGTGTGATAAAAAATCAACATCAGTTTTTCATAATACTATTTATAGAGCATTTGAGGACAAAATTCCTGATAGTCTTGATAGCGATCAACCAACAACAACCGGTGAAGGCTTGGCGGGTCTAGGCGGACCAGCATTTATTCCTGATGGGAATGAAGGCGGTCCATATCATTATCCTCCACCAAACGGTCAACAAATAGCGACCAAAGATCTTGATCAGCCTTGTCCAGCATTTTGTGGTCACGAACCTAGACAACATGGTCCAAATGTTAGAATTAGTATTCTAAGAAGAATATATTATGAGGGTAAGGCCTTGCTAGAGTATCTAAATAATTTAGAAAATGTGGTAGATGCTAGCGTTAGCGCTTTAGAAAGTATTAGAGCTGCGTTAGAAATATGTGCATTAGGTAAAGACCCTAAAACTTCACCAAACTGGGACAATTTTGGATCTAGTCTAGGTAAAGTTAATCCTAAAAACCCAGCACTACAAAAACCTACAACAGCAGATATGGCCATAATCAAAGCTGTTTTGAGTAAAAGCGAAAAATTTGATGCTATAACTGGTAAGGGTAGAAATGTTGATAATCAATGTGATGGTTGTGCAGATTTGCCCCTAAACGCAGATGCAGCTCCACAAAACCCTTAAGGCTAATCAGTCAATGAAAAAAGTCCTAATACATGCTGGTTTTCCAAAGACCGGCTCAACATCCATACAACATTTTTTCTACAATAATACATTTGATAATTATCAAATGGTTAATCTTTGGCCATATGTCGACAAAAAAAACAAGCGTGATGTCGATAAAAAAAATCCAAGTACACCAATAAATTTTTGTTTTTATCCATATGATATCCTAGAAAGATGGAAAAACGTAAAAAAAGTTCCATTTGGACCAAGTTTTGTTCAAGACATAAAAAATTTGGATAAATATCGAGACTATTTAAAACAAAAACTTATTGAAGATGTAGGCCGTTTACATGACAAAAAAAAAATTTCAATAATATCTTGTGAAGGACTATCATGCAGCAATGAGCCTAGAGTTTTGGAAAATTTAAAAAAATTTTTAACAACAAACAGATATGATTATAAAATAATATTTGTTATAAAAACTATACCAGAATTTTTATCTAGTTATTTTTCACAATATGTAGAAGAATCATTTGTTTTTAATTCATTATCAACAGAACATATGTCTCAAGTGTTCGAATTTTTGATGCGACAACAACAGTATTCTATTTTTGATCAAATTGGAATTTTTGATGACAACAGGCTTGAATTTTTACCATATAATAAAAATATGGTATCGGATTTCATTAGATACTTAAACAAAAATTATTCACCTATACCAAGCACTATCCTTGACAATACCAAAAATTTGTTTATAAATCCGTCACTAACTACTGAAAGAATTAAAATTTTATATTTATATTCTAAATTAGGGAATCCTTTGAATTTAACAACGAAACAAAGAATAAGGTTGTTACACTACTTAAAAACCTATTTTATAGTAAAAAATGATTTCAAACCCTCATTAAGTAGACCATTTATTAATAATTTTATATCAAAGAACATAAACGGAATAACAAGAATACAAACAAAACTTAAAAAAGAATTAATAAAGTACAAAGTCATGCCACAAAAAACTGTTATCCACACCGTGGATCAACTCAATGAACTAAGACGATCTTCTGTAGATTTTTTGCGACATACTACCAAGGCTAAAAACACACAAAATAAAAATATTGAAGATCTAATTGTTAGTTTTGTAAAACAAATCTGTACAGATAACGTTTGACAAATCGCTGCAACGTTGTATAATACAAGTATGAACATACCATGGCAGCAATACTTTTTAGTCTTAGCTAAAGTAATTTCTCAAAAAAGTCACGACGTACACACAAAACATGGTTGTGTAATTACAGACGAAAATAATCGTGTGCTAGGGATAGGTTATAATGGTTTTCCTAGAGGGCTCGATGACGATGTTTTACCCACAAATAGACCAGATAAGTATGACTGGATGATACACGCTGAACGCAATGCTTTGTCTAATTGTGTTATTCGACCAGAAAATGGCATAGCGTATGTGACAGGGCAATGTTGTAATAATTGTATAATGTCTTTATGGCAAGAAGGCATAAAAACTGTTATAATGGCCAAGAATCATGGAACATTATTATTTGATGACAAACAAAAAAAGATTTTTGATCAATTTATAGCGATGTCTGGCATTAACATAAAATATGTTGATGTAGATTTTTCTTGGTTGAAAATTTTGTGCGGTGTATTATGATATACAACAAACTATTTTACATAATGTTAATTATATATATGATCAATTTTTTAATTAAAAATGACATCATGCAACAAATTTCTTTCCAGGCCTTAGTTATATTAGGCCTTTTAACTCTTATCAATAGGGGATAATATGTCAGCGCTTCAAGAGCTTCAAAATTATACATTTGTTAGTAAGTATGCAAGATGGTTAGAAAATAAAAATAGAAGAGAAACATGGAAAGAAGCCGTTGAACGCGTTAAAAATATGATGCATACCATGTATGCTGACCAAAATATCTCAGAAGATATCGATTGGGCGTATGATATGATGTACAAGAAAAAAGTTCTTGGCAGTCAAAGAGGCCTGCAGTTTGGTGGAGAGCCTATTCTTAAAAGACATGCAAAAATTTATAACTGCACAAGCTCTTATTGTGATAGACTAAGATTTTTTCAAGAATGTTTTTGGTTATTATTGTGCGGCAGTGGCACAGGGTTTAGTGTACAAAAACATCACGTAGCTAAATTGCCTAATTTATCTCAAAAGGCAAAAGATAAAGATAAGGGCGTAAAGTATGTGATTGAAGATAGTATCGAAGGCTGGGCTGATGCTTTAGGTGTTTTATTAAGTTCATACTTTGTTAAACCAGCAGAAGCGAGGTTTAAAACATATCAAGATCAATATGTTATATTTGATTATTCTGAAATTCGACCCCAAGGTTCTGAATTAAGTTCTGGTATTGGAAAAGCCCCAGGATATGAACCTCTTGCTAAAGGCTTAGAAAAAATTAGAGCGCTATTAGATCGTTGTGTTGCTAATGGACAAAAAAAATTATGCCCAATTGACGCTTATGATATTGTTATGCATAGCAGTGATGCGGTATTAAGCGGTGGGGTTAGAAGGTCTGCTAGTTTAGCATTATTTAGTGCTGATGATGAAGAAATGGCTAAGGCTAAAACAGGTAACTGGTACATAGATAATCCGCAAAGGGCGAGAAGCAACAATTCCGCATTGCTTCTAAAAAATGAAACCACTTTAGAGCAATTCGAAAAATTAATGGAAAGTGTGAAAGAATTTGGAGAACCTGGATTTATTTGGAGCGATTCAACAGAAATGACTTTCAATCCTTGCGTGGAAGTGGGCATGTGGCCTGTTGATGAAGAAACAAATGAGAGCGGCTGGCAGGGTTGTAATCTTTCTACCATTAATTGTTCTTCAATAGAAAATGAGAATGATTTTTATGAAAGATGTAAAGCCGCAGCTATTATAGGTACTTTACAAGCTGGTTTTACTAAGTTAGATTATCTTGGGGAAATTAGTTGCAAAATTTTTGCTAGAGAGGCTCTGCTTGGTGTTTCTTTAACGGGTATTATGGAAAAACATGACCTAGTTCTATCGGAAAAAGTATTGAAAGCTGGCGCTAAAATTGCTGTGGATACTAACAAACAATTATCAAAAAAGATAGGAATAAATCAAGCTGCCAGGGTAACATGCTTAAAACCAGAAGGTACAAGTAGTAGTATGCTAGGTACTAGCTCTGGCATTCACCCACATCACGCCAAACGATATATAAGACATGTACAAGCCAATATTTTAGAAGCACCATATCAACACTTCAGAAATTATAACCCGCAGGCATGTGAAAAATCTAGTTGGTCAGCAAATAATACAGATGAAGTTATCAAATTTCCAATTGAAGTACCAGATGGTGCAAAAACCAAAAATCAGTTGCCAGCGGTCGATATGTTGGAGGTAGTTAAAGATGCTCAAAAAAATTGGGTAAATGCTGGAAAAAATAAAAATTTATGTACTCAAGACTATTTAAGTCATAATGTCAGCAACACTGTTACGGTTAAACCAGATGAATGGGATGCTGTTACCAAATATATTTATGATAATCGTAAATATTTTGCTGGTATTAGTTTGATTCCGCAAAGCGGAGACAAAGATTATCCACAAGCGCCATTTACTACAGTTTATACAAGTAGAGAGATTGTCAAAGAATATGGCGATGCTGCTTTGTGGTGTTCTGGATTAATAGAATTAGCATTAAATGTTTTTGATAAAAATTTATGGGCAGCTTGTGACTATGTTACTTTTGATCAAGCAAAACCAGAAGACGATGAATCCAAGCTTAAGTTTATCACGAAAATGAAAAATTTCGCTGGTAAATATTTTGATGGAGATATCAAACGTCTAACATATTGCATGAAAGACGTTTATAATTGGAAAATTTATTGTGATTTATTCAACAGCTATCAAAAAGTTGATTATACACAACTAGTAGAAACAGAGGATAACACTGCTGGAATAGAGGAAGTTAGTTGTGCGGGTGGAGCATGTCTAATTTAACTTTATTTCGAAAGGTGTAAATTTTGAGAAAAAATAAAAAAAAGAAGGTTATAGATGCTACAAATCCATTATCACATCATCCTGTATATAAGAATCGATTAAAACCCAGAACTCCAAACCAACATAATTTTATACGCACAATAGTTGAAAACACTATAACTTTTTGTCAAGGTGTTGCTGGTAGTGGAAAAACCCATATCGCGATAGGCATAGCTTTAGAATATTTGCTAGAAGATAAAGTTGAAAAAATAATTATAACTAGGCCGGTAGTAGAATCTGGAGAAAAGTTAGGCTTTTTACCCGGAACAGCAGAAGAAAAGTTGCATCCGTATTTACTGCCTATATTAGATGAAATTGCTTACTTTATACCAATGAGCCAATATGGGGCATTAAAAACCCAACATAAAATAGAAGTAGTACCTCTTGGTTTAATGAGAGGTAGAAACTTTCATAACGCCTTTGTAGTGGCTGACGAATGCCAAAACGCTTCATATGATCAGTTAAAAATGCTATTGACTCGAATAGGTCATGACAGTAAAATGGTTTTAACAGGAGATACGGGCCAATCAGATCTATATAAAAATATGCAGGGTGGCTTTATGAATCTCATCAAAATATTGCATGATGTTCCAGACATAGGAATATCGAAATTGTTAAATGATGACATAATTAGAAATCCTATTATAGGTAAAATTCTTGCTAAGTTAGAAACACTGGAAAATGCGGTCTGATCATAAAAAATGTCTTTTATTGAATGCGGATTATTCTCCAATATCTATTATAGATTGGAAAAAAGCCATATATTGGAAAATAAAATATGAAAATAATAATAACTATGGTATAGAAATAATAGATTTTTATAAACATGATTACATACAATGTGTTAATAATAAAAAACATCCTATACCAGCCGTTGCCAAGACTAAACATTATTTTAAATATCTGAAATATGGAGTGGTGTTTTCTCGAAAAAATATTTTTATAAGAGATAAGTTTACTTGTCAATATTGTAACAAGCAATTTTTGCCCAAAGATTTAACTTATGATCATGTGATACCTAAATCTACCTGGGATTATTCTTTAGGTTCTCCAACTAATTGGACAAATATAGTCACGTGTTGTTCTGTATGCAATAGGAAAAAGGGTAACAAAACTCCTAAACAAGCAAATATGAATTTATCTAAACTGCCTTTTAGGCCGGAAAAAACTAACAAATACTTGCCGATAGCACACAAACTATCTAATATAGAGTATAGCATACCTACAGAATGGCAAATATACTTACCACAATCTTACTTTGATTATGCCTGAATATTCTTACATTTGCAACGACTGTAAAAATAAATTTAGTGTTGTATGCTCTATTAGGGACTATAACGAAAACGTAAAATGTTCAATCTGTGAATCCGAATATACTATTCGAGATTATGGAGAAGACATGACCACTATAAATGCTTCTGTAAAGTTGGCTAAATCGGAAATTAAAACATTGGGTCATTTGGCTCATAGAAATTCAGAAACTATGAGCGAAGATCAAAAAAATGATCTATACAGAAAACATAATTCTTATAAAGAAACGGTGCCAGAAAAACCTCTACCAAAAGGCATGAAACGCATAAATAAACCTAAAAAAATAAAATGGAGATGATATGAGACAAGATATAAGCGATTGTATATTTCAACAAAAAGTGGTCAATGAAGAAGAACCCAAATTGATTGAAAATGCATACTACGGCTTTATAGATGATTATGACTTTTTAGATTCTCAAAATAACCCCAGATTGGAAAAGGATGACGAGAGAACCTTCGCTAAAAAAATAATAAAAAGTGATGGCTCACACAGACTTTTTGTTAAAACTAATGCTTCTAAAAAAATATACAATCCTATGAGTATGTACGGTAAGGATGAAATAGGTAGCAAATTTTTGGATAAGACTTGTAAAGACTTTAAATTCAGGGCTGTAAATCTAAAAGTATTTAATCTATATCTTAACTTTTTAAGAACAAAAAATTTGTCATGGTTGCATAATGCTGAAAGAGAGGCTGAATAATGGCTAGACTTAATAAAACCCAAATATATGCAATAAATTGGTTAAACCATATTGGAAAAGATCAAGATACTATTGCGTCAGAATTAAAGATTACAACAAAACAGGTTATATCTACAATAGAAAAAAATCAATCTAGTAAAAATACAAAAAAATCTGATCCTATCAAAACAGCTTCCAAATCTGCCGCAAAGAAAATCGTAAGCAAAAACTTAATGATTAATCAAACTTCGGCGAAAAAAAGTAACCATGTTATGATTATGACACAAGAAGCCTCTATGATGAATGACACCGTTAAAAAAAATGTAGATCCTCAAACAAACAGAAACCAAAAACATATTTTTAGACCAAATCAAGATGGCAAATAATAAGTATCCTTCCAAATATTCTAATGGTAAGGATGTTTCTGCAGCTCAATATCTGACAGAATTGATATGCGAAAATAAAGCAAAAATTAACAAAGAAGATTTGCATTTTAAATTTTGGCAAAGTCCCAAATGGGAGAAATTTTTTCGCAATCAAATAGCTTCAGCCAATAAACTCTTGAAAAAATACGACATTATACCCATCATTAGAGCGCTCAAAACCCCAAAAGGACAAAAAATTTATTCTTTGCGAGCGCCTCACCTGATAGATATAATAACACAAGAGGTCGCTAAGTTGTCGGAAACTCATAAAAAATCTATAAAGATTGATAGAATTGACAAACCAAAGACAAAGCAAAACAAAGCAAAAAAAAATATATTATCAAAATTAGAGGAAATAGATAATGGCGATTAAGGATTCTGTAACAAAAAATTTTGGCGATAACATAATTATAGACGGCAAAGCCTTAATAGATAAAGATTTAAAAACTATACCTGTTAGTCCGGCTTTGGACATTATCCTAGGAGGAGGAATACCAGAAGGAAGTTTTGTTATTCTTACAGGTCAGCCAAAGTGTGGTAAAACAACTACGAGCTTAGACTTCGCCGCAACTGCACAAAAACCGGAGTATAATGGCGAAAAGGGTCCGAGAACAGTGTACTACCTAAATATAGAAGGTAGATTGAAAAAACGAGACCTAGAAGGAATATCTGGTTTAGATTTAGATAGATTTCATATCATAGGATCTCAAACAGGAAAAATTCTGCATGCCGAAGAATATTTACAAATTGCTGAAAGAATTATTAATGAAGAGCCTGAGTGTGTTTTAATAATAGACTCGTACTCTGCACTATGTACTGAAGCAGAGATAACGTCGGATATGGATAAAATGCAAAGAGCAGATGGGGCTAAACTTTTAGCTAAATTTTGTAGAAAAGTAGCAAACGTTATACCTGTTAATAGGACCATAGTAATAGGTATCACTCATTTGATGGGTAACCCTGGATATGGCAATGTAGAGTGGAAAGAAAAATCTGGACAGGCCGTAGCATATCAAACAGATGTTAAGCTAAGAGCCAAATTCCATAAACCCTGGATGGTAGGCACACAAAATAATGAAACTCAAATAGGACAAGAAATTGAATGGATAACTCAATGTTCAGCTATTGGTCCTCCTGGAGGAACTATAACAAGTTATATACGATATGGACAAGGAATAGATAAGGCTATGGAATTAGCCACTTTGGCCTCAGACATGGGCCTAATAACCAAAGCAGGATCTTGGTATACACTATCATTTCTTGAAGAAAAAGATAAACAAAAATTACAAGGCCTAGAAAAGGTTAGGCAATATTTGGTAGACAACAAAGATGCCTATGATTCTTTGTATGATCAAATTAAAAATACAATGGGACTCAAATGACATTTGTAATTGATTTAGATGGTAATCGAGTAAAATGGAATATATTGGGGCATATAAATAATAATCGAAAAAAACAGTCTTCATTACATAAATCAACACTAGCATTATTAAAAACCCTATATCCCACAATACCCGTTTTACAAGAAGTGCCTATTCCTCTTAGAAGAACAGAAACACTGTATTTGGACTTTTACATACCTTTATTAAAAAAGGCTATAGAAGTTCACGGAGAGCAACATTATAAGTTTGTAGCCCATTATCATTCTAATGCTTTGGGATTTATGAGACATAAAAAAAGAGATTTAGAAAAAAAGAATTGGTGCGAAAATAACAATCTAGAATATATAGAATTACCATACAACGAAAATTTGGAACAATGGAAACAAAGAATACAAAAACTATGAATTCTAAAGAAGAAGTATCCTATTGGGATACCATATTAGATGAATATGAAACATCCATGGGTTTACCACAATATAATCCTGGAATTATGGCGGAATCTGAGTTAAATTCATACTTAACCATGAGTAGAGATGAAATAGAAAAATTAACTCCAGAGGATTGTGGTCAAATAGCTTATAGATTAGCACAATTTAGTTTTCATACCCAAAGAACTATTAATAGAGAACAAGCAAGATTTAATTGGGCTGACGAAACAATAAAAACCGTAATTGCAGATGAGCTGAATTCTTATAAAGGTTATGGCTTTGTTGAAAAATCTATCCAAGCTATAAAGCATAATGAAAAAGCATATTCGTTGAATAAAATTAAAAAATATGCGCAACAAAGAATTAATAGATTATCTTATATAGCTAATTCTCTAAATAACTTATCCAATATACTGATGAATATACAAAAAAATAAGGTGAAACATGGAACTTGATAAAAACGATGTAAAAGCTTTGATAGGTATTTTGCAAAAGCTGGTGGTAGAAAATGAAGAACAAATACACGATGAAAGTGTAGATGCAAAAATAGAAAAACCCAAAACAAAAAACTCCAAAAACAAAAGTCATACCAAAACACTCAAAGAAAAAAGGGGTAGATCGTATGAAGAGCATCAAAATAAGTTTTTAGAAATGCCAGAAATGAATATGCATAAGTCAGATACAACTATAGATAAAAAACTTGCACAATATGCTCCTACTCCCAGAAATAGGTCGGTGTCTTTGATAAAAGTTAAATGCAGAGTTTGTGGTAAAGAAGATACCATAAATGCTAAAATTTTACCGGAGTCTAGAGATAGATATAAATGTAACAAATGCTCAACATCCTCAGGCTAATATAAACTATGTCGTTAACTGATGTATCCGCCGAAAGAGCAGTTCTGTCTGGATTGATTCAATTTGGACAAGATTTATATGTCGATGTGGAAGAGCTTCTGGATGAGTCTTGTTTTACTGTCGATAGCAATATAATCATCTACAAGTGTCTAAAAAATTTATTTGACCAACATGATGTTAAGCAAATTGATTTACCATCAATATTGTCATCATCTCAAGAATTAAATTTATATCAGATACTATCGCGAGATGAAGAGATAGAGCATTTAAAAGCTATTTTGCATTTTAATACAAGTCAAAATAATATAGCCAAGTTTTCTGCAAAAATTAAAAAATTATCGATAGCTCGATCTCTATACAAACAATTAGATACAGCAAAAGAAAATTTATTAGATATTGATGGAACGGAAAGTATATCACAGATATTGAATGTTGCAGAAGACACTGTATTTGATTTTACAAATAAACTTAATGATAACGATAATAATCCTATATTAATTAGCAAGGACTTAGAAGACTATATAGAGAATCTGATACAGAATCCTATAGATCAAATCGGTATATCTACAGGCTTTCCTGTTTATGATAAATCTATAGGTGGAGGTTTAAGAAAAAGCACAGTAAATGTGATTGCCGCTAGACCTAAAACGGGTAAAACTTTGTTAGTAGATAATATGGGTTTGCATATTGCAAAACAGGGTATACCTGTACTTAATCTAGACACAGAAATGACGCACGAAGATCATCTCAACAGACTTTTGGCCATGATGACAGAAATAGATATAAACGATATTGAGACTGGTAAATTTTCTAACACTTCCTCTAAGCGTCAAAAAATACAGGAAGCTATTAAAGAACTTTCTGATGTGCCTATTTATTATAAATCTATAGCGGGTAAGAGTTTTGACGAGCAGCTCTCATTAATGAGAAGATGGGTTTCCAAAGTTGTAGGAACCAATGAAGATGGTTCAATAAAAGACTGTGTTATATTTTATGACTATTTAAAACTTATGGATTCTCAGGGTATTTCACAAGACCTTAAAGAATACCAAGTTCTTGGTTTTATGATGAC
>Ga0070753_1000906_pt1 | contig 17076 bp, 33 predicted proteins | sample VirMetDEL_Aug_31_FD_77441 | JGI IMG/M metagenome (GOLD analysis project Ga0070753, IMG submission 77441) | Aqueous microbial communities from the Delaware River and Bay under freshwater to marine salinity gradient to study organic matter... | ecosystem: Environmental > Aquatic > Marine > Coastal... | reverse complement strand
TTAAAAGGTAATGCAACAGAAGAATAGTCAACACCTGAGATAGTAGTTTCTACATTTCCATAAGTTCCAAACTCAACATAAGGGGCATATTCTACGTTAGTATAAACTTTTCTACCTAGTTCTCCTAGTTTTTCTGTTTTTATAGAACTTTTCAGTCGGCCGGTATCAGTAGGGACTCTATTCTTGGCTGCACTTTCAATTTTTAGGGCGTGGTGATTTATCACGATCTCTACTTGATCTCGTTTCTTTTTTAAAAGTAAGTCAAGTTTACCAATTGCTTTGTTTATTTCAGCTTGCGATATTTCTGCTTTAATCATCTTCTACCGCCATTAGTTCTGTGTAACTATGCTCCTCTCCTTTATCTTGAGCGTAGTCTACATTAAAAGTTCTACCATCGTATTGAATTCTTAATAAGTAATCATAGGTTGCTCTATCATATCCAGCACTTACAAAATCGTCTCTGTAACGCGTCAAAATTTTGTACTTCACTTTACCTTTCAACCCGCCTATTTCGTAGCTCTCTCGGCCACTTACGGCGCTCACATTACCCCATACAGTTGCAAGCGTATTCCATGTTTGCGTATTTCCACCCATACCATCTGATGAAAGACTGTAATACTGTATTATTAGCCTTTGCTTCATTAAACCTACATTTGCTTGTCTGTTTTTTGTTTTCATTCATCAGATTAGTTTGGTGTACTTTTTAAAATATGATTTAGAACCATTAGGTAGCTCACTAATACCACCCTCTACTAGATCTTGTCTATCTTCGTAGCTTGATAAAACTGCTTTTTTAAGGCCTAGCTTTATCCCCGAAGGAATAGAGGTATAGCCAGCTATATACACCACTTTAAGCCGTAATCTATTAAATGGATCTTGGTAATCATACAAGGTGTTTAAGATCAACGTATCACCTTGTAAGTAATAATCATCCCCTGCCGTCAATGTAGTTTCAGTGCCTTCGTGATTTATGGTTTTGACAGAACTCACCGACTGAGCAGGGAATAAAGGCAAGTCAACTCTTTTAGCATACATTTCCCATTCTGCTGTTACTGTTTTTTCTATTAATTGAAAAGAATAGGTTTGTTCTACGGAGTCTATAACACTAGCCACTAAATCTGTTATTAAGGAGTCATCCGCAGAGGTTTCTACTTTCATCCAAGATTTTGCATCTGACGTGCTAAGTACGTCCGATGGTGTATTAGTACCAGTAGCAGTGCTTGAGACCGTTACGACGCCATTTAGTCCATAATCTGGTGTTTTTAAACTACTTCTTAGCATTTAATTCGTCCTTTACTTTAATAGCTTTAGGTTCTGGTAGTCTATCTATTATCTGATTACCTTTTTTAACGTAGTACATTGTTTTAGTATTTTCATCTTTTTCAATATACACTTTATTGTCTAAACTATAGGCCATTTTATCTTCTTTGGTCTCGTAAAGAAGCCCACGATTAAACATGTCATTGATTAAGTCCTTAGGCCCTTTAAATGGTTGATCTATTTTATAAGGTTTTTTACCTAATCTAAAGTTTCTTCTACATCTATACATGTCAATAAGTTTAGTTAGAAGGATGGGCAGGAATCGAACCTGCCCAAGTTCCAAACATCCTTATGGTAATATTAAGAATTACCTGCGTTTGTGATTGCAGTCGTGAAGTTACCGAAAGCACCTGCATTAGGCAAGTAAGTTGGTAAAGCTAGACGACCAGAAATCTGAACAGTAACTAAGTCTTTGACCACGTTATCTTGATCTTGCTCGTAGAAACGAACTTGCATAGACTCACGATCAAATAAAGTAGTTAATTGTGCGAAATCAGCTACTAGGAAATCATTAGCGTTTCCGTCTGTTGCATTAATTGCATTGGTAGCTATGATAGGTACACCTCGCACTACTGGTACTCTTTGGCCAAATACAACATCATTAGGGAAAATGTAACGTCCATCAGCATCTTTTCTACGAATCATTTCATAGAATCTGCCAATACCCATCATGATTGCAGATGGTCGGAAGTTTCTGTTTTCTACCTGTTTGATAGCCTCTAGTAATACATCGTGCTCTTGAGCGTCAGCATCTCCAGTGTATTGGTCTAAAGTATAATCAGTAGATGTTATTGTTAGTCCATAAGTAGAGTCATATAACAAATAAGCATCTTCTTCTACCATGTACTTTTCCATTCCACGAAGTGAAATATGGCTAGCTAGTCCCGCAGTATCATTAAGAGCCTCTTTAGAAACTCGGAAATGAGCAGCGATTTTTTCAACAACAGCATCAGTTGCGGTTAGATCGAAATCACTTTGACCTGAAGCAACGCCCTCAGCAGTAACCGCTGTTCCATCAGTGAAGTTGCTTTCTTTGATGTATCGGATTTTGTCGCTATTAGTCGTGCCATTAGGTAAGAACTGGCGCACGTGTGTTCTTCGCTCTGGATCAAATTTAAATCCAGCAACATAGTCAGCAGGAACTACATCACCAGTATAAGCATCCGCTTCAGTAATAACCGCTTTGGTATTCATAGTGAATCCTGAGATATTACCAGACTTGAATGCTTCCATTTGCTCCTGTACTTCTTTGGCCTCTAAAGCGCTTTGCACTTTGGACTTCATAGAAGTAGGTTGACCATTAGAACCTAGTCGGTTTGCAGATTTCTCAATAGCGGAAATACGCTCTTTTTGAGAAGCAATAATTTGCTCTAGGTTTTTAATTTCGCCTTTGGTAGCTTCATCAGCTTGTCCAGTAGCTTTGACTTCTTCTTGAAGTTTGTCGTAACGAGCTTCTAAATCATTTTTAAGGGTATCTACGTGTCCCTTTACCGATTCAAGCCCTTCAGATAGGGTTTTTTCTAAGTCCATTTTTGGAACTCCTTTTCAATTTTTATTTTTTGGTTGAATGTATCAAACACGTTTTTAATCTGTTCGGCTTCATTCTTGGAAGTGGCTTGAACCGGCTTTTCAGTTTGAAGTGAATTTTTAAAAGATTGCTCTAGGTGTTTAATTTGTGCTTCTATCAAGCGAAACGTATCATCTGTATAGTCGCCAGAATAGAAGGCTTTAGATAGTTCTTTATATTTATCTACTTGGTCTTTTTGTGAGCCTTTGGCCATTCCACCTATAGCCATTTCATTAGCGCCCCAAGTAACGGTGCTACCTTCCCACATCTTAACTTCTTTTACCAAGTAAGAGTCTTCTTGGGAATCGTACTCACGTTGAATAAAATTGATACCTACAGAATGTTCGGTTAGTATTCCATCACGGTATAGCTTAAGCACGTCGTTGCCTAGTTCCGTGTCTGAAATCATTGTACGGAAATATAAACCCTTTTCATCTTCCATTAGGGTCATTGGCTTTCCTAGCACTTGTAATGGGTCATGTTGGTACAAGTGCATTATTCTGTTTTTACCACCAGGACCGTTCTCTTTTAGGGTTTTCTCGTAACACCCTTTAAGCATTACATCACCGTCTGAATCTTTAAAGTCGAAAATAGAATAGTAGCCTTCTATTATTCTACGATCCATGTCAACGCCTTTTATAGCAGCGTTGGTGTTTTTGGTTTTCCAAGGTAAATTCATACTATTATTAGTTAGGTTTTTTTCTTCGTCAATTTCTTTACTCTTTCTTATTGCCCAGTCTACACCTGCGGTGCCACCCCAAGCATCCCACATTAAACCACCACATCCATCTTCATAAGGAACATCTTTATGTTGTCTGTGCCGATTGAATGAGGCCATGCGCTTGACAGTGTCTTCACTAATCGCTTCACGTTTAGCTAGTTGGTTAGCTCTTGCCCATCCTACGGGTGTACCACAGTCCTTAGGATTACCGCTTTCTTCACGGTACTTTAAAGCACGTTTGGCGTTGTTACTTGCTGCCTTTGGATAATCGGTATAACTCATAGAATTAGTTTGTTATAAAAATACGCAATTTTTACATCATTTTACAATTACTATAGATAGATTGTATAAACCCTAATTTTTGTTATGGAAAAGCTAATAAATAGAGTTCAAGAACAACTTGATAATAATTGGGCAGTAGATAAGGCCGATATTCAGGCACTGCTTATGTTTGCTATTTGTTTTTGGCGGCAAGTTCATAAATCACATTAGCCAGTTCGTTTTGTCTGGTATTTCTAAATTCCCTATTGTGGATAGACTGCTTTAGGTAGCTTTCTGCGCTCTTTATCCAGAATCTTTTGTGCTTTAAACAAATAATACGAATGTTTTTTTTAGCACATTCTAGCGAAGCCATTAGGTCGCTCATTCGGTAATCATTCCAAGTAAGTGGGTCAAACTTTATCAGTTCCGTATGAAAAGCGCTAACACCTGTACCTGGTACGTCTATCTCATAGTCCCCGTCAATATCACGAAGGCACTGATAGGTGTGGTGTCCCGTATAGTAGGGTAAATTTAAGCCCTTAAGCTTTCTACCATGGAAGGTTAGCCAAGTGTTAGGGTATTTTTTTCTAGCCTCTAAAATTGTTTTCACATAATCCGGCGGGTAAATAATATCGTCATCGCACGAAAGATAGAGACCCTTGCTAATTGGTAGCCAGAAAAATTTAGCGTTATCGGTATAGTCCGGCCCGCTATATACTTCTACATTATCACCTTCTAGTTCTGGTTGGTAATCGTTACCGTAAACACGAACCTTATCAACTTGGAATCGTAATGAATCAACTACTTGTTGTAGATTTTCTTTGCGTGCTTCTATTGTGGCAAGATTGGCAGTAATCATTTCTGCGAATCTATCAACTGTTTAATAAATAGATCAAACTTTGATTCTAATAAAATTACTATATCGCTTTTTAATGCAATAAAGAATAAGGTAAGTATTATTACTAACTGCCAATCATAAAACGCGGAGCATATTAAACAAGCTATGCCTGCGACCAATCCTAATTTATTCATAAGCTTATAAGTGGTTGTTGTTTTCTTAGTTCTGGATGCATCATGCTTTCGTGATGCCCGTGATAACATAATGATTTTTTAGGTATGTACATAGGGATCCCAAGCTTCCAAAATTTACAACTTTGACTTTCACCTATGCCAGAAGAGATATTCAATCTATTAAATCTACTTGACGTAATAAAATCTTGTTCAAAATCTATAGCTTCTAATGTTTGCCTATTTGTAAAATAACCACCATCACAATAACTAACTTCAATAGAGTTAATGCCTTTTATATTTACTTGCCTGTGATCTATATTAGTCCATATTTTAGACCTACCATCATTTAAAAGATTGTAAACGTATTTGCCTTTGATCTGTGAATGTAATTTATGAATCGTCTTAAAGTCTATATCTAAAAAATCATCTGGCAAGAATAAGAAAAAATCATCGTTTGATTGTTTGCATATTTCAAAAGCGTACTGCCAGTTAAGAAAGTATTGCTCTTTGCCCTTGTGTTGCAATCTATGGAACTCACATTTTTTAGCAAATAGAAGAGAATCAAAGTCAGAGCCATCATCAATAACGATTGGTTTTTCTGGGCATTGATCGATAACTTTAGCCAACATAGAGGGTCTATTGTAACTAAAAATCAATATCATACGGCTCGTATATAACGGTGCATCTACAATTAATAGTATTACTAGGAGCCGCGCCTAATGATGAATCACCAGGGTATTGCATCTCATCGCCGCCTACATTAAAAGGCGTTTCTAAGTTAGGTACTTTTTGACCATCTACAGCTAAGTGCAAATCCCTAGTCCTGTCATCTTGCGTAGATAGCCATACTTTTCTAGTAGGTATTCCTGAGGCTTGAGCACCTAAAACTGAGCCAGCATTCGAGGCAGCTATTACTTCGGTTCTACCTATTAGAGTTGCCCGTCTTAAACTAAAGCCGTAATCTGATTTTAGTTGCTTAGCAAAATTAGGAATAGATGTACCTTCTTTTAAAGCTGTTGCTACGTTTTTTCTTATGCGATCTTGGGTGGTCCTTGTTACTAAAACAATTTTACTAGTTGTATCAGATGCATTTAATATTTCATTACCAGCTATCCATTGAGCGATTATCACATCCCAGTCAACGCTAACTTCTTTTTGTATCGACTCTTTTAAATTATTAAGCGATTCTTGACCAAATACTTTCATCACTCTAGTATAGATCTTTTCAAAAGCACCTGATATTGGCTCAGTTGTTACAATGCTTTCTAGATCAAAGTCTATAAGTTGTTTTTTATCTACAGCATCTAAATATTGTTTTAATTGCTTGCGCAAAGCATTATGGAAAGTCCTTTCGGCAAAACGCTCAAAAGCTCGGCGTTTATTATCGAATGTTTTCCAAATAATAAATCTTTTGTGTTGTTGGCTTGTATTTGATTCTTGGATAGGCATAAAAAATACTAAACCTTTCACAGTTTAGTATAAAATAACAAAAGAGATATGTCTACAGAAGCTCGTTTAGTACTTGCATAAATTTTTCTATATCTTCAGGGCTTAACCAACCCATAATAAGAGCGGTTGTAAGGGCTATGGCTACAATATTACGGAGCGTAAACGCTTCGATAATTTCGCTTTTAGTTTGATTCCATTCGCCTGCAACGATTGCTTTAAGCGCTTTACCCAGGAATTGGTTTGGCAATGGCAAGATGTCGAGTGCGCCGTGCAGCACTTCGCCTGCTTTATTTTTTCCTTCGGCAGTCTGTGATATGATACGTACAATTTTCCAGTCCTTTATTGGTTTTTTCATTTCATCATCTCCGATATGGCATTAAATAAAGCACTTGAACCTAGACCTGCACCAGTTGCCCAAGCGATAATTTTTTGTTTGAACTTAACCAGTTCGGCTATTTGCTTTTCGTTATTAGTAACCTTTTTAACAAGCCCTTCCTGACCGAACTCGTTACCTAATAAAGCTTCTTTAATATCTTGAATATCTTTAGCAAGTAACTCAATCATAGCCTCAAGGTTATTTACTTTAAATTTTAAGTCTGAAAATTCTTGGTTAGTCATAATAGTGCCAAATTACGTTTGATGGTTTGTCTTTATCTATATCAACATGAATAAAATTCTTACCAATACCGATGCGATTAAAACCAACAGAAAGCAACGAGACGATTAATTTGTGTCTAAAAATACTACTTTCAGCTTTTAAATCTATTGCTAAACCTTTTGTATGGCTACTTGTACCGTCCCTTCCTTGTTCTCGCTCCCAAATTTCGCTTCTAAAGGCCGATGTAACCACAAATGGTGCCTTACATACCTGTCTTGCAATATCTAGTTTCTTCATGAAGTTTTCATCCATGTCTTCTAGCTTGCAAGGTGGATTGCATTTGTTAAAATCTGATTGAGAAAAATATTTAAGACCCGTATTCATTTTTTAGCATTTTTATATCTTCATCGGTCAGTTCACTAGCTGCATCTGGTATAAGATTCATTGGGATATATCGGTTATTATCCCCAACTGGTTGATAGCCCATTTCAATACGCTTTTCATCGGCAGTTAGCCACCAAGCTTTGCTTAGCCAATCTACCTTTTCGCTTGCGTCTTTATTTAACGCGTCAATAGCTTGTACATCAAAATCTAAATGATAGTTCTTGCCAGTAGCTTTGTTAAAAACAGGGACTAAAGATCTATTTAGTTCTGCATAGTCTCTAGTAAGCTCAGGTAAAACATTATCTAAGTAAAGTTGCTTTCGGCTTTCTGATTTATTAGCATTAGTCTTATTATCAGGATCGTTTAATAATTCACTAGGGAAGTTATAAACATTACATATATCCCTTTGAGTCATTTTACCTGCCTCTATGATCTCTAAATCAACTGGCGGCATTCCAAACTTTTCAAACCCTAACTTAACATTGCTTACCAACCATGCCTTGTAATTATCAGGCCCTTGCATTGATCTTAGGTAGGTCTCTAATTGAGATCTCTGCATAGGTGTTAGCTGCTCTAAATCTGGATCAGTAGGGTATACCACGCCTGAGGCGCCGCCATTTCTTAGGGCTTTACTTAATGCTTGATCACCATCATTGCCTAGTCTTATAGCCCGTCTAGCCGCTTTTAATGGAGACATACCATAAAGGTGAGAACCAACAGCGTCGTAATCAGGATTCCAGTATTTCCAATGCATTACTGTTTCAGCTGGTAGTTGATGGCCATCGTGACCATACATGTCAATAATATAACCCTTTATCAAGGTCTCGTAAGTGGGATCGGCTACTATTTTAGTAAATTGAGATGGCATTACCCACATTTCACCAAAAGTGCCGTCTCCAAGTTGTATAAAATGCGTATAAGCATTACCTGTAATCAACTGAAAACCCTTCATGTTTTCATACCATTCAGGGTAACCTTGCAATGGATTAGGCTGGTTAATTAATTTATATAAAGGATCACGCTCATCATCTACCTCTTCAAACGCTTGTTCTTTAAGTTCTAATAAATTATCTATACTCCCTTGAGTAGCCTTGTCTTTTACAGTATTAGATATTTGCCTATATTTTAATGCTTTTTGTTGATCTTTAACGATATGAATAATTGGGGGCACAGCAGCCGCTGCTTTTGTGATTCCATTAACAACACTATACACGTCAGGGTTTAATTCATACCCATCTTCAACATAAGCGTTTTGGGTATCATCAAGACTAATAGGCATACCCCTATGAAATCTAAATAATTGCCTATTTAACTCGTTCGCCAAATTGTTATTAGGTGCTTTTGTCCTAGCAAAGGGTAGAAGATCAGATAAAGCCATAATTTACTTTTTAAAGTTGCATCTAAATTAACAAATATTTACAACTATTGAAATAAGCAAAAAAAACCACCTGACTTTCAAATCAAGTGGCTTATCTACAGAGTGATATTTCTACTATAAATATAATTTATTACATAGTTCCTTATAATGCAAATCGTATTTTAATCTACATTCATGATCTTGTCTTAGGTGCATAATACTGCTATGATGCATATTGAATAATCTTGCAAGCTCTATATGACTTATGTTTACCCAATTAAAGAATAGTGAACGATAATTAACAAACATAGACTTTCTGCTTTTCATAAATAAAGTATCATAGCCTATATTCATTTTATCACAAAATTCTGCAATCAGTTCTACGTGGCTATCTTCTAGTTCCCCAGTAACACATTGCTCAAATCGCTTGAAGGCATCTAGTGCTAAGGTGTACATTCTTTGTTCTTTAGTATTTGGAGTGATCGTATTAATTGGAAGCTAGCATTTTTAGCTTTACCATTTTTAAAATAATAAATAGGCGTTGTGCCTAGTCCAGTTTTTCTTGCTAGATCTGGAACGTGCTTATTTTGAAGCCAATCCCAAACCTCTTGTTCTTCTTTCATTGCTTGTGTCATTTTGTCGTGCAGATTTTAGGGTTTTTGTCGTGCAGATTTTAGGGTTTTTGTCGTGCAAGATACTTGTCGTTTATTTTTTCATTCATTAGTTATTGTTTTATTTGTTAGTGAATGAATTACCATTCACTTCTGGATTCTATTACTTCGTCTATGCTTGCAAATTCAGCCATAGACGCACCGCAATTAGGGCATACTACTTCTGCATCGCTTAAAGTACCGAAGTGGTGCGTAAAGCTATTATCTTCTATCTCTAGGTCCTTTATCTCTAGTTCTTCGTCTGAACATTCACACTTAATCATTCTTCTACCCATGTGAGTTCTTTGCCATACATTTTACGTACTTCGTATCTAATACGGTCCGTGAATCCAATCATGCTTTCCCCTTCTAAGCTGAAGTAGGTAAAGTTATGGTAAGCGTGTTGGAATTTTAAATCCATTTCATAATAGGTAATGGGTTCATCTTTCCAGTCTTTGCATTCTATAGTTCTAAGTATTCCAGTCATTGTTATCTGTATTTTGTTATCTGTTAAAATAGGAAGCCCGAAGGCTTCCATTAGTTAATGTTTACCATCCGTAGTATGTACTATCTTCGCAACAACTACAACATCCTTCCCTGCACATATCTTCTTGTTGCTCTTTTTGCTCTTGCTCCCATATAGCATCATATACGGCTTGTCCTTTTCTACTGTATCCATCCCAACTGTTCAACTGTTGGTGTAGTGGTTTTTCTTTAGGTGCATAAAACCAGTCTTGTTTTTGAAGCCATTCTTGATACCATACTGGCGTGCTTGTCAATTCTTGTCCTTTAAATTTTCCAAATTTTAATATCATTGTTCTGTAGTTTTAGTGGGCTACCGAAGTAGCCCTTGTTATTTGTTTATATTAGTTTTGCGTGTTGTAAACATCCCCAATCATCACTTTTTCTTGCTAGTGATGTTGAGTTTGTGTAAATCTCACCACCCCAGTTGACTGGTTCGTGATTAACTTCTATGCCTTTAGCATATTCACATTCGTAGATTCCAGTTACAACCCCTTTAACCATTAGACCAGTAACTATTATTTCAACTTCTTTTCCAATTAGGCTTTTGTTTATTTCTGTTGTTTTCATTGTTCTGTAGTTTTGTTATTAATTGTTCAAGAGCAATATACAAACTTATTTAATAATAAAAAACTTTTTTTAAATTATTTTTTAAGCAAGTGATATATCTAGTGTTTTTTTCTTCATTCTGTCCATTATTGCATACCTTCCTGCATCTATAGCGTGGTTAAAATCATCTATAGGCTTGTTTGTTGATGTGCCGCTTCTATCTTTTGCCCAAGTATAGCTACTAAATTCCTCTATTACATTTTTGCTTTTAGTATGTATTTTAATCGGGTAGTCTTGTAGTAACTGTATTCCAAACATAATCGAGTCCTTTCCTTTCTTAGCAGGCTTTACCCAAACACCTGTATTGCGCAACTCGGCAATACTTTTAGGTTCAGCGCTATCTGCTACTATTTCATCAGTTATGTTTAGTTCCTTTATTAAACGACTAATATATTGGTTGGTAAGTTGCTTCCGGTAAATATGTTCTTTCCAGTATAATGCGCCACCATTATACCTTATCTCTACTAAAGCTGTCGGATCATTTGTATATCCCCAATCAAGACCAAAGCATCTCCATTTATAATTTTCAGGCCATTCGCTTGTGATCTCAAAATTAGGAAACACTAAGCCTTCTAATCTACCTACCTCTCCTAATCCATAGACTTGCCATCTGTATTGATTAGCTGTACCGGCCTTTATATTCTCATCAGTTGGCTCGTAGCTTTGTATCTTTTGCTTAATACTAGATTGTATAAATGCATTATCTCTAAATGTAGACACGAACCAATCAACATCGTCTCTGCTTTGTAATCTCTCGTGTGCCCAGAATGCCGCGGACGGATTAAAGTCTATAATAGTCTGCTCGGTAGTTCGCATACTGATCTGCTCAAATATGCCGTAATCTATACCATTGGCCTCATTAAAAAAAGAATGAGTTCTTTTACCTGATCTAGCATCTATCTCGTCATTATATGAATTAAACTCAATCTTAGAACCAGTACTAAAAGTAAAAACTCTATTACTCTTGTTGTGATCCTTAAGCTCTTGCGTAAAAAATGGATCATTAAATATGATATTTTGAGCGTCTCTATAAGCGCCTACCCTTAAGTTAGGTATATCCTGGCCTACCACTGTTATTACTAGGTTAGGCATAGTGGCTGCTTTCATTATCAAGACTTGCAATATAGCATAAGTCTTTCCACTTGAAGTACCACCTTGATGAACTACGTAGGGCTTCCTGCTATTATAGGTTAATGAATAAAGCTTATTTGCATCAAAGCTATGGTTCAATTATTCTCACCGTTACGCTTTCTATTTTATCTCCGTCAGTAGTATGGTCGACGCTTTGCTTAGGTTGCCCATATCTATAAGATAACCAAGTCTTAATAGCAGTGTCAGATCCTTCGTTAACTCTAAGAGCTAATTTTTGCCATACCTCTATTGGCGCTAATGTAGCATCCATGGATTGTATCATGGATATTTCATCAGCCTTAGGCTTTCTACCTGCTCCAGCTCTTTTACCACCGTGTGCCATCTTGAAAAAACTTGATTAATTAAGTATAATATACAAAAAAATTATAAACCTCTTGCAATATACTCAGATTTTAACCTTTTAAAGAATGATTGTGCACCTCCTGTATTAAACAAACCACCAATTAAATCACCATCATTTAGCATTTCTACTACATCGTAAAGTCGTGCGATTTCTACATTACTAAAGTCTGTAATATTCCTATACTTACTAACTATATGATCTTGACTTGATTTGATAAATTGATCTGAATTTTTCTTGTACCACTCATTAAAGCATCTTGCTAATGCTGATATATTATTACCATATCTTGGCGCTTCTTCGTATATCACAGCCATCATCCATACACCATATATCATATCAAAGTTAACATCATTTGGATATAGTGGATTCTTTACAGTTATAGTCTCATGTAATCTTATAAGATACTCTTTTACTTTGATTTTATCAGTTGGTAATTCCTTAGTCGCACCTATATCAGTATGGAAGTCGTACAATAGTTTCATAAGATCATTTGAGTAATCAAATTCTATCCCTGAGCTACTATAGTTCTTAGCGTCTTGTTTGTTATTAGCTATTTGTATTTTCATCAATCAAATGGATTATCGTGAACATTTCTTTTTGTTATATTGAATTTTAAATAATTATTTGACCAAGTAGAAGCCTGTAGCTTCCAGTTTTTAATCTTTTTACGATTACGCTTCCAGTCTAATGACTCATAATGGTTAATAAAATTCTCAGCTTCTAATTTAACATGGCTTTTATCTATCTTATTAGATTCTTTAAAGTATTCTTCTACTTCAGATAGTGTGGGTATTATATTGTTTTCATTCTTTTCATTCTTTTCATTCTTAGTACCTGTTAGTTTCCTGTTAGACGTCTGTTGTTTTCCTGTTATTTTATTGTTATCCTGTTTGTTATTTTTTGACTCTTCATTCTGGTAACTATTGTAATTACATATACTTAGAATAGTTCCACGTCTGTTACTTTGCCTGTTAATCTCCCCGGTACTTTCTAGTTTGTCAAAAACAGTTCTAATTTGCTGTACAGTTAAGTTTAACTCAAATGAAAGTATTTCTAAGCTTGTAACAAAAGTGCCTCGCTTAATCACGTCGCCTCTATATCTTTTATCTTTGTGATTAGCTTTTAGCAAACAATGTATAAAGACCCTTAAACAGTTTGGCTCGTCATACCATTCCCACTCAAGGAATTGTCTGTGTAGTTTAATCCATCCTTTATCCATTTTTTTTCAGATCAAAGTGTCTTTCGTATATATGTAAATCTGTAGCAGAGTGATGATAATAACCAATTTTTTTATCAATTTTTTTAGCAATATACTCTTGTAGCTTACTAAAACAGTATTGATCATTACAGAATCCAAAGACTAGATCATTAGATCGCATGTATACGCTCATGCATAAAGAATCATCTTCTATATAGAAACAAATAGCAAGTGTACACGGGACGTCTCTTACCCAATCTTGGTTTTCTTTTGCATCGTATATCGAAATACAAGCCCTTCTACTTAGTGGGTTAGATCTTAATTCATTTATTACATAATCGATTTGATTAGATCTTTGCCACTGCCAACCATAGTTAGAAAATGTATCACCATTATCATCGCTAATGTCTTGCCATATCTTAGGCACAGGAGGCTCCATAGCTCTTATGTTTCTATCAGCTGATAAATACCATTGCCATTCTCTTTCAGCGTAATCTAAGTTAAAATTCCTCCACTTTGTACTTATAACATTATCCAATGGGTTTAGCATCGTAAATGAAATATTTCTCAAATATTTTGTGCCTTTTTTTGATTTGCCGATATTTATAATTAAATCGTAATAATACTCGAAGGCTGTTGTTGCGTTATTTATTTTCATTATAATAATTTTCTAATCCTTGTAAATATGCTATCGCGTCTAATAAATTATCCTTTTTATGGTTGTATGATTCTCTACTTAATTTTAAAGCTATCATCGCTAAGTACATGTGCTCGGCGTATACTTCGTATCCTATTAATCCTGATAATATATGCGCGGCTCTTTCCATTCCTTCAGAAAAAGGGCCGTATTCTCTTTCTTTTTCTTCGCTTCTTTCGTTTACTATTTCATGCGCTATTTCGCATAATGATTTACTCATATTTATTTACCTCTATGTTTGCTTTTGTTAATAGTTCTATTCCTGATTTATTTCTATAATCTTCTTTGTATATAACCTGTTTAATACCGCTTTGAATTATTAATTTAGCGCAATTAAAACAAGGCATTAATGTACAATACATTATAGAACCGTCTGAACTTATAGTGCTTTTAGCACATTTTGTTATTGCATTAGACTCTGCGTGTAAAACCTCTTCTTTAGTTGTGTTATTACATTCGCAGTCATTTTCAAAGCCAGAAGGCGTACCATTGTAGCCAATTCCTATAATATTATCATTTTTTACAATAATACAACCAACTTTGCTTCTTTTACAGTGACTACTTAATGCAACAGCGTCAGCTATACGCATATATAGATCATGCTTTTTTGAAGGTTCCATTATCCATTTTGCCTTTTCTATCTTTTATTTCATTATATGCTGATCGTACGCAGTCTTCTATCTTAACATAATCTGATCTAATTATATCAGCATTCGCTAAGTATGTTAAATTTGTAAGAACAACTACTATATCACCTATAGCATCGATAAGTTCTTTTTCGTCTTTTTTTAGTATAGCTTCCGCTAATTCTCCTACCTCTTCGTTTAGTTTAATAAATTGAGTTTTAACATCTCCTTTGTCATAAAGGCCTCTTTCTTCAGCCCATGATCTTATGTTGTTAAATATTTCCATAAAAATTAAGTTGTTTTAATATTAGTTTAGGGTTTGATTTCTTGTAATCTATATTGTCGCCTTTTAATGCTATACCTGTAACAACGTCCCCTTTGTCATAAGGGAACTTTCTTCCAGGTTTTTCATGCCATGCTACTCTTTTGCTTTTAGATAGCAGTATATAAGTTACTAAATTTTTTTGATAAGGGCCATCATACGGCCCTATTTTTTGCAGTACTTTGTATTCTGTTTCCATAATTAAAAAGGTAAATCGTCTGATACTTGATCCCAGTTGCTTATATCTACTTTCTGGCTTCCAGGTATTTGTTCTAACGCGCGATCTTTATTATCGTTATTATTCACACTGCCTAACATCTCTAATCTATCACAGATGATCTGAGTACTATAACGTTTTTCGCCATTTTTTTCATATTGGCTTGTAGTAATAGAGCCTTCAACACAAACTAGAGAGCCTTTAGTTAAGTATTGTTGGGCTATTTCAGCCGTTTTACTAAATGCCACGATGTTGTGCCATTCTGTTTTATCTTCACCTTTTATCTTTTTGCTAGTCGCTAAAGACCAATTACATACCGGCGTATTGCTTTGTGTAAACCTTGTTTCAGGGTTTCCACCTAATCTGCCTATTAATATTACTTTATTCATAATTCTAATAATTTTTGTTTTGCTAGTTTTGTTGTTTCTTGTTGATAATATTGTGCTAGTTCCATGACCTCAACCTTGTTAAGTTTTACCATGCTTCTAGATAGTTTTTCTAAGTAATCTGCCGTTCCTTCACCGTATAGTAAATCTATTTCTATACCGTGTCGATACTGTTCGCCTGCGTTATATTTATTGCAAGATTGACATTGCGCGTGAGCATTCTGCTCGTGCCACCTTGTAGCCATAAATCTACGGCTTTCAAAATGACCGCAATCCATTTCTTTCCAAGGCTTAACTGTATTACATGTAACACATTTGCACAAGCCATTATGATTTGCGTCTCGTATTCGTATATATTTACTAAACCACGCGTCGCATGTTTTTTTAGCAGTACTTAGGTTTTTACTTTTACTTAGGCCCATTTTTTATTTTATTACATTGTTGTTCGTATTTATACGTCTTACGCCAATCTAATAAAGCTATAGCTATTGCGTAAAGAGATAAAAACCCCAGTATTTTAGCTATCAAATCTATTATATCAAGTAATGCTTTTATTATTTCCATTTTTATAGTTTTGTAATTTACGTATCGTCGTGTAAGAAGGGTCGACTGTGTTCATGTTTCTAAACGCCCTAAGTCTTGGCACGGGTATTTGTATTGCATAGCTTAGCTCATCTAAATCCTGAGTTGTAAGCCAATCCCTTATTTCTTCTAGTTCTTTTTCTGGTGTCATAGTGGTAGTTTAATTGAATGTTCAGCACAGAAGTGTGAAATACGGTCCATATATTTGGACATTTGTTCCACGTTCATCTGGCTAGTTCTTGTTCTTTTTTGTTTTGGTTTCTTGTTTAAGTCTCTTGTTGTGTAAACAGGTGCAAACTGGTCTATAAACGCCTCATGTAATTCTTCTGGGTAATAGCCTAGGTCTTCACTTATTATTGCTATCCATTTCCAGTAAAGCTTATTCTGTTCAGCACTCCTACTGTTAATGCTCTTACATACTTCTATTGTGTATTCGCCATTAGGCAAGGAAGCTAGACAGTCCCGAAGGTCAAACTTCCAAGCCTTGGTGGTTTTGCCGTCTGTTATTCTAAACATTCTTTTGAATCTCATTTAGCAATAGAATAGAAGTAATCCATATTCGGTTTAGATATTGCATACTTTTGCCGTAAAAGCTTAGGATCACCTCCTGATTTTACCCAGTCTTCAGCTTTATCCCACTCTGGTTGCCCTTCATTAAGCCAAGGTTTTTTATCATCTTTTTTAAATGCTTTAGATACTTCTGGCTTAGATCCGACTGCTTTATTACCATCATCATCTTCAGCTTCTATACCTAGTAATGATTGCAATGTATATCTACGGTAATATGTAATACATGACCCAATTTTTTGTGGGTCTTGTAGATCTGGTAAGGGTAGAAATGCCTCTACTGAATCACCACTTTCTGTATCAATAATAATTGTACCAACTTGATTATCTCTTATTGGTTGTAATAGTAATAAGTCCTCTGCAATTAATGCTGGCCTTACAGCTTCTACTAGTTGATTCACGTCAAAGTATTTGCTATTATAAAAAGGATTAGTAGAATCCTTCTTCATCTTATCCATTGTACTTGTTACTTTAAATAATTTTTTGTAGATCTTCATTTGTTTGTTCCATTTTAATATATCCGTTACCTTGTTTAAT
>Ga0070753_1000905_pt1 | contig 17086 bp, 15 predicted proteins | sample VirMetDEL_Aug_31_FD_77441 | JGI IMG/M metagenome (GOLD analysis project Ga0070753, IMG submission 77441) | Aqueous microbial communities from the Delaware River and Bay under freshwater to marine salinity gradient to study organic matter... | ecosystem: Environmental > Aquatic > Marine > Coastal... | reverse complement strand
TTTAACATAAGAGGTGTTAAGAAAGGACAAGGGAGTGTATTGTATGGTATTTCCAAAATGAAACAACATAAGATACACATACACGAAGATTCACTTAATTTATACAGGGAGTTCAGTGAATTAAAATTTAAGAAGGACAGGTCAGGACGAGTCACCAATACACCGATAGGTGATGACCACCTGATAGATTGCGTTAGATACATCATAATGGAATTCGCAGATAAACCAGAACAAACATATCATTTTTTATGAACATAGTATTAGGAACAAAGGAATATGAGTTAGAAGGTGTAACCATAAACCAATATGAAGAAATCAAAAAGATAAATAAGGAGGGTAAAGACATTAAAAATGCTGAATACATATCTCTACTCACAGGGATTGAGTTAAAGGAAATACGGAAGGCTACAGTCCAACAGATAGGATTTGTCAGTAAGGTATTGAATAACTATTTCAATAACTCAACAACCAAGAGTAATGTAAGACCCCTCATAAACTATAAGGGTGTAATGTATGGATTGGCAAAACCATCAACGATGACTTGGGGACAATGGTCAGATTTGGAAGTATTGACGGCTCAACAAGAATATGACTTAAAACATTTAGCATCAGTATTATACCAACCCTGTAAGACATACGACCTTGATAGTGGTGAATACACAACAGAGTTATATGATTACGATGAGTCACTCGGTAGAAGTGTTGATATGAAGGATTTTCTTGTTAAGGATATTTTATCTGCCATGCTTTTTTTTTTGAAATACGCCGGATTACTTACCAGCAAGCAAAAGGATTATATGGAAGCCAAGATGAAGGAGATGGAGTCAGTCCGCCAGACGACAGAACCCACGAAGAAAAGTTAAAGTCATTAACGGACTTCTATTATGACACCTATATGGTATTGTCAAAAGAAGACCCATTAAAGATGAACGATGTATTGAAACTCAATCTTCAGGAAGCACTTTCATATTTATTATATGTAATCAGTAAGAGGAAGAAGGAGAAGGAAGAGTTAGATAAATTAAGACGAAAAAACAAACGATGAATAATTTCAAGTCCATAATAGATAGTTTTGAAGCATTCGCTTCACAACACCCCGTAATAGAGACATTTACGTTTGGTAATCTTTCTGATACAGGTCAAGATAAAGAACCCCTTAAGTATCCTTTATTACACGTTATACCGACAACATCAACAACATCAGACCAATATACTGATTTCAATTTTCAGATTATTATTGGTGATATGTTGGATGATGTTAAGACGAATCAAGTGGATATTGTTGAACAGTGTTATATGATATTACAGGACTTTCTTGAGTATTATACAAACCAACTAACCACATCAACATATCACGTAATAACCCCCGTTACATTCACACCATTCTTGGATAAACTCTCTGTTTATATTGCTGGTGTGGAAGCCAGTATTACATTCAGAGCAGAAGGAACATTCTGTCTATGAACGAACAACTATTAAACGAGGTAAGTGTTGAGTTACAGAAATGGGTTCGTGATAGAATCCGTTCCAAGAAATTCAATCGTATGAATAAGATTGGTGGGTCAATACCCCCATCACCAAGAAAGATATATGGTTCAGGTAATTTGGAACGATCTGTTAATGTGGTAATTCAAGACGATGAGATATTGATTTATATGGAGGATTATGGTGCTGACATTCTATTTGGAGAAGGTAGAAGAGCGGGAGCAAAACCCCCACCATATAGACCCATTAGAGATTGGGTTAAAACGATTCCTACCTTTGCTGGTTTGACTTTAACTCAACAGACGGGTATATCCATCGCAATCGCAAAAAACATCGGTAAGAGGGGTTATTCTGCTTTGGACTTATTTACAGAAGAGGCATTTGAAAACGAAGCATTTGAACTCTTTGAGGATATAGTAGATAGAATCCTACAGAAAGAGGAATATGCGGAGTTAGGACTTGATATAGATGAGGTAATAGATAGTATTGTATTACTCTCAAATAATAGTATGGAAATAATATATGAATAATGGCAATAAATTCAGTATCATACCCTGATAGATATTCAAACGCATATGGGAATATCGTATATAAGGTTGATTCAACACAAATGAATTCAACATACAAGTTCCGTTTTGTATTTGACATTTATATGAACAATGAAAAGATTGCGAGATTGAAAGTCACACCACAAGACACCTATTGGGGTCAAGTAGATATTGCTCGTATTCTACAATCATATATGGAATCAACCCCTCGTAATGAAGGGATTAGAACATCGGCACAACCTCTATCCAAAGCAGATTGGGGTTGGATGGACGCAGATTGGTTGATATACAACGTTTTAATAGGTGAGGAATACTCATTAACTCCTGATGGAGACCCTATACTATATAACGGAACAGGAGGGACTGGTGACCCCATATTTGAACCATCTGATGATAGGTTCGTTAGTAATTCAATAAAAGAATGGTATGATAAAGAAACTGATTTATCTCCGTTCTATTTGGGGAACAATCCACCAAATGATATTAATGGAGATACACATAGATATTTAACAAACGCACCGAGAATACAATATGTTAGAGAGAGTGATTGGGGGACATTATCGGCACTCAATTTCTTTACTGATCCTGAAGACGATGATTCCGATTCTGTCTTCTGTGCGTTGGTAGAATACTTTGATGCGAATGATACATTGATTACATCAGGTGTAACATATAATGTTATGTATAATGGTGGATGGAGATATAACTGTGATGAGGATACATCAGTTCAACCACTACTACCTGACTGGTATAAGAAGATGGTTTGTTATGTTGGAGCATATCCAAAGAACGTGGAACAACACGTAGGGTTTCCACCAGATGTGAAATACTATAGAGTGTCATTACAGAAGAGTATTGACGATCCTATTCCACCGACTCCGACACCAAGTAATACTCCATTACCTTCAGGTTATGTTCCACCGACAGCAGCCCCACCTCCGACGCCGACACCCACTCCTTCTACGAGTTCATTGGGATGTTCTACTTGTTATAGATACTCTATATCAAATATAGATAAGGTTAAGACGGCTACAATGTCTTATGAGGATTGTGATAATGGTTCAACAGTTCCATTCACAGTTGCTCCTGAAACATCTGTTGTTGTATGTTCTTGTGTTGAACCTGGATTTACAGGTTTCCCACCATTCGCTGATGTAGTAATAAACAATTTAGGATTATGTAGATAATGGCAGATTTAGGTAGTTATACATTTTTTACGGCAACCAATCGTTGTACTGGTCAGAGGTTTATGATGAGAAACGATTATGGTTCAGGTTTTGGACAACCAGGTGAGTTCTTCTGTTGGTTTAACCAAGTATATGAAATTGAAGCATTAGGTGGTGGTGGAACATTCCACATAAATGTCGCAACATTCTATCCCACTTATGCGGCAGCATATCTCCAATGTCCTTGTGGATTAGTTCCACAACCCCCGACAAATTGTCAGGATTTTGAGAGAATATCAGAGTATTTCTATTTCTACTTTGATAATAATTGTTCTGTCAATTCTCAACAAGTATGTTGGGTTAATTCATTGGGAACTCTAGATTACTATACATTTAGAGGTAGAGAAGATACGGGATATGATGTATCAAGACAGGAGTTCCAACAAGCACCAAAGTTATATACTGAAGGTTGGGATGAGGTGAGTTATTATGGTTGGAATCCACAAAATAAAGTGTGGAATACACAACAAGCATTAACGGGTATATTACATACAGGTATAATACCAAAGTCAGATGCTGATTGGATTACAGAAGAGTTGTTAAGAAGTTCAAGTGTATGGTTGATTGACGATGAAGGTGATTTATATCCCATCATATTAACCAATTCAGAGGTAGTTAAACCGAACTTCCAAAGACCGAATCAAGTATCTATATCAATAGAATATAAAGGTGGTTTCCCTGAAAGAAGACAGAATACATAATGGTTCAGTTAATAGCAAAAGACAAAAACGGTGATTGGGTAAATCTTGACTTAAGTGAAGATCTGGCAATTTCTCTTAATAAGACGATTGAGGAGATTGAAGATATTACACAGAGGAAGGGTTCATATTCCAAGAGTTTTGATATACCTGCTTCAATTACTAACGATAAATTCTTTCAGTCAGCATTTGATGTAAATGCTACTGATTTCAATTCAACCTTGAAAACCGATTGTCTGGTTCAAAATCAAGGTGCTGATATATTCAGGGGTTCTTTACGATTAAATAAAATAACAATTACTCCAAATGGAACATTATACGAAATTTTCATTCTTGAAGAAACATCAAATCTATCTACTGCTCTTCAAGGATTTACATTGTGTGATTTGGAATTTGATGATATTGACCATATTGTAAATTATGATAATATTGTCTCCACTTGGAATTATTCAGGTGGTTCATACGATGATTATTCAGGTATTGTAGGTAAGATATTATATCCATTAGCACATACTGGTTATGACCCCGAAGTGACATACTCATTATGGGATTTCTCTTTATCAGGTATAACGAATTCAGGAACACCTATTAGTGTGGAACAATTCAAGCCTTGGATAAACGCAAAATATCTTTTGGATAAGTGTTTCACAAAAGCGGGATTTACATATACATCTGATTTCTTTGATTCAGATTATTTTAAGAGTATATTTGTATCTGCCACTTCAAGTGATACTTCAGCAACAAAGGTTATTGGTGAGAGACCCGAAAACCAAAACTTGTTTAGAGTAAATTATCAAGGGGGAGAATATTACTATGAAGCCCCTGACAATCCGAGCACTTATCAAACGATAGTTTTTAACAATAAAGAATTTGATTATCTCAATTCATATACGATAAGTGGTTTCCCCGATACTGGACCTGGTACTGGTGCGAATCACTTTACAGTGCCGATTGATGGGTTATATAGATTCCGTGTATCACAAGAAATATTTTTAACAGGATTTGTATTACAATCCACATATATCAATGTTGTATTGAGAGATATAGATACGGGAACGGTATTGGATAATACCTATCAAAACATAAGAATTAGAAAGAGTGCTTCCGTATTCAATTTTGTATTTGATGTGACACTTACACAAGGACAAAGAGTTTCAGTTCAGTTCAATCGTGTTTCACCAGCAGGAGCACCAAACAACAATGTTGCTTTTAGTAGTAATGAATCTGATTATGAGTTATACGTTTCACCTACAATAATTCCTACACTGGGAAATATTAAGTTTGATGATAATATTGAATGTATGAATGGATTGGATTTCTTTAAGAACCTCATCGCATTATTCAATCTAACCTCCATATCTGAAGGTGAAAGAAACTTCAAAATAGAACCATATCCAACATATCTCTCTTCAGGTGAGGATAGGGATTGGTCAAACAAATTGGACTTAAATTTACCCTATTCTATTGAGCCGTTGGACTATTCTTTGAAACAACAAATCAATTTCTCAAAAGAGAAAGGTAAAGACCAGTTGAGTGTTTATTACTTTGACAACTTTAATGAGGTATTTGGTGATAGGATATTCTATAAACAATCACAGATATTGTCAGGAAATCAAGATGTTAAAATAAAGTTTGAGTCCATGCCTTGTCTCGCAGTGGGTGATGAAGGAACGACTATGGTAATACCTTCATTATACATAAGAAATCAAGGAGCAGATATAGAAGAACAACCTGTATCAACCGGTATGAAGATTGGGTTCTATTGTGGTTTAGTTCCGTTCTATACATCCACTACTGCTACGACATTATCAGATTTTTATGTGGCTTCAGGTGCTACTTCTGTCGCTCATAGTTATTATCCTGCTATGAATCACCTATCACAACTGGTTGAGGATATTAGTATTCCTTTTAGTGATATAAACTTCCAACCTACTTGGGATTTCTTTAAGTCCAAAGCGACCACATTTGAGATATACACTGAATATAACACATATAGACAATTCTATAGAGAGTATATAAATCAGTTATATTCTGATGACGCTAAGTTCTTTGAGGGGATGTTCAAACTGACTCCTGAAGATATTACAGATGTGACATTCAACGACAAGGTTACTTTCTTAAATTCTACTTGGAGGTTGTATGAAATTAAGGATGGTGATATAACAGAAGAGAGTATGGTGAAATGTAGATTTATTAAGTTCCCATATAGAACGGTAAGTCCAACACTGGTTGCTCCCGATTATACAGAACAATCTGTTACGAGACCACCCACTCCGGCACCTACTCCGACTCCTGGTTTCTGTTATACGATTACAGCATATACTTCACTTTCGGAAAGTGATGTATGTGGTGGAACAGTAGCATCATCAACAGTGTATTCTAATTGTTCATCATTGAATAGTGGTTGTTATGTATATTCTGATTCAGGATGTTCTACCCCACTCCCTGTTGGTAGATTTGTTAGAGAGGTTGGAATACCATTTACATATATTGTGGTTGATAATGATGGGTTATTAGCAACGAATACTTGTTAAAATAAAATACTTATAGATATGGCAAAGACATTAGCAATTAAAGTAAAATATAGTTCGGAGGGTGAAGGTAAGGTTATTAAGAACATCAACGAACTTGAGGGTGCTATTGAGGATTTAAGTAATGAGTTAAAAACCCTTGATTTCGGTTCAGAAGAATATAAGAGAACCGCAGCAGAACTCAATAAGTTAAAATCCGAGTTTAAGGATGTAGAGAAGGAATTTGAGGGGTTAGATACAGAACAAAAATTATCTGCTATTGGTGGGGCTTTAGAACTCGTCAGTGGTTCATTCTTAATTGCGGCATCAGCAGCCAGAACATTTGGTGCTGACGCAGAAACAGTTGAAGAGGTTGAACGATTGGAACAACAAGCCCTTGAAGCAGTCAATATAGCGTTAGGTGTTAGAGCGGTTGCTGAAGGTTTGGTTCAAGCGAATATGTTAAAAAGAGTTGTCACAGAAAAGGCAGCGAACATCCAAACGAGAATAGCGACAGGACTACAAGCAGCATACGCCGCTATTGTTGGAACATCCACAGGAGCACTCAAAGCGTTTAGAATAGCCCTTATCTCCACAGGTATTGGTGCTGCGGTTGTGGCGATTGGAGCATTGATTGCGAATTGGGATAAATTAACAGCAGCGATATTCAAATCAAATGAGGAGGCTGATAGGTTTGGGGAGATAAATAAGGAAGCACAGAAAAGTATCGCAAAGACAAGTGTGGAACTTGACTTCTACGCAGGTATTGTAAGTGATGTTACGAAGAGTGAGGGAGAGAGATTGGAAGCCCTTGAAGAACTCAATAGATTGGGTGTTATAACAGAGGATATAACATTAGACCAAGCCGATGCGTTAGATATACTCAATGAGAGATTGGAATTGGCGAGAGACAATATCTTACTTAAGGCACAGGCTGAGGCAGCGAGTGCGTTATTAACAGATGCGTTAAAAGAACAGATAGAAGCACAATCAAGTTCATTGGAGGATAATTTATCTTGGTGGGAAGAGGGTTTATTCGCAATTTCTAAATATACAACTGTTTATGGATTCTTTACCGCCGATGCCGCAAGGGCAACGAAAGCAGCAGAAAACCAAGCAGAAGCAGTTGGAGAAGTCACAAAGGAGGTTGAAAAATATGAAAAGATATACCTTGAAATTCTTGATGGTTTGAATGAGAATGAAGCCAAGTTAAGAAAGGAGAGAGAGAAATCTGACAAGAATGTTAAGAGTAGAAATAAGGAAAAGGAGAATAGAAATAAGTTGGATGCTGAGTATGATAAGTTATTGGAACAACTTACCAAAACTATAGAGAAAACTGCCAGAGCGACAAAGACACTCGCAACAGAGACGAGAGGTGAAGTAGAAATTGTTGGAAAAGCAAACAAACTTATTGAAGACCAAAATGCTTTATTGGAAGAGAGATTGGATATTATTGGAACGAGTATTGGTGAAACAAAAGAACAACTTGATTTAACAAGACAATTAGCAATCGCAATCGGTGGAATAAAACTACCTGAAGATGAAAATGTAACTGCTTATCAAGATGCTTTCGCAAAAATACTTTATTCCATAGATTCAATAAATGAATACGCATCAAGTGATGAAGCATCAACAGATGGTGTTGTATCTACTTTATTATTTGGTGATGGGGGGGATTCTGATTTTGAAATAAATAGATTGAATAGATTAAGAGATACTCTTGATTCAATTAGTATGGACGAACTTGATGAAGATCAAAGAAGAATACTATTGGACTTCTTCCAAAAAACAGTTGATATAGACAATAAATGGAAAGATTATGATAAAACTCTAAAGAAAACTCTTGAGACACAAGATAAGTTAAGAGAAAATCTAAAACAACAATTAGATTTAGGAGATATTGACCAAAAAACCTATGATGAGAAATTAAAAAATCTAAATGAGATTGTATCAAAAGCAGAGGAATTAAATGGTATAAATGTAGATTATGGTAAGTTATTAACTGACATTGTCGCTTTACAAGACAGTGCTATTGAGAATGAAGTAACAACAAAAGAATTAAATAATGCGATATTGGACACAATATCTATGAGAGTTTTTGAGGGACAAAGATTTAATGAATTAACAGATGTTCAAAAGGGGTTGATTGAGGATATAAACGCAGACCTTGTAGATCAGACAAAGATATACCAAGAAACACAAGATGTTGCTGTAAAACTTGGTGATGCTTTAACAAAGATTCAAGAGAATATCGCAAAACAAGGAGAACAAATAAGTGATTCTCAATTCAAACAATTACAACAATTCATTATATCAAATGAAGAACAGATTGATTCTGTTAAAGAATATTTTTCAACAATATCGGCAGAATCAACAAACCTTACAGAAGAACAAATTGAGAACTTAAAAAAGTTGATTGATTCCATTGAGTTCCAACAACAAATTGAGGTTGTTCAAGATTTCGCAAACAAGGTAATTGAAGAATTTACAAATATCAGTAATGGTATTCAAAGTGTTTTAGCGGCTTCAATTTCACTACAATTACAAGAATTGGATTACTATGAGGAACTGGCTATGTCGTCCATAGGTGATGAAACGGAAAGAGCGAAACAAATACAAGAAGAATTGAGGCAGGATATTGCGAAACAGAGATTTGAATTGGAAAAGAAGGCTCGTCTAACCGAGTTAAGATTTAGTTTGGCGAGTTCCATTGCGAATACAGCACAGGCAGTTCTAAAAGCACTCGCAACAGTTCCACCACCTGCCGGACAAATCCTCGCCGCTATTTATGGAGGTATTGGTGCTGCTCAGGGTGTTGTCATTCAAGACCAAATAAATTTCGTTAAAGGACAACAATTCGTTCCAGCGAGAAGGGGTGGATTGGTTATGGGAGCATCACACGAAGAAGGTGGAGTTATGATGAATGGAGGATTGGTATTGGAAGGTGGTGAGGCAATTATAAATAAGAATGCTGCCGCACAATTCTCGGATCTATTATCACAGATAAATGTATCCACTGGTGGTAGAGCATTATCGGTTGATGACTCCGCATTGGTTCAGGAGATTAGAAAACAGAACCAAAGACCGATAAAAACATATGTATTGTATAACGACATACAGGATACAAACAAAATAAATTCAAGATTAGAACAAATCAGTAGATTATGATTAAATTAGTAGAATTATATATAGACGAGAATGACGAAGAATCAGGTGTAGAAGCACTATCCCTTGTTGAGAATCCTGCCACACATTATCAGTGGGAGATATTTGAAGATGAAACACAATGTGGTGATGATTGTAAGATTAGACAAGAGTTTAGTGATAAAGGTGAGGACTTGGGTTGGTTATTAGAAAACTCCGCTGGTTTTAAGGTCTCTGACGTAACGAAAGAAGAGTTTTATACCATATCCTCCACACCAAAGGAAATATCTCCTTCTATGGACGGAAATGGACAAATAATAAGGTATTATTATGCTGTTGGGGTAGGATTAGGTTCAACACTCATAAAAGAATCAAGAAAACTCTGTAGAGAGTTCATCAGAAAGGACTTGGTTTATAGAAATGAGGACTTAACTCGTATTTCAGCAGAATTAACAAGTGATGGTAATTCATATAAGTTAGTTCCAAGAACAAGAAATACCACAGTTGATTTAAAAATCTACAAATCGGGTAAATATTGTCGCCATCTATTCAAGAAGATTGTATTCAATGTCCCTGAAGGTATAACACCATCAGAGTTTGCTGCTAAGATTCCAAAGAGAGCCAAAAGAACAATCAATTCTGCTACACTTGGAACAAGACCTACCATAGAATTACAGACAGGTAGAGGTGGTTTAACAGAATATGAAATCTATATGTCTAAAGATTATACGGGAGCCATAGACCTTTTGGAAGGATTGGTCGTATATAACTCCATAGATGCTCTATTTGAAGGAGAACCTGCTGCTGAAGCAATCTGTTTAATTGAGTATGATGGTAAGAAAGGGTTTATTGGTGGTATTCCTGAAAATGACAACTACTTCAATGCTGATGTTAAGGTCTTAAACAGTGTTAAAATAGAGAATTTTGAGTCATATGATGATTATCCTCAAGCAGTATCAGAAGCGGCTGAGAGAGGTATTAGATTGAACGAGGAAGTCAATAACAAATGTGCGACTCAGGTCGGTAAAGTCAGGGCTCAACAACTAGCGAATAGAGAACCGATTTCAGAGGAAACTATAGTGAGAATGTATTCGTATCTATCAAGAGCATCTGAATACTATGACCCATCTGATACTGAAGCATGTGGAACAATTTCTTACTTACTTTGGGGTGGAGAACCCGCATTACGTTGGAGTGAAAGAAAGATAGAACAAATCAGAGGTGAGATGAAGGAGAGATTTGGTTGTGTTCAAAACTTACTTGACGCAGGTTATGGTGAAGATGAAGCCAGATTGAAGTGTTATAGAAAACAATATCCTGATACTCAAGGACAACCTGATAATGTCTTACCATTGTCAGAACAGGACGAGTTCATTACACCAAATCCTTGTTGGGAAGGTTATGAACCCATTGGAACAAAGATTGTTGATGGTAGAGAAGTTCCCGCATGTGTTCCAGTTAAAACGTCACAGGACTTCGCAGATGAACTCAATTACGAGGTTACGACTGTTGTTATGGAGCCGAATAGATATATCGTTAGAAGGAACGAAATGGGTGAATTATACTATGTTTTCTTCAGTGAGGACACAGTGAAACAGATGGCTCGTAAGTTCTTCAAGCAGAACAGGAACAAATCCTTTAATTATGAACATTCAGGGTTAAAATTGAATGGAGGATATGTCTATGAATCTTGGATTGTTGATGACCCTGAAAACGATAAGTCAAATAAGATGGGATTCAAGGTAAATAAAGGAACTTGGATGGCAACAATCAAGTGGGATAATAAAAAAGTATTTGAAGAATATATCTTAAATAATAAGACAACAGGTATTTCATTGGAGGGTTCATTCCTTTCAAGACCAGGTAATCTCAACGCTGTCGGTATGACAAAAGTTGGTGAGGTTGATGGATTACCACTATTTGATAATGAAGAAGAAGCGAGGAAATATGGGGTTGAAGTGTATGGATGTGTTGGAGTCCATAAACACGGAGAAAACTATATGCCTTGTGAATCACACGATATTCTAATGAACAGTAAAGAATCTTTGTATAAGAATGATGATGAAGTATTTATTGATGAAGTTAGATATATAATAAACCAATTAAATAATCAAGAAGATGCCAAATAATTATAAAGAAGCATTGGACAAGATTGCTACATTAGTCGGTTATAAGTTTAATAACGAAGTAACTAAAGTTGAATTTGAGAGAGTAGCGCTTGAAGGAGGTGAGGTTTTTATAACCAACCAATCTGAAGGTGATATTACACTCGGTGATACTATCTACATAGAGACAGAGGAAGGATTTGAACCCGCTCCTGCTGGAACACATCGTTTAGATGATGGTAGAGAAATAGTATTAGATGAAGAATCAGTTTTGGTTGAAGTTCGTGAAGAAGGTTCTGAAGAAGAAGAAGTTGTTGAGGAAGTAGTTGAAGAAACATCCGAAGAAGAAGAGATGGGTCAAGACGAAATCACTCAACTCAAAGAAGCCATTCACGATTTGTTAATGACTTTTAATTGCGAAATAGAAGCAATCAACAACAAGTTTAATTCATTCGTTGAGGACTACAACGAATTCAAAAAATCAGAGTCCATCACTCCAGTCAAACAAGAGAATAAAGTAAATCAAGATTTCTCAAAAATGAGATTAGAAATAATTAATAAATTGAAATCAAAAAAATAATTAAGATGAGTAAATTAAGAAAAGAGAACTTCAGTTTTGATATTACTGGGATGGTAGATTATGTCTCAGCAAATGAAACTGAGTTGATGACAAAAGTTGTCATCGGTTCAAATATGACGGAATTCGTTTCTATTTTCCCTGAGATTAAAAATAGCGAGTATGTTCCAACATTTGATACTGGTGATATTGACAGTATTTTAGCAACTGGTCACTGTAGCACTGACTTTGGTGACATCGTATTAGATGAAGCCGAATTAAAAGTTTGTAGTTACAACATTCAAAAGGGATATTGTAGTGAAAAATTGGCTACAACCATAATGGGATTGAGATTACAGCCAGGTAGTTACAATCAGGAATCAGGTGCTGAGGAAGCATTCTTGAACGACTTGATTGCTAAGGCAGCAGTCGCAACAGAAAGAAAAATTTGGCAGGGTGAATCACCAACAGATTGTGTTGATGGTTTGAATGCTCAATTGGATGCCGCTTCAGCGACAACTGTAAATGTTACATATTCAGCGATGACACCAACAAACGCTTTAACGGTTGTTGATACTTATGTAACAAACTTACCTGACGCATTACAGTTCTCACCAACTGTTTTATTCTTAAACAGAAGTGATTACCAAGCGTTGTTGTTAGGTTTAAGAGATGCGAACTTCTTCGCATATACTGTTGAGGGTCAATCAGAATCTCCTGGTTCAATCATGATCCCCGCCACTAATACAGTTGCTGTTTCAAGTGAGATTGGAGCGGGAAGAGCGTTACTTACTTATGGTAAGAACATCGCTTACGGAACTGACCTTTTGACTGACGCAAATAACGCTGAGATGTGGTGGAGTGCTGACACAAGGCAGTTAAGGATGTCACTTCAGTTCCGTGCGGGGGCTAAGATATTCTTCCCATCATTGTGTGTGAGAATATCATAATAAACTTAAACAAATAACAAAAAGATATGGCTAATAATTGTGTGATTACAAGCGGTCTTACACTAAATGCGTGTGTTAATAACATCGCAGGTGTTGAAGATTTATGGGTATTAACTACCACAGGAACTTCAATCAACCTCGCATCTGTTACATACGACGCAGGTGGTCAAGTAACCGCAATCTCAGGTTCAACTGCGGGAGAACTTAAGAAAATAGATTTGGTAAGAAACTCAGCGGCCGTCCTTTCTGAAGAAGTGAATGTTGTTACTCAATCATTGAGTTTCACATTTGTTCCAACTTTACAATTTCAAATCCCGGGATGGGACCAGGAATATACAGCATTGTATGAAGAGTTGGTTAAATCAGTTGGAACGGTATTCGTTGTTAAACTAAAGAGTGGAAAATACTTCTTGGTAAGTCCAAGTGGATTGTATATTTCCGCAGCAACAATCAATTCAGGATCTGTTCCGGGTGACCAACAGATTTATGATTTAACTTTTGTTGGAGAGGAAATCATTAGTATTCCTCAAATGGATGTTTCCACTGACTTGGCAACATTCTTGACAGCGAGTAACATCACTGTTGATAGGGAGTAATAACCCCCATAATAAAAACGGGGGAGGGAAATCTGTCCTTCCCCCATTATTATATTAAATTAAAGTATGCCTTATATAGATAAGAACGGAAAGCCAGTTTTATGGGAAGAAGTATATTACGCAAATCAATACAAAAAAGCGTTAATCTATTATCCTGTTAAGGCTAAAACAATTTCGGGTGTGATTCCATCACCCACCCCTACGAGTAGTGTAACTCCGACACCGACTATAACCCCTACGATGACACCGACTCCATCAGCACCTGGCATTGACCCTGATGCCGCAGCATATCTCGCAGATGTAATTACATCAGGAGGAACTGTAGATGCTACAATGAGTGCGGCTACTGACACATTATTCACATCACTTAAGAGTAATTCATTGTATAGTAAATTATACGCAATGTATCCATATCTGGGATCAACAGCGGCATCACATAGTATTAACGCATTACTTAACAAATCATATGATATTACTTGGAATGGTGGTATGACGCATGGAATATCTGGTTCAACTGGTAATGGAACAAACGCTTATGCTGATACAAATTGGAGTTATTTTAATTGGCCTCAAGATGATTTTTCAATAGGTTTTTATCAAACAACGAGTAATACTCCAGTAGTAACGGAGGAATTTATTACGGGTAAGTATGATGGAACAGCATTTAGATTGGTTGTTAGTAGTAATAATGGGCCTGGTAATTACTTTATGAGAGGTGGTTCTGCTTCGGGGCGATTAAGGACTCCAAATGGTGGCAATATTGACGGACAATATATCACTACGAGAACAGGAAGCACACAAGCAGATTTGTATAGAAATACAAGTTTCATTGGTTCGCATGTTGCGTCATATACAAAACCTGTTTCACCAGACTCTGGACCAAATATTTACTTCTGGAACTTTAATTTTGACGCACCTCCTGGTACTCCTTATTCTAATGGATATGCTAATCAAACATTAGCATTCTCATTTATGGGTGAAGGTTTATCATCAACTGAAGTATCCACATTAGATGGTATAATAAACACATTCCAAACATCACTTGGAAGAAATACATATTAAAATGTCACATTTAGTAGGAATAATAACAGAAAGTCAAAAAGACGAATTAGTTGGTTTAAAATGGACTGACGATACATATTTTAACCCTATTCAAGATATTAACGATAATTGGGTTATAAGTGAGGAGGAGGTTAATGGTAATGAAAATACAAGTGTATCTTGGGTTAATTCACTAACCTTAAGTGAATATGAACCAAAACCAGCCCCTCCATTACCAAATGAGTGAATACAAATTTCATAGATTTGTTTATGACATTGAGTTTGACATAATCAAAATTGATGTTGCTTTTCGTGATCGTGTGAGTAGTAATAAATGGAATATAAAGACATATCCATTCAAACCAAAGGGTAATACGATGGATTTGGACTATTATTTAGATAAGGTTAAAGTCATAATAGATAATGAGTAAGTTTCGTGGTTTATTGTCAAGATTTAGGGATAAAGATGAGGTATGGTTCTATGATAAGTTCTCTCCTGATGATGCTCCTGTGCCAAGTTATAGTAGCACCCCTACGCCGACAATAACTCCAACGAATACTCCTACACCAAGTTTAACTCCTGGTGCCAGTCCAAGTCAAACTCCGTCACATACACCGACGCCGACACCTACGCCAAGTGGTGTTCCTGACCCCGATGATTTCTATACTTATGATATATTCATGCCTTCAGGACAATTCACATACAATAGTCCTGGTGTAAATGTAACGGGTGGTTTAATCAATATAGATTGGGGTGATGGTAATGTTGATTTGAATCAATCAATTTTATTAACAGGTTCATTATCTCATACATACGCATCAAGTAATCAATCATATAGGATAAGAATATATCCTCCAACAAGTCAAACAATATTACAAATTTATCACGGTTCTGTTGTTCTTAATGGTGCTGAAAGAGTTACTGATTTAATTAATTGGGGTGATAATGTTTGTAATTTTACAAATGCCACTAATGGTTTATCTCAACATTTTGAAGGATGTAGTAATCTAACAGGAATGTTAAATACTCTTCCAAATTTGACAGGTGATACTTCCGCATTATCTATGTTTGCTTTCTGTTCTAATTTTAATTCACCAAATGTCACAAGTTGGAATACGAGTAATATAAGTAATTTCAGTTTGATGTTCTCTGATTGTTCCTCATTCAATCAAAATATTGGTGGTTGGGATGTTAGTAATTCTGGTGATTTATCATCTATGTTTTATAAAGCATCATCATTTAATCAAAATTTGAATAGTTGGACATTCCAATCAGGTGTTGATATAACAGATATATTTAGAGAAGCAACATCATTCAATGGTAATGTAACGGGTTGGAGTATTGGTGGCTCACTTATTACAAGTTTATCAGGTGTATTTTTGGATGCCACATCCTTTAATCAGGATATAAGTGGATGGGATATACAATATGTTACTCAAATGTATAATATGTTAGATAATTGTGGTATGAGCACAACAAATTATGATGATTTATTGATTGGATGGGAAGGTCAAGCCCCACCCTACAGACCACTTCTTAATTTAGGTGCTCAAGGAATGACATATACTTTGGGTAGTGCTGCTGAAACAGCGAGAAATTCATTAATTACAACTTATGGTTGGACGATAAACGGAGATTCAGGAGTATAATGGGTGGAGATAGACATAACTTTTTACATTTGGATTCTGTATATAGATTCAAAAAGACGGTGTATTTTTCAGATAAGGAAGCACCAGTAAATCCCGGTGTCCCTCCCGTAGTTTCACCTACTCCTACGAGTAGTATAACTCCGACCCCTACTATTACGCCAACTAATACCCCGACGATTACACCGACGCCGACGATTACACCGACGCCATCTACACCATCATTTGATGCTGACGCAGCAGCATATCTCGCAGATGTAATTACATCAGGAGGAACTGTAAATGCGACGATGAGTGCTGCTACTGATACATTATTCACATCACTTAAGTCAGCAGGACTTTATAGTAAGATATACGTGATGTATCCATATCTGGGAGCAACAGCGGCATCACACGCAATCAATGCTAAATTAGATAAATCATTTGATATTACTTGGAATGGTGGTATGACGCATGGAATATCTGGTTCAACTGGTAATGGAACAAACGCATATGGTGATACAGGATATAATGCTTATGTTGAAATTGGTTCAACAGCAGGTATTTCTTCACACTCTTCAATTTATGTTGGAACTGAAAC
>Ga0070753_1000903_pt1 | contig 17113 bp, 15 predicted proteins | sample VirMetDEL_Aug_31_FD_77441 | JGI IMG/M metagenome (GOLD analysis project Ga0070753, IMG submission 77441) | Aqueous microbial communities from the Delaware River and Bay under freshwater to marine salinity gradient to study organic matter... | ecosystem: Environmental > Aquatic > Marine > Coastal... | reverse complement strand
TGACGCATCCACCGCTTCACCTGCTGCTAATGATGGAGCAGCAACAGTTGCCGCATCAGCATCTCCCACAGTTGCCGCTGGTTCAGCGTCTGCGACATCGGCTTCAATGCTCTCACCAACATTACCATCTTCGGCATCATTCGCTCCGTCTTCATCTCCATCGTGAGCATCAGTATTTTCCTCACCTTCCTCATCCCCTTCCTCATCTTCATCCTTTTTACCAAGAACTTTTTCACGCATATTCTTGTATGCTAATTTACCAGCAATGTATGCTCCACCAATATCCGCACCCAATGATGCTGCTTTATTTAATTTCTCCATTGCTAAATTATGTTTTTCAGTCCAATCACGAAAGAAATCAGTATCATATGTTGCTGTGTATGAACGTATGCTGTCCATAGCATTCCCAAATTCAGAAACAGTTTGCTCGTATTGTGCTAATCCTTGAGACATTTATAATAATAAAATATATTTTTTTTATTATAATAAATTTAATTACTTTTCTTTCTCCATCATCTTGTCCTTTTTAGTCATCTTTTTTGCCTTACTTGCTGCTTTTGCTTTACCTCCCTTGTATGATGCTTTAGCAACTGACATTGCTTCCTTGTATGAAATCTTTTTGTCCTTTGCTACTTTCTTAACGTGGTTAATCCAATCTGAAGCCATTTATATATTAAGTCAATATTTTTTTATTTTAAAATAAAATTATATACTATTATATAAAATGCCACATTATAGTTATTTAATTCAAGATTATTATTATTACCAAAAAGAATTGCTACAATTGATTGACATTGTTGAAATTGATAGAATGGAGAGAAGAGCGAATGAGAAGAGATTACATCCAAAAAGAGAGCCATACTTAAAAACAACATTCAAAGAAGACCTAATTAAGTTATTGAAATCTTAATCTTTTTTGGAATACAATGTTTGCTGTTCAACTGAATGTCCCATTTTTTCAGCAACCTTTTCTTTTTCATCATTCTGTGCTGGGAACTTTTCAGAGATGAATATATGCCTTATCATTGATGAACTGATATTTTTGCCTGTCGGTGAAAATGTCTTCTGTAAATATTTCGTTAATCCATTAGCAGTCATTGGTTCTCTCTTTGAATTCAAAAGCAAATGACCTGTCTTATTAAACTTAAGCCAAATATTCAAAGCACTATTTAATTTTTTACCTACTGGTATTATCTTCGTGCCATACTTGCCTGATGTCTTATAATTTCCTAAACTAAAAAACTTATTATTGCGTGATTTAACAACCGTATAGTTTCTCTCTTCTTTTTCTTTTTCAGACAACTTTTCATAATCTTTATTAGATATTACATTCATAATATAATTGTTTCTTAATGGTGGATTATCATCAAGTATGTAGAGAGAAGCGACAATCCATTTTTGAAGCAAATCAAATTCCTTATTTGTTAAGTCATCATACTCTTTTTTGAATATACCTTTCTCATTTAATTCATTACGGTATTTTCTCATTACCTTTCTCAATGCTGCTAAACTTACCCAATTTTTATCTTGTGTCTCTGATTTCTTTTGCTTTTCCATATCATCATTAAACTTTTTTGCCAATGCTTCCATATCATCACGGTATGGGGAAATAAGTTTTTCATCTTTTTCAAATGCCATTAATGCTACAACAATGGCTGCTAAATAAGTTTTTCTCGTAGATAGTTTTTTATCCTCAATAGTTTTCATCACCTTTTTACGGTCTTTAAGAAAATCTAAATCAGAAATTTCCTCACCATCAAACATTAGTTTATGTAACTTATTTAAATTAGATGCGTATGCGTTGATGGATGATGCTCTTAATTTGCGATGGTCGCCAATCTCTTTCTTAAGTTTTTCAATGAATGCCATTATATATTTATAATGAGAAATTATTTTTAAGTAAAAAAACTAACATAAAACTTGGGGAAACCCCAAACCCCAAGGCGGACAGTTTTGGCATAATATGGGAATTCACATACGAAACTGGACACTTTTGGCATTCAATATTAATAAGTAATGTTGCCAAAAGTGTCCAGTGAGGATAAGTATTTTATTTCAAAGCAATATTGAGGTTAAGTGTTCGTGTAGAACCGTGATTATTATATTGAGCAACTCTGATGTATTTTGCTGACGTTTTAAAATCCATCGCAAAGTCGCCATTGCTGCCACCGTGAAATGTAACAAAATGATTGGAAGCGAAATACCAAGTAATATTATCGTGGGAGTATTGAACTTCAATGTCAGTGTTTTGCGTGTCAGAATTTCCCCAAATTGTAACATCACCACGTGATGGATGAATATTTTCAACAGCCGTTGAATAACCATACGTATTGTCAAGCAATGTTAATGTTTGCGAATTTTCAATGTGACGATGACTTTCAGTTGTTAAAAGAATGCCAGTTCCTGCTTCGGTAGGGTATTCAACACCAGTGCTTGGTTCATAACCAATCAAATGAACATCTCGTGTATGATTAGCAGATGAAACGAAACCAAGATTTTGTAAAAGCAATTTAACAGTTCCAGCAGCGGCAGAACTGTCAGTAGAGAGAACAATGTAAAGCACCTCTTCAGTGCCAAGACCTTCACCATTAACAACAATATTTGGGCAAGGAATGAAACGATTATCATATGAAATGCTTGGAACGTGATGTGTATGAATGATGACCTCTTCACCTATTCCAATATCAACATCGGCATTCATAGTGTATGTCAAACGTGAATGGTACCACGTATCCGCATCACCGGTGCCAGTAGGCTTTGTATAAACGTGAAAGAATGGCAAGACATTCTGATTTGAATAATCATCAATGGCAACTTTAGCCCAAATACTTTTAACATCGGCAAGTGTCATTGTCTCTTGAGCACCTCCGAAAAAATATACATTGGCTTTGTTTCCAAGAGCGGTATTTTCATAATACCAACCATCTCGTTTGTTACTATCAGCAAGTGGTGCTGGGACACTATCAGCCCACATTGCTGTGTGGTTCTCCAAGATGACTTGAACTTTGCCACGATTAGAGCGAATTTTTTTATTGATAATTTCAAGAGACATTTATAATATTAGTATATATTTTTAATTATTCAAAATAATTTTTATTAATTCTAATTTATCTTCTTGAGAGAATATATAGTTGTCAAGATGTGATTTGATAATGGCGACAGCATTAACCTCCTCCACTACGCATTGTTTCTCCAATAAATTTTGGCTCATAATATCAATTTTAACATTTAATAAATCAGTTTCGGTTTCTGGAATATGAGACCATTCAGCAAGTTGAAAATAATTACTGGCAAAAATCTCTGGTGTGATATTTTTGACAGCCAATACTTGAATGCCCTTAATCTCAACTTTCCTTAAGCCCCATTTTAAAATGAGGATTAATTCGCCATCTGGCTCTTTCTCATTAGAAAAATAACTGGGGTTAAGATTATTAAGTATTTCAACGAGAGCATTCTTGCCTCTTTTCTTTGTATCCTTAAGTCTTGGGTAAATAGATTTTTTAGGATTAAAAACTATATTAAGTTTTTCAATTGAATGAAGATATTGAAAACATCTCTCAATAAAGTCTTTTTTGTTATTAAAGCATTTAGGGATGAGATAAATCATTGTTATATTAATATAACATTATATTTAAATTATTATATTAATATTATTCAAAGTGTAATATCATCGGCTCGGCTAATCGTATAATTTTAATTGGCTCTGGTTTTGGGTTAGGTTTGCGTCCTCGTTTATCGGATGTAACAATGCCCTTCTCTCTCTTCTTACGTTGATAGTATTCACGATAGTATTGTTTCTTTTGCCATTTTTGCTCTGCTGTGAGAACTTTCTTTGGTTTATTTTCGTTAGTCATTATATTCATATAATATTTTAAATTTTATATAAATAACTTATTCATCATAAAGAGTTTCAATAACATCATAATCAACTGGAAAATTCAATCTGGGATAATCTAAATATCTAACAACCATATTCTCGCCATACTCATCAATGTCAAAATTATCTACCATACGGATTTTAATATCAACGAATATATTAAACTCCTCATCCATTTCTTTCCAGTAGTCCTTAATCAATAATGCTGTGGGATGCGTATGTCCCTTGAATTCATATAATATTTTATTTATCATCTCTATTGGTAGGGCAACACGCAAAATATCCAAGTGCTCCATTTTATATATACTATATATATTTATTTTTATGTATTTTACGCATTATATATATATATTGCCCATACACACTATATATATATGAGTTGGTTTTATGCTGGTTTTTTAATATATATTGGTTTTATGCTTAAAGACGGCATAAAAAATATTTTTTATTCTCTATATTGGAATAAAACCATTATAATATATAAAACTAGAATAAAACCAAAATACTCATTATATCAATATTCACTATATATTGATATAAAGACAATCATATTCGCTTATATTCCATCAACATCTTCGGCATCATCCATCATCATAAAATCTGGGACATCAAAAGACAAAAACTTTTTATATTCAAAACCATCCATACCCCACGATTTCTCAATCACGGATGAAATCTCTTCAAAGAACTTTACATTCAATGTATTGATTGATATTTTCTTTTTACCAACTGTTTTGCGTGTTGTTATAAATAAATTTGTTTTATTAAATTCTTTCTTGTCATCATCATAAATTTTAAAGTTGCCTCCAAATAATTGTCTAAAGCATTTTACCACCAAGTCATCTACATCTTTCTTTATTGTTAAGTTTGGTTTCTCTTTCAATCTAAATCTGAATGTAGCATTCAAATAACCATACCATTTATCCGCCTCATCTTGTGTCAATTGCTTTTCTGATTTAATATTTATCTTATCTGTTGCCTCTACATACTTTAAAAACTTTTGAAGCAAGACAATCTTATAATCTGCTGACTTGACTTTATTCACGTTGAAATCCTCTTGCTCTTGTAATTTGTCATCAATCACTTCTGAATTGTCAAGCAAATATCGTCTGAAATTTCTGTATTGTTTGAATGATGTGTCATTCAAAAACAATGAACAATACTTTTTCATTTCATCTGCTGGGATTTTCAATAACGCATTCCTGTTAATGTGGGATGGTTTCTCTGGGTCAAATTCATCAATCTCTTTCTCTTTGTATTCCTTCTCAATTTCTTTTAATCCTGCCACTTGCGTTTGGCATACTGGTGTATTTAATTCTACGAAGCCACGCTCCATTAACATATTCTTGAAATGGACAAACTTATTCGTGTTAAAGCAATCGTGATTGTATTGAATTTTAGCCAACACATTCTTGTAAAATTTGACATCATCTTCAATGTCGCATACCTCTTTCCAATCTACAAACTCCATCCTCTCATTATTTAATTTCATTACCTCTGGCGTGTCAATAAATTGCGGTTCAATAAATTTCTTTTTACAGAACATATAATTCAATTGAACTATATTACGACACCTCGCAACTTGTTGAAGCATTGCCTTTGGTGAAATGGTATGCTCTTTATAAATACAATATACATTACGTTTCATTATACTATCCAAGCCATACACAATCTTTGGTGAAAATATAACCCTGTCCCATTCATCCAAATTTGGGACATAATCATTCTCGGCAGATACTACCAAAATAAAACCTTTTTCATCTTTGAATACAGTCATTTCATATTTATTTATTTCATCACCATTAATGACAACGGTTTGGTCATCAATATGCTCTAACACTTCACAATTGAAATGCTTTTCAGCCAATGCTAATGCTGAACTTTTGCTGTCCATACACAACATAAATTTATCTTTCTTTTTCATATCATCTACAATCTGGTCAATGTTAAACCATTCTTTTGCTGGGACACCTTTATTGTGATTGAATGTATTATTCCAAACATTCAAATCACGACCACACAATGGTAAGAAATCCAAAGTATGTTGAGACAAGTCCGCATCAACTGAAATCACTTGAGCACAACCATTTATCAATTTTTTGAATACTTTAAACACGATTGCTCTTGTTTTATTCAATGTTGGGCTTGTGATAAGATGCTCCATTAATGATGAATATTCGTCAAGGAAAATTGTATATTTGTTTATGTTTTCCAAGTATGAATGTATTTTCATAATGCTGTCAATCTGAATGATGACATTCTGATTTTCTGGGATTTTGCCACCTTCAAAATTTTCATACCAAACGCAATCTAATCCGCTCTCAATAAATGTTTTATATTGCTCGTATGCTAATGAACGTCTTGACACGATTGAAATAAATTTTTGTTTTTTATTTTTTAAATGCTGTTTCACAATGGTTGTTTTTCCTGTGCCTGTGCCACTTTTAATTTGAACATCTGTGGATGGCAACTCAATATGCTTTCCCAATTTGTCCCATTCACCCTGCTTTGTAAATGTTATTTCTTTTTCATCAATGGGTTTGTATTTGGTATAATCCAAAAGTGTCCGCTCACCAATCTCATTCAATATTTTATTGAAACAATTATATTCATTGTATTGCGTTATGCCATTCCAAATTTGTTGATTTTCTGATTTATTATAATTGCCTTTAGCATACAACTTTGAGTATCTGTCCCACATCTTATGATGTCCAATAGATTTCATTGCGGTCGTAAAAACCAAATATGACCAATCTTCGTTTGAGCGATATTCGGTAAAATACTTTGGCTGTTTTTTATATAATGCTTCGCAAATCTGTCCTACCTTTTCCTCTGACAAGTTATATTTAAAATATTCTGGTGTATTGCTGATTGCCACAGTCTTTTGTTTTCGTTCTTGCTTTTTACGGATTACATCTTTATCAATGTAAATAAAATCACGTAGCCATTGTTTCAAATCTTCTGGACACTCGGCAACATCTGTATTATTCAAAACTTTATAAGTTCCAAAATTGTTTGTCGTGTTATATTTTTTTTTCATATCGTCATTGAAACGAATTGTCGTTCCAGCACCTACGACATATTTACCTTTATAATTTCCTTCTGAATTACGGTCAGAAAGAATGTCAATACCCAAACCATTATGACACTTGTTAAAAAACTCCTCATCATACTTGAAAAAGAGATGCCACGCACCACCTGCTGATTGTTGAGTATAGGTGTTAAATTTTTTGTGGTAATCACCTTTGCCGTATTTTTTGATAAACGGATGCGTTTCATCCCACTTGTAATCGTCTAAATCTACAACGAAACAATTATTTACCTTGCCTGTTGGAATTCCTATACCTCCATTAGCCCCTGCTTTTTTTGTCTTGCTCCACATCTTTTTGCGGTCAGTATTCTCTGAAACACTCCATTCATTTGATGGGCATTTTGAATTTTTTAATAGTTGAAATTTCACGAATGTGTCAATCATATTATAATTGTTAGATATATTTTCTTTCCCCTTTTTAAATGGGATATATACCTGTTGTCCATTTACAATTTTGATAGTTCCGTATTTGAATTTGTTGGATGGCGTAGTTCTCATTATATATATATATAGAGAATATATTCTTTAAGCCATTTTTTACGCAATTTATATATAAAATGTTAATTACGCCGATAATAATAAAGTTATGAGTTGAGGCTTTCCAAATCTGGAATATCCTTTCAACCCATTCATTTTACATTGTGCCCTTAAATCTTTTAATTTAATATACTTGTGAATGCTTGGCATATAACCAAGAATTTCAATGCCATTTTTTTCCTTAATAAACTTTTGGCGTTTTGCCTTAACTTGTTCGTATGGCTTCTTTTCCTGAAGATAAATTTCGCCATACAATGTTGAATGATAAGATGTGAATGGCTCATTCTTTAAACAAGCACGACGACTTGCCTTTCCATATCTGTCATCATTCTCAAATTGCTTGGCAAGTCTGTCAAGTTCTTTTTTACAATCAATGTTCCTAATATCATTGAAAAGTTTTTCCCTTAACTTAATGTCATTAATCCATTCAAGCGGAGGGGCTGGGAGTGCGTCAATTTCTTGTTGCGTGATAGTATTCATTTTATATATATTATGAGAAGATAATCTTTAAGCCATTTTTTACGCAATATATAATATATTGTTAATTATGCCTTAACTGGACACTTTTGGCATTCATTCTTAATAGTTAATATTGCCAAAACTGTCCGCTCATTTTTTCCTTAATATCCCCAATATCTTTCTGGGGTATATCTTTTATTGATAAAACTGTTCTCATTTTTCCCATAATGCCATTCTTCATTTAAATCATATAGAGCATTCCAAATCATATTTTTATTTTGAAGTTCAAAGTATGTAAAACCTTCAGAACACGTCCCAGTTGGAGAACAATTATCTTGAACCATTTTTTTGAATTTTACAATGCTTTTTGCTCGTGATTTGATTGAAGCAAGGTCTTTATAAAAAAGCCTCAATTTATCTATGTCAAATATGTCCATCATCTCGGTTACACCATCTGCGTAATTCTCACAGTATGAGAGGTCATCCCAATATGACAGCATTCTTTCAAGTGTCTCTTTAGTCTGCTGTCTTTTTTTAAACAAGGCAATTTTGTGATTAGCTTTTACAGCTCTTTCAGTGTCTTTCATATTTTGAATGAATTGTTTTTCTTGTTTGCTTAATGGTCTTGATTTGCTTGGTTTTGGTTTTGGTTTTGGCTTGATGTCATCGCCCCATTTTTTCTCTAAATCATTTAGAGCATTGTATAGAGCATTGTATGTTTCAGTATTTGTCCAAAATTCAAAGCATCGTAATCCATCAGCATTTTTTGCGTGTGAATATTCGTTTTCATCAACCAATTTTTTGAATTCAACAATCTCTTTTGCTTGTGAATTAATTGAAGCAAGGTCTTTAAAAAAATCAATTCCACCATATACCGTGAGGTCATAATATGTTCCACAATTAATAAAATATGTTTTCATTCTTTGAAGCGTCTTCTTAATCTCCTCATTTTCTTGTTTGACAATGTCATCAATCCATTCTTGTGGAGGTGCTGGAAGTGCGTTGATTTCTTGTTGAGTGATAGTATTCATAGTAGTCATTATATGATATAATGAGAATTACTCTTTAAGTCCTTTTTTTCAACATATTATATATATATTGTTAATTAAGTATTTGAATTAAGTATTTGAAAAAGGCAACTTTTCTCTCTGCGTTTTACTCTACATACTCAATGCTGAATATATAGAATATCAAAAGTAAAAAATAAAAATGTAATAATGATTTAGGTTTATAAAAGTAATCGTAGAGAGAAATAAGTATTTAAATTAATGGATTACCTGAACCAATGCCACCAATCATTGCCTGTTGTTTATTTCCCATCATTGATGCCATTAGTTCCGCTTGTTCTTTCATCATTCGTCGTTGTTTGCTTTCCTCTCCCTCTTTGAATAGCAAAGTAATTTCTGTTGGATTTACTAAATCATTTGCTACTTTGCCATCTGGAAGGCGTAAGATGGCATTTAAATCATAAAAGATTTGCTCCTGTGGAAGGTTCAAATCAATCATAACTGGGAATGATGGGTAGTAATGTAATGTCCCAGTCTTTTCATTCGTGCTCAATTCCTCCTTTGGAACTACCGCAATGACACGCATACTATCACCAGTATTTCCGTTTGCCCCCTTAATGTTAAAGTCTGGCAACTCCAATGACAATGTAGGTTCAGCAATATTTCTGACTGGATGGCTTGTTGATGTTACTGGATTTGATGGATTACCAGCACTAAAATTATAAAAACGGTTAAACCCTAATAAGTTATTTATTGTGCCTTGTGGTTCGTGGTCATCAAGTGGAAGCCCATTATTTACATCGGATGGATATATTTCTCCAAACTTATAAAGTGCGGAAAGTGTTTGTGCGTTTGTTGGAACAGCCCCTACTAAATCATCACTTATAACTTCCTCTGGTGGGTCTTCAGTTGCTAATGTAAAAGTATTTGGATTTATTATTTCCTCTTCATCATATTTACCATTCAAAATGTATCTTGATGAAAAATATTGATTGCCACGACTAACTGCCATACACGGTCGCAATGGGAAAAATTGCTCCATTATTGTTGAATTAAAACCATCAGAACCACCAGTTTTACGAACCAAAATATCCTCTGTAAATACATTATCACCTGCCGTATCGTGTCCTAATGTAATGCTTATTCCTGTCACCTTTGAAATTGTTACACGCATTGAAATGTGGTCTGTGCCATAGGTGAATGTTGTCCAGTTTTGCGGATGAGTGCCTCCTATTGTTGGCAGACTGGTAAAAGATGTTGTTGGGTCTATGTCTTCAAAAGTTCCTACAATAGAAGATGCTAAACGCCAACTTGGGTCTGGGAATTTAACGCCACTCGTTTGTTTCATTTGAGCGAGAGAAAATAAAACACCATCTTTATCAGCATTATCAACACATTTAATTGTAATGTCAAAACCGTCTGGTTGTTCTTTAAGTATGTCAGCATTAGGATTTGAAGGGTAATCATCTCTCCCATTGTATAAATAATTTCTTACATATCCACTTATTGAATTACCATAACCTACATTCCCCTGTGGCACTGTTATTGGTGTGCCTCCTGAAAAAATATAGAATTCACCAGTGGTTGCCACTTCAGAATGTCGTCCGCCATTAGCAGCATCAGCATATACTCCTCGTGTTGGATTGTAAAAATAAAAGTATAAGGAATTGGCTCGTGATGCTGTTACAGTGCCATCAAGACTTGCTCCCCATTCACCATCTCCCAAATAATGCCAATAGAGAGAAGGGTCACCATTTATATATGTAAATTCCAAATCCCACCCATTGGTTTGTGGAATACCTGACGTGGCAGCAAAATTGCCATCACGTGTTGTAGGCAAACCACCAGTATATGATGTTTCTGTTATTGTTGTTGATATTAATTGTGTTGTTTGGTCTGTTTGCGTGTAACCTTCTTGTGGTCTGATAATACATTGGAATTCACCATCATTTGGAAATATACCTTTATTACCTGTTACAATAAGAGGATTATCTTGTGTGGCAAAATCATCAACCTGTCCGCCTGACGCTCCATTCAACCCTACAGATGCTGACCCATTGTTTTGAAATACTGGCGTTCCTCCTTCATAGACCTCATAAGTTTGCTCATTCGGTGCTACTGGTGTTTCTTTCTGACCATAATTAAGAGTGAATGCTCCTTCACCACCTTGTGCGGTCTGGTCATAAGTACACGTCCATTCACCTCTATAATTACCTAAAAGTGTAGAGGCATTTACTTTACTCTGAATTTCAGTAGCCAAATCATCACCATTGTAATTGCCTTCGGCAACAGTGACGGTATGTTGTTCATAATTATTTCGGTTGCCTATTCGCCATACGAATGTATCATTTTCTCCAGCAATCACTTCAAACAGATTTAATTTATTTATGGTGAGAGAAACAAGACCAACCTCTGTTCCTTCACGTAATACCAAACCATCTTTAAAATGATTTTTAATAATGGCTGGGTCTGTGTCTCTCTGAACAGCATTATTGCGTTTGCTTGATAAAGTAACTAAACTCATTTATTATTAGTATATATAATATTTTTTTAATAAATTAATTTAAATTATTATGAGAGAAATTAAATATTGGAATACTTATATATGGAATGCTCAATGTGTAATTATGATAATACTGATTTTGAAAAGGGTCAGAATTTAGTCCAACTTAATAAAAAGGTTGAAAAAGAAATGAAAAAAAAAGAAAAGCCATCTGTCAAATCAAGAGATGTATTTGAAGGATGGCGAGAGAAACAAAGGAAAAAAAACAAGGCTGTCAAAAGGAAAGGTCTCTCTCGGTTGAATTTTGAGAAGAGACAAGATGCTTATACTAAACAATAATAACATAAGTCTCCATAATAAAAGTCAGTTATTAATTTACATTTTTTACATTGCTTCATTATATATATATTTCAATTACTTTATTTCTCTCATAATAATTTAAATGAAAGGGATACTATATATATAATGGGAAAAAAAACAATCACGAGTTTTATTTATGATGGTATGCTTGAATGGTATTTAAGAGTACCTTATTCTAATGTTGGAGTTGTTTATAAACCTGATGCGTTTTATTCAAAATACTTTCCAAAAAGAGAATACACACTTCAAGATGTCATTGATAAACGTTTGGAAATAATGAAACAATTGGAAAGGGATGGGAAAAGGTTTGTATCAGAAAATACTCCAAGATTTATTACAGCAAAAAAAATTGAGGATGATGAGAGAAATGGTTTGTATGAAAAGTTATTGAAAAAACATTCTTAACTTGGGGAAACCCCAAACCCCAACATAAATTGACCAGAGGACACTTTTGGCAACATTACTTAATAGATATGAATGCCAAAACTGTCCAGTTTCGTATATGAGTTCCCATATTATTTCTTGGCTGGGGTGTGGGGTTTCCCCACGAATGCTTCCAATGGTGGAGGCAAAATTTTGGGTTTTATAATCTTATAAATGATTGAACTATTGTTTTCAATGGGGGCTGGAAGACCATTAGGCAATGTAATATTTGTATCAAATTCTGTGAGTATGTATTCTTTGTCTGCCACATAAGTCCAAGTTGTCGGCTCACCAAAAAAGAAATCACCTGTGGAATAGTTTCGTGACACGTATGCCATTGCTGGGATTTTTTGTTGTCCATTCGCACCACCATAAAATTGTGTATTTTGGACAATGTTTGAATATACTATCAGATATGAATAATCTAATTTACTGGGCAAATTTAATGCTACTAAACTGTCGCTTTCAGCATTGATGAAAATGCTGTCATTTGGAGCATTACCACCAAGGTTCTCCATCTGATATTGACGAGCATTCGTTGCCATACTCAACTGGTCTGCTCCTGAAATATATGCGTTTGTTGTCAGCGGATATACCATTGTATTGTATTTATCAACAAAAGTTTGGCTTGTTCCAAGATAAGCATTATAAGAGCCACGATTAAAATTAGATTGTGATTTTCCCACATATGGAATTAATTGCTCAATTTCAAAACCTAATTTGGCAAATAAAGTATTTGAATAATTTATTGGTTTGCGTGGGTCAATTGGCGATGAAAACCTATCACCTTTTTTTGAGTATAAAAATATACTTTGAATACTTATTCCTGACTGGGCTGATATAATTGGATTATTTACGACTGATTGGACAATGCCTGTGTATTCTAATTTTTCTCCTGTTTCGCCATTCGTGCCACAAATGGCACTTTCAGTTGTTAAGGCACACATACTCTCTGTGGATGCTTGAGTGTTTGGCTGTGATAAAATCTTCTGAAATATGCCATTACCTGCTCTCACTGAAGTGTGTAATCCTGAAATTGTAAATCTACCATAGTTGTCATCAAATTTAACTGTGGGATTATCTGCTCCAATCATACAGTATGGCATATACTGATATGTGCGTGTATTTTTTTCAACATCACCTTCTGGATAAGCACGAACCGCTGGAGTTTGACTTGTATCAAACACAAATGATGTTTTTTGCGTCGTAACAACTTTAGCCAATAGATTATCATAACACGATGGCGAACGTCCAAAAAATTCACCTTCCATAGGTGCCGGTATTCTATCATCCACTGTAATTATATCTTGCGTCACAAAAGCACAAAATGGAACATCTCTCATTGCTGGAGATGGCAGACTTGCCTCTTTATAAAAGACTGGAATGATTGCTATATTCAATGTTTTTGATATTGCTTGAGGATAGTATTCACCTTTTGAATTTGTTAGTTGAAAATTAGACTGTGATGGAAAACTAAAATTAACTGAATTTGGTTTTGTTTGGTCAAAATATGTGTCATACCTACTCCAAAAATTCATATGGTTTCGTGAATTCCAAGATGCCTGACCAAATTCACGTATTAAGCATTTGAAATCCAAACCTTGAATAGTCTGGTATGATGCTAATGATGGGTTGCCATTATATAAATAACGATTAGTATTTGGTAAATTTATTTTTGTCCCCACTGCTCCGCAACTAATGCCATCATCTGCTCTGCCATAATATAATTGTTGGAAAAATTGTTTTGACAAGTCTGGTGTCAATGGTGTTGCGTTTTTGCTGACATCATTATGATTGATTGGGATTTCATTGTCGTGCCACGCAATTGATAAGTTAGATACATTATTTTCATTATAAACAATGTTCGTTACAATCAATGTATTCAAATCTGGGACTTTTAAAAAATCTATGGATGAAATTGTTGCCGTTCCTTTAAATCTTGAAGTTGCTCCTGTTGGCAATGAATTATTACTGAATGTAAAATTTGTTGTTACACCTTGATAATCTAACTGGTCAAGCATAACCGCATTCAATCCCCAATTTCCAACATCTGCCGCATCTATACTAATGCTGCCTGTATAAAAACCTGTTGTTTCAAAATTAGCCTCTGTCAATGTGTCTGCCGAACGTGCTCCAACTCTTGGTGCGACCCAGCCATAAGTATTACGATATTCATTTGGATTGCCACACAATAAATTGCGATGAAATAAATCTCTACCTTCCTCCTCTGAATAATTTTGACCTTCATCTGCTGCTGGGACTTCTCCAGCAATACTTGCTGACCAATTACCCTCTTGTCGTGCTCTGAAAACATCGCCTGTTGATGTGGGCACAGTTTGATATGATTTATCGGTTATTCCAGCGGATGGAACTGAAACGAATGTGCCGCTGCCATCTGTTCCTCTCAATTCAATTATTCTTGCTGGGACTTCATTTTCATCCCATTTTATGGGGTCGCCTTCACGTTGATGTAATTGAGCCGTTAATGTTTCACCAATATTTGCTGGGGTATTGAAACCAGTTGCCACCTCAAGGTCAATGTCTGTTGTGTTGAAATTCCACTCTCCTCTGTCTGGTGAATTAATAACATTACCATAACCGATAAAATCATCTGTGCCCAGATACATTCGTGTTGGGTCAGCGTCATCTAATGGTGCCGGTGGTCGTGTAAAAACTCCGCCTCCTATCACTTCAGCAAATGTGGTTGATGTATCTTCATACATACCTTCAATGCCACGATATGGGAAAGCATCTTTGAAATTATTAAATCCATTGAATGATATATAACCATAATTACCAGCCTGTGAATTTTGGTCTTGCGTTGATGTAGAAAAAAGAGGCAAATTACAATTGAATTGCTGACGATTGGTAATGTATTTATTTACTCTCAATGTTACTTTATTATCAATAACATCAGTTGCTTCCTGAACTCCAGTCGCCCCTGTAAATTCTATAGTCTCCTCTGGACTGCCACGTGTATTTACCATTACAGCCTCCACTTGTATTTGGTCTCCAACATTTATTTGGACACCATTTTCCAGACGTGTTTGCCATTTATTATTTGGTAAATCTACATTAGCGTTTTTTTCATCAACAAATGCCAATGTCTTTTTTTCCTGTTTATAGGCAATTTGTCTATTACTTTCAATGATGATAGTTTCACTCATTCTCTTTTATATAGTAAATATAAAATAAATCTTTTTAAAATCAAAACTTTAATTAAAAAGATTAACCGAAATAATTTGAAAATGGGTTTTCATCCACTGCTTGTAAAATGCTTGGCACTGGCTCTGGCTTTTTGGACACTTTTGGCTTCGCCTCTTTTTTTACTGGTTGCTTTTTTTCCATCACATCATTCTGATTATTTTCTAATTTTTTCTGTGCGTGGGCATCTCGCATTTTTAAATACATTTCCATATTGCCCATAAAATTTACGAAACTTTGCTGTTGCGTTAATGCTTCCTGTTCTTTCTTTTCTCTCTGCTTCTCTTTATGAGATGGGACAAAATCTTTTGGTGTTGTTTCTTCAACCTCTGTTTTTATGTTATTTTCTTGGACTTCCATTGTTTGTTTTTTATACTTTTTTTTAGCCTCTCTCTCTAATGCTTTCTCCTCTGCTGTCTTCTTTGGTTTAGGTTTATAATATTTAGGCTTATGTTGCTCTTTCACTTCAGATACAACTTTATCAACGGCTGCTTTTTTCGCTGCCGCTTTTGCCTTGCGTTTTTCCAATGCCATCCCTCGTATCTTTTCAAGATGTGCCTTTTGCTTTTCGCTTAATTCCCTTTTTTTCTTTACCTCCTTTTTAACAAATGGTTGTCGTTTTTCTTCTTCAATTTTTAATGCTTCCATATGCTCTTCTGGTGAAATTATCTCTTGAGGTTCTGGCTCTGCTTCAGTTTCATCATCTTCCATTATCTCTTCAATGTCTTCAACAATGTCAAGTTTAGGTAAATCTAAATCCATTATATATATTGTTATAGATTTTTATTTTTTCTATATTAATTTAATTATAGAAATTTATTGTTTATGTTGAGAGAAAAAAATGGGAATAAATCTGGACAGTTTTGGCAATATTATCTATAAAGAATGAATGCCAAAAGTGTCCAGTTTCGTTGTTGGTTTCCCAATCCATATGTTGCCAATTTTGTCCTCATTCCTCCTTATCAATACCCTTTATCCAGCCATCGCCTTCCGTATCGGTATTATTTTCATAAATGAGCGTGTTGAATGTTGAGTATGCCTTTGATGGGTTGCTTTGAAGGTCAAGGTATAAAAATCCGTATTTTTTCTTTGATGCCTCCTTGTAAAGTTTTAAGAAATTTTGTTGTCCTCCGTAACGGTCGCCAAACTCTTCAGACATCTTTAAAATTTCCTTTTCATTAGGATTTGGTGAGCCAATAATGGCGAATGTTGCGTTTTGCCTGATTGTTGTTTCAAGACCTCTGAAAAGTTGCGAAGCAAATAATAACAAACCAATATTATAATGCCGTGCTCGTGTAGCCAAATAATTGATTTTACTTGATTTCTTAATGCCGAGAAAGTCATCTAATATGACAGCAATGAATGGCTTTTCGCCACGTGGGAAACTATCTTGATAATCTATGATGTTCTGAATAATTTCATCAATGCGTCCTAAATCATCAAATATGGTCTCTGGGAACTCTTCTTTTAAAAATCGTGAGGTTCTATCATTATTAATAGTATTTGAAATAATATATACCATATCAAAACAGTCTTTATAAAAGTTCTCGTTTAAAAGTAAGTTTGAAATAATTGTGGATTTACCTGTTTTAACTGGTGAAATAAGTATTCCAACTTGACCATTCGCAATGTTTGGTAAATGGGGATGGAGA
>Ga0070753_1000897_pt1 | contig 17150 bp, 16 predicted proteins | sample VirMetDEL_Aug_31_FD_77441 | JGI IMG/M metagenome (GOLD analysis project Ga0070753, IMG submission 77441) | Aqueous microbial communities from the Delaware River and Bay under freshwater to marine salinity gradient to study organic matter... | ecosystem: Environmental > Aquatic > Marine > Coastal... | reverse complement strand
TCATCGTCGTAAAAACCGAACTTGCTGCGACCGCTCGGGTCGGGGATGCCTTGAGCCTCTGGCCACGGATACTTGCAGCTCGCGTCCAAACTCGCTCGAGTCAGGTTGAGCCCGAAACTGTGACCGTCTGGGCCAAAAACTTTTGGCTCAATGCGCGTGAGCAACCGCAAGGTTTGCGCATTGCCCTCGAAACCACCGATGTCGAGCGACCACTCGCTCAGCGCACGCTCGCCGTTGTGCCCGAACGGCGGATGCCCCAAATCGTGGGCAAGACACGCGGTGTCGACAACGTCGGGGTCGAGTCCCAAACTCGATGCGAGTTCGCGACCCACTTGCGCTACTTCGAGCGAGTGGGTGAGCCTGTTGCGCGCAAAATCGAGACCAGCGGTGGGGCTGAGAACTTGAGTCTTGGCAGCAAGCCTGCGCAAAGCACTCGAGTGCAAAAGCCGGCCGCGGTCACGCGCGAAGTCGCTTCTGCGCGTCTTGTGCTCTTCGGGAAACCAGCGCTCGATATCGGCTTCTGCGTAGCCGCCCGGCACGTTGTCAACCACCGCTGTGGCTCAATTCGGCCTCGGCGAGCTCAGCACGATGTGTCTCCTGCAACTCGCGGCTGTCGAGCCACCCATACGGAAGGCTCGGGCTTTTGGGGCTGCCGGCGCGACCACGAGCGCCCTCGGCATCCTTCCCAGGATAAGGCTGCTCGCGATCGAGCTCGCCAAGAAGATCATCGATCTCTTGTAGAGAACTCGAAGCCGCAAGCTTCGCCCGCAGCTCTCCACCCACGGCGTATCCCTTGAAGTACCATGCAACATGCTTGCGGATGTCGCGGCACGCGCGGTTCTCGTCGTCAAAGAACTCGACCAGAAGCTCGGCATGCCTGCGGAATGCATCCGCGACTTGTCCGAGATTCGGCTCAAGTTTGACACTGTCGCCACGGAATGCCGCGGCAAGATCGCCAAACAACCACGGGCGCCCGAGGCAACCGCGCCCCACAACAACCCCATCGCAACCGGTCTCGTTGACCATACGAATCGCGTCATCGGCGCTCCAGATGTCCCCATTGCCCAAAATTGGCGTGTCAGAGATCGCGTTTTTGAGTTTCTCGATCGCGCTCCAGTCGGCGGTTCCCGAATAAAAGTCGGCGGCCGTTCGCGCGTGCAAAGCGATACTCGCCACTCCAGCGCCCTGCGCAGCCTTCGCCGCCTCAAGATACGTGAGGTGATCGGCGTCAATGCCCTTTCGCATCTTCACGGTAAGCGGAATGTCGCCAGCCGCGGCAACAGCACCCTCAACGATGTCGCGAAACAAATCCTGTTTCCATGGCAAAGCAGCGCCGCCACCCTTGCGAGTCACCTTCGGTACGGGGCAACCAAAATTCAAGTCAATGTGATCGGCGCGATCCTCAGCGACCAACATCGTGACCGCTTCGCGCACGGTCTTGGGGTCAACCCCATACAACTGGATGCTGCGTGTCGACTCCGACTCGTGGTGGCGAATAAGCCGCATGCTCTCAGGAGTGCGCTCAACAAGAGCACGGCTCGTGATCATCTCCGAGACGTAGAGACCAGCGCCGTACTCGCGGCACAGCCGGCGAAAAGCCGTGTTAGTGATTCCAGCCATGGGCGCGAGCACAACAGGGACATCGAGGGCAAGAGGCCCGATGTGCAGAGTCGGTGCCTGGGCGGTCAAAGTAGTCACCGGTTAATTCTCCCATGCCCGGGAATCCCCCATCGCCCGGTAGCGTTGAGTGCATCATGCTCAGAGGAAAAGAACGCGTAGCCGCCGATGCTGAAGCGCGAGGCATCCCTATCGAGATCATCGAGCGCCCGGCTGTTCGTTCCTTGGAAGAAGCTGCAGCGTCACTAGGAATAACGCCAGCCGAAATCGTCAAGACTCTCGTTGTCAAACGCAGCGATGGGACGTTTTTGTTCGCGCTTATTCCCGGAGACAAGCAGATTTCTTGGGCCAAACTTCGAGCCACAGTTGGAGTCAACAAACTCCAGTTACCCGAAGCGAGTGTTGCCCTCGAAGCAACGGGCTATGAGCGCGGCACGATTACTCCCCTAGGGTCAACAACTGCGTGGCCGGTCTGGGCAGACAGCGGCATCGTCGGCAAGCGCGTCTCCATGGGAGCTGGCGAACATGGCTACAGCATGTGGGTCAACGCTGATGACCTCATTGCGGGCCTCGACGCCACAGTGGCCGACATCGGCTCCGACTCCGGCTCCGGCTCCGGCTCCGGCTCCGGCTCCGGCGAGAGCGCGAACGGCTAATGGCGCTCGATAACCATCCCAACGTTTTTCATTTCGAAGGTCGAGCGTGGGTTAGTGAACTCCCAGGCCCCGAAGCCCTCGCACAGCTTCGCGCTCAGAGAGCGTGGGATGCAGCGACAATCCGAGCTCAACGCTGGTGGGTGGCGATAGCCATCGGCGCAACGGTCGGAACCGGGGCAACTCTGTGGATCATTGATCAAGCCGGTCTCGCTCCTGTTGCCAACATCATCTTTTTGCCGCTGGGTTTCGCTGTCGGCGCCGTTCTCGGGGCCATCGTCAACAAGCGCATCCTCGGTGACGCAATCGCTACAGCGACGGCCACAGAACGCCCGCAGCTCGTTCACCTCACTCGTATACCGCCGCGCGTAGTTCGCACGGCAGATAGCGACTCTACGGTTGAAGAAATCATCACCCTCTCGGGTGGCAATAAACGCTAGCCCTCTCGGGTGGCAATAAACGCTAGCCCTCTCGGGTGGCAATCGACGCTAAACGAGGTCCTCGTCGAGCTGCCGATTCACGACAGCTTGTTCGTGGTGCAGAGGAATTTCGCAAAAATCTCCAACACACGCGGCAGCGCCAGGTTCACCAACGATGAGCAGCGACGCTGGAGCGGTTGCTTCGGCTGAAGCCACGGTATCCGGCATTAGCCTTCTGCTTTCTCGGGTTCGCCAGCGGCCTCGACAGCACGCTCTTCGCGCACTTGCGATAGCGCCTGAAGAAAAGCATCGGCTTCTTGCGCGCCAGAAATTCCGTACTTACCATCGATGACAAAAAACGGAACCCCCTGGATGCCGTAAGCCTGAGCCTGGGCCACGTCTGCTTTGACATCCGCAACATATTGGCCCGACTCGAGAGCGGCAATGGCGGCGTCACGATCGAGTCCAACCTCCGCGGCCAAGTCGGCGAGGTCGGCGATGCGACCAACGTGTCCGCCTTCAACGAAGTACGCCTTCAGAAGGCGTTCTTTCATCTCCAACTGCAAGCCACGGCTTTTGGCAAAATGAAGTAGTTCGTGTGCCTTGACCGTGTTCGTCTGGTGCACATCTTCGTAGTGGTAGTCGAGACCAACACTTGCTGCGATGTTTGTGACGCGCTCAAGCATCATCTCGACCTGATCGAGCGGAATGCCTTTTCGCTGGCTCAAATAGTCAACTGGCGTGCCATCGAAGTCAACCGGGGTATCCGGGGCGAGTTCGAACGAGTGGTACTCGACCTCGACCTCGTCGCCGAACTGACGGGCTCCCTCTTCAAACTTTCGCTTGCCGATGTAGCACCACGGGCACTGAACGTCTGACCAGATATCAACTTTTATTGGAGTACTCACGACCACAACAACGGCCTCACTCCCCCGACTATTCCCGGGCTGCCCCGACTAATCCCGAGCTGCCCCGACGTTTCCGCACGTCAGCACCGGCTCGCTGCCTGCCCGCCCGCCACTTCCGAGTGCGCCCGCACCCGCCCTTTTCGGAAATTCAGGAGTTGTGATTTTTCCGGACGTCTGGCGCCCCGAAAGCCCGGGACCAGCCGTCATGGTGGAGTCACAACTCCTGAATTTTCGAAACGCACGGGGGTTCCAGCTGGTCTAGCGTTCCCCAACACCACACCTCGCCCGCTCAACGCCCGGTCAATCGCATGCATGACTCGATCCCACTGGCCGAAGACTGCGCGCGCGCTCGGCCGAAGCGTATGGAAGCCTGCGATCGTGCACTCGAGATCCTTGGACCTGTCGCGCTCAAACCTGTCTCGGTGAAACTCGTCACCATCTACTTCAACAGCCAAACAACCGTCTACCACCAGGTCGATCGCTTCGCCGGTCTGAAGCGGAATCTGCGACACAACGTGGTGCCCAGCGAGACGCAACCTCGTTCTCACGAGGCTTTCCGGCAGAGACTCACATTGAGCGTCGCTCCACGCAGTCACGCCACGAAGCGTTTGAGGCAACGACAGCCTCAAAAGCTGCAAGTCAAACTCGTCGATAGCATTCGAGTGCAACGCCCAGTCAAGCGCTGCCACAGCACGCTCAAGTGGCTCGTCGCGGATGACGCGGTGCAGGGCATCCAGAATGCCGACGCTCGCAACTGTGCCTCTCTCGCCAACCACCTCCGAGTCCCAGTGGATCGTGACACCCTTCGTGTTAAGAGTGTCATGCCGCGCGAACCTGTTGTACTGCTGCCGCAGTCGTGCACTGTTGACCGGCACAGAAACGTGAAGCGAGGTTTCGCCGAGCACCCACCCTCCCGCGGCTTGGATTGCTGATATTCCTGTGAGTCGTCCGCCAACGCGGACCGCTCGAACAGTCAATGAGTCGGCGGGCAGTGTTGTGTACCAACCTTGTCGCGCTCGAATTACATCACCATTGCGCACTGCTCTCGTGAGGTCGATGTCCCGCGCGCCGCGCGCGACGAGTTGTTGTTTTTGGGCGATTCCACCGAGTGCGTGGACGTTCGATGCGATGTGGGCCATGCACCACTGTTGTTCGAGCTGACCGAGAGTGTATGTCGCATCGACTTTTCGGTGAAGTTCAGGGAGCGAGGCGCCGTTGTTGAGGGTGCGCTGGCATTCCTGCACCCTCGCGAGCATTGAATATTCAGGAGTCTTATCGCGCGACACGCGAGGAAGCCCAACATTCCGGCGTCAATAGCGGTGATTCGGGTGAAACTCCTGAATTTTCGAAAGGGAACAATCGCACCTCCCGCACACTGCGCGGCACCCAGCGCGGCACGCAGCGCGGCACGCAGCGCGGCACACTGCGCGGCACGCAGCGCGGCACCACCGCACGCAGGCGGCATCCGGAACGTCGCTCGCAAGCAGGTGCTCGCGCGCTACCGCGCGCCGGCTCAGAAACTACGCGCCGAGCAACTGCTCTGCGAGGTATCCCTTGAGCTTGTCGAGGGAGATGCGTTCTTGCTGCATGGTGTCGCGCTCGCGAACGGTCACGGCCTTGTCTTCGAGTGAATCGAAGTCAACGGTGATCGCAAACGGCGTGCCGATCTCGTCTTGACGTCGGTAACGACGGCCGATTGCTCCAGCGTCGTCGAAGTCCACGTTCCAGTACTTGCGCAAGTCCGCAGCGAGCTCGCGCGCGAGTGGCGACAACTGTTCGTTGCGCGAGAGCGGAAGCACTGCGACCTTGACGGGCGCGAGGCGTCGGTCGAGGCGCAACACTGTGCGAGTGTCCACTCCGCCCTTGGCGTTAGGCGCTTCGTCTTCCGCGTATGCGTCAAGCAAAAATGCCATGAGGGCTCGAGTGAGACCAAACGCGGGCTCGATGACGTACGGGATCCAGCGCTTGTCTTGAGTCTGGTCGAAGTACGACAGGTCCGTGCCCGAAGCCTCCGAGTGGGTTTTGAGGTCGAAGTCCGTGCGGTTGGCGACACCCATGAGTTCGCCCCACTCGCTGCCGGTGAATCCGAAACGGTATTCGAGGTCGACGGTGCGCTTCGAGTAGTGCGAGAGCTTGTCTTTGGGATGCTCGTACTCGCGAATGTTCTCTGGGCTGATTCCGAGATCGGTGTACCACTTGAGCGATTCGTCGATCCAATACTGGTGCCACTCTTCGTCGGTTCCTGGCTCGACAAAAAACTCCATCTCCATTTGTTCGAACTCACGAGTTCGGAAAATGAAGTTTCCGGGGGTGATCTCGTTGCGGAACGATTTTCCGATCTGACCGATTCCGAACGGAGGCTTCATGCGAGCGCTACCGAGAACGTTCGCAAAGTTCACAAAGATGCCCTGGGCGGTCTCGGGGCGCAAGTAGTGCAAGCCCGCTTCGTCATCGACGGGACCAAGGTAAGTCTTGAGGAGACCGCTGAACTCGCGTGGCTCTGTCCACTGGCCCTTCGTACCGCAGTTGGCACAACCAATGTCGAGCATTCCGTTTTCGGGAACGCGGCCCTTCTTCTCCTCAAATTCTTCGAGAAGGTGGTCTTCGCGATAGCGCTTGTGGCAGCTCAAACATTCGACGAGCGGGTCGCTGAATACGGCAACGTGACCCGAAGCTTCCCAGACCTTCTTCGGGAGAATGACTGCCGAGTCGAGACCGACTACGTCATCTCGACCTTGAACGATGGTCTGCCACCACTGCTTTTTGATGTTTTCTTTGAGGGCGACACCGAGGGGTCCGTAGTCCCAGGCGGAGCGAGATCCACCGTAGATTTCACCGGACTGGAAAACGAATCCACGTCGCTTGGCTAGGTTGATAACGGCGTCAAGTTTGCTGGGGGTTGCCACGTTCTGCTCCAAAGTTCAGCCGTGCTGGATGCGCGGTCGAGTAGAGCAACAATCCTAGCGGCGCTTCGCGCCTCACTCTGACGGGGTCATGCACTTCGCACTGCCGATATTGCGCGAGCCACATCATCTTCGTCATTCCAGACGTGGAAGGCCACTCGCAATTTCCCACCTCGACCACTTGCCGTCAAGCCTGCCGAGCGAAGCGCCAGCAATCGACTCCCGTCATCGTCAGGAACAGTGACGATCGCTTGATCGCGGCCCCGTTGGCCGAGCCCACCAAGAAACGCTGTTCCGAGCGCCGAAGCGTGCGCCCACACGTGGGAGATATTTAGTCCAGCAAAAAGTGCGATCGCTGGTTCTGCGCCGACCCACGCTTGCCACGCTGGTGAAATGTCGAAGCGGCGGGCATCCGGTGCGAGGTTCATCGCTGGGCCGTATATAGAACTCCATGGGTCGTTGCCCGCATACCACCCAGCCTGAATGGTTGGTACTTCGGCGATCACTCGCGCGTTGACGGTGAGAAATCCAACTCCCCGAGGCGAGCACAACCATTTGTACGCGTGGCACACAGTCACATCGAACTGAACCGCATTAACGGGATGGATGCCTGCCGCCTGAGTGACGTCGCACACAGTGATCGCGCCGAACCGCGCTGCGGCCTCGGTGATGGCGTCCGAGTCCGCAACGGTTCCATTTGCCGACTGGATGAGTGAGAACGAGACGAGCCAGGTTGCTGCGCTGATTTCTTCAGCGAGAGCATCCAAGGAAACCGATCGCACGGTGATGTCGGTTCGCGCGAAGAAGGGAAACATCGTCGACGTGAAGTCTCCGTCTACAACGAGTACTTCTCGACCGGCGGGCACGGCGTGGGCAAGCACACTCGCCATGACGGAGGTTTGTGACGCTATAGCGACTGAACCCACTCCCACCCCGACAAGCGCTGCGTAGTGCGCTCTCGTGCGCTCGACGATGGGTCCGTAATCACCGGGGTCGCGGGCTGCAGTTGACCAGAGCTCGAGGTCGTTTTTCATCGCGTTCACGGCGTCGACCGGCGGAATGCCCATAGTGGCGGCACTCAGGTATCCCGCCCCGTGGGGAAACTGTGCGCGAAGGTCCGCGAGTTGAAGTGCCATGATTCAACTCTCTCGCTCGTAAATACTTCCAACAAGAGCATGTTTTCTATAGTGTTCATAACGATTAGTTATGCTTAGTGCATGGCCGCACCCAGTCTCGACATCCATACTCTCCGAGTAGTCCGCGCCATCGCCGACACAGGGTCAATCACCGGAGCCGCCCACGAACTGGGCTTCAGTCAACCGGCTATCAGCCAACAGCTCTCTCGAGCAGCAGAAAAGCTCGGGATGCCACTCATCATTCGTTCTGGCCGCGGAATCAGGCTCACGGCCGCGGGTCTCGCTACAGCCCGTCACGCTGTCACTGTACTGACGGCAATCGATGCCGCAGAGGGCGAGTTGGCTGACCTCGCGGGGCTTTCTGCGGGAGCGCTCCGAATCGCGGCGTTCCCCACGGCATCATCCACGGTCATCCCGCACTTGCTTGGATCGATGGCCGCGACCTATCCTGCGCTCAAGCTCAGCTACATAGAAGCCGAGCCCCCGGAAGCCATCGCTCTGCTTCGCGACGGTCAGGTGGATGTAGCAATAACGTTCCGGTACCCCGAGGATCCTGGTGACCCGCACAGGGAAATCGTGAATTCTCTAACAATGACGCCACTGTTCGTTGACGAACTTGTTCTCGCAGTTCCCGCCGATGACCCGGTGCTTGAGCGCACAGATATCCACTTGAGTGATCTTGCCGGTTCCCGCTGGATCGCCGGTTGTCCCCAGTGCCGAGGCAATCTCCTCGACGCATGCTCCTCCGCCGGTTTCAGACCGTCAATCTCTCACGAAACCGACAACGCCGCTGCGGTTCTCGGGCTCGTCGACAACAAACTCGGAGTAGCACTTCTTCCGAGGCTCGCGCTGTCGAGCCTGACAGTTCCCGGTGGTGTGGGCATTCACTCCATCGGGGGCGTCAGTGCTCGCACTGTTTACGCGGTCTCACTAAGCGACGCAATGAGAGTTCCAGCCGTCGCGGCAGCAATGCGACACACTCAGGAACTCGATACCACGGCCTGGACAACGGCCGGAATCGACTAGCTCACGGGCGATGCTTCGTCGTGCACTCGCGCATGGGCGTGAGCGTGCTCGATGATGCGCACAACTTCAAGAGCCTCTCGTGGGTCAACGGGAGCAGGAGCGCCGTGCAGGATGCTAGCGGCAACGTGCTCATAGAACCCCGGGTAGTTGCCCGCTTCTGTGGGCACCGGGGTGAGCCCGGCATCCGAACCGTCGATACCGATGAGTCCCCACTCGCTTTCCGGGGTCTCGCCGTAGCCGGCGCTGCCCGGCCACTCGTATTTTTTGAGCGCGGGCTCTTGACCGTCGAGTCCGTACACTGTGTAGGCGCTTTCGCTTCCGAGCACGCGGAAGCGAGGGCCACTTTGCCCTGCAACACGGCTCATAGCAAGGTGCGAGATCACGCCGCTCGAGTGACGGAGGGCAATAAATGCGTCGTCATCGCTTACGCCATTTTCGCGCACACGCACGAGCGAAGCGTGCTGAAGCTCTGCGGGGCCAAACAAGTGCAAAGCCTGGTCAATGAGGTGACTGCCGAGGTCGAACGTTATTCCGGCACCTTGTTCGACGGTGGTGGTGTCTTGCCAGCGGTCACGAAGCGAACCGCCCCAACGCTCGAAGGTCGACTCGAACCTGTGAACGGAACCGAGAGCACCGCTGGCTACAAGCTTCTTGATTGTCAAAAAGTCACCGTCAAATCGACGGTTCTGGAACACCGTGAGGAGCGTACCCGTCTCTTCCGCCTTGGCAATGAGCTTCTTGCCGTCGAGAAGGCTCGGCACGAATGGCTTGTCGATGACCACAGCACAGCCAGCCTCGAGAGCCGCGAGGCCCTGCTCGAGGTGAACGTGGGCTGGAGACGCGAGAATGACGAGGTCGAGGTCGCCCGCTGCCGCGCGCTCAAGAAGTGCATCCGGCGATTCGACGATCGTCGCCTCGGGGTGATGCGCGAGAGCTTCTGCTGCGCGCTCGGGGCTCGAGGTTGCGATGAGGTCAAGCGAGAAGTCGGGATTCGTGGCGATGAACGGAGCGTGAAACACGCGTCCGGCCAAACCGTAGCCAATGAGCCCTGTGCGTATGGGGGTCGAAGAAGACATTCCGACAGACTACTGGTCGAGAGTCGGCCGGAAAAACCCCGACAGACCCACTATGGCGCACTCGCGGCGAACCAGGCTCGCACCCGACCGCCTGCTTACGCTGTTGGCGCGTCGATCGCTGCTCCGAAGCGCCTGTTGCGACTGGCATACAACTCCACCGCGTGCCACAAATCTGTTCTAGAGAAATCGGGCCACAGGGTATCGAGAAAAACCATCTCCGCGTAGGCACTTTGCCACAACATGAAGTTGCTCGTACGTTGTTCGCCAGAGCTGCGCACGAATAGATCGACGTCGGGAAGTTCGGGCGCGTAGAGGTACTTCTGAATGAGCTTCTCTGAGACTCCAGAGGGCTTGATCTTGCCCGCAGCGACGTCTTCGGTGATTCGGCTCACGGCGTCGGCAATCTCGGTGCGGCCGCCGTAGTTCACGCACATCGTGAGGGTAAGCACAGAGTTGTTTGCCGTCAGTTTCTCGGCATACTGCAACTCTTTGATGACGGATGCCCAGAGCCGAGGTTTGCGCCCCGCCCACCTCACGCGCACTCCCCACTCGTTGAGCTGATCACGTCTGCGGTGCAAAACGTCGCGATTGAATCCCATGAGGAATCGGACTTCGTCGGGCGAGCGCTTCCAGTTCTCTGTCGAGAACGCGTACACGCTCAAGTGGGTGACACCCAGTTGAATGGCGCCAGCAACGACGTCGAGCAGTGAAGCTTCTCCGGCTTTGTGCCCCTCGACACGGGTGAGCCCGCGTCCATTGGCCCAGCGACCGTTGCCGTCCATAACTATGGCGACGTGGCGCGGCACGGCTCGGGCATCCATCGCGGGTGGGTAGATTCCGGTCCAATCGAGTGGAACAAAATCGACGGCATCTTTGTGAGTTTTAGCGACGCTCACGCGGTGCTCCGATCAACGTGTTGAAGAGAGCGCAATGAGCGCTCCAAATGGAATTGGGTATAGGCAGCAACAACGCCGCTGGCTTGAGACTGGTGCCTCTCATCTGATGCTTCGACGCTCTCCCAATCCCCCGTCAGTAGCGCCGCAAGAAGTTCGAGAGTAGCCGGAGCGAGTCGCGGAGACCCTGGAGGTGCAACCTCGTCAGCGACCACTCCGCCGAGCTGTGGAACAAACACCGTGTGCGGCCCGGGTACTCCCGTCACGGCGCAATCGACAAAGCTCGGCGCCCATCCGGCAATCGAGAGGGCGCGCAGCAAGTACGAGTCGAGAGTGACACTCGCGGAATGCTCTCTTCTCGACAGCGAGCGCAACGCACCAACCAAGAGCAAATACTGCTGGAGCGAACCGTCGTCATCGGTGATCTTGTCGGCGGTCTCAACCATGACACTCGCCGCCGTATACGCGCCGTAGTCTGACGTGATGTCGGCGCCATACGAGCCGAGAGACTCTGCTTGAGTGACAATGTCGAGGCTTCGACCTTCAAAACACTGCACGTCAACAACCATGAAGGGCTCAAGCCTGGCCCCAAACTTGGACGCGGTTTTGCGCACGCCCTTGGCGACGGCTCGAATCTTGCCGTGAGAGCGCGAGAGCATCGTGACAATTCGATCGGCTTCGCCCAGCTTGTGGGTGCGCAGCACGACGGCTTCATCACGGTAAAGGGGCACGAGTCAAGTATCTACCGTGCCACCGATTCAACCCTGTGGACGCCCCGTGAAGTCGTCCATGCTGTTGTAGACGCGAAAAATCTTGCCAGCGACAAAATCCCACGCGCGCACGGGCAACATGCCCTTGAACACCTTCGAGACATGAACCATCGCGGGCAACATCACAAAGGGCTTTCCGCGCTTCATGGCCTTCCACGCTTTGCCGACGACATATTCGGGGTCCATGAGCGGAGTGAGCACTGGCCCCTTCGCGCCTGCGAACATGCCCGTCGTAATGTAGCTCGGGCACACCGTCGTGACCTTGATGTGCGACGCTCCGCCGAGTTGCAGCTCGAGTCTGAGCGAATCACTCCAGCCCACCATGGCCCACTTCGACGACGAATAAACGCTCATTCTGGGATTAGACAGCAGCCCAGCAGCAGAAGCGATGTTGAGGATACGGAAATTCTTCGACGAGGCAGACGGCTCGAGCATTGCGGGCAAAAATGCCCGTGTAACGTGCATGGGTGCGAGCGAATTAATCTTCATCGTCAGCTCGATGTCGGAGACATGATCGTGGTCGACAAAAAGTTTGCCGCGCACGATTCCCGCATTATTGATGATGATCGTGGGGTCACCGATCTCGGCTTTCACCTTCTCCGCGGTTCTGACAATGTCGCTAGGGTCAGCGAGATCGACAACAAAAGCATGAGCGCTCGGGCCGAGCTCTGCAGCAGTTTCGGCGAGCAACGCTTCGTTCACATCCCACAAGATGACGGTCGCGCCCTCCGCTACAGCGCGTTGGGCATACAGCTTGCCCATGCCCATCGCCGCACCCGTGATCAGAACAATGGCACCCTCAATGGTTCGCATAGGTCGAGAATAGTCCTGTGGACTCCCAAGTGTTTATCATCCCTTTGTGGGCCGACCTTCTCGCTGTGGGGATTGGTGCGCTTCAAGGCGCAACCTTTGCCGCGCTATTTAGAGATCGAAAGCTCGACCTTCTCGGAGTAGCAATCATCGGCATTGCAACGGGCTTCGGCGGAGGGCTCTTGAGGGACATTCTCCTCAATGAGCCGCCCGCAGCGCTGAGGAGTAATTGGTACGTACCTGTCGCGATACTTGCCGCCCTTCTCGGGATGCTCCTGCAACGCGTTTTCCACAAACTCAGCGCCATTATCACCGCCCTCGACGCACTCACGATTGGGCTCTTCGGCGCCATCGGCACGACCAAGGCTCTCGCTCTCGGAGTGCCGCCCGTGCCCGCAGTTTTTGTCGGCGTGCTCTCAGCTGTCGGCGGATCCATTTTGCGCGACCTGCTGCTCGGAATACCCATTGCGATCATGCAAGTTGGGTCACTCTACGCGATTGCTGCCTTCGCAGGAACCGCAACGCTCACGGTCATGGTGTTTCTGGGCTCCCCAGTAATATTTGCCGCCATAGCCTGTGTCGTCGTCACGTTCGGTGTGAGAATTCTTGCCGTGCTGTTCAACTGGAGCTTGCCAGAGCAGCGCCGCATCGAACGTTTGCCTCGGATTCGATCGAGCCGAAGAAGTTCGACGCGGCGCTGAGCAAGCGCGGCCCACAACCCGGGCCGCGCTAAACCTATGCCGTAACGAGAGCGCGGTCGCCAGCCTCAGTGCGCACTGCACGGTTGACTGCTGAAACCACGGCCTTGAGCGATGCCGTTGAGATGTCAGCATCAATACCGACGCCCCACAAGCGAACACCGTTGACGTTGAGCTCTACGTAGGCCGCAGCGAGAGCATCTCCGCCACCGCTCAGAGCGTGCTCAACGTAGTCGTACAGCTTCACGTCGATGCCCTGATCCGACATGACGTTGAGGAACGCGGCGATCGGTCCATTGCCTTTTGCCTCTGTCGACAGCACGTCATCACCGATGCGAAGCTCAACCTCCAAAGAGACCTCGCCAGACAGATCGCTCGCTGTGCGAGTGCGAGTCAGTTCAAACCGACCCCACTTGGCTTCTGGCCGATCGGCTGGAGCTGGCAAGTACTCGTCGTTGAAAATCGACCAGATCTCGTCGCTCGTCACCTCGCCACCGTCAGCATCGGTCTTCGCCTGAACGACACCGCTGAATTCGATCTGGAGTTTGCGAGGCAAGTCGAGAGAGTGATCGCTCTTGAGCAAGTACGCGACGCCACCCTTGCCGCTTTGCGAGTTCACTCGCACCACTGCCTCGTAACCGCGGCCCAAATCCTTCGGGTCGACGGGTAGGTAAGGCACGGCCCATTCGAGTTCGTTGACGTCAACACCGCGAGCTTTTGCCGCGGCTTCCATAGCCTCGAAGCCCTTTTTGATGGCGTCTTGGTGCGAACCGCTGAATGCCGTGTAAACCAGGTCACCAGCCCAGGGGCTGCGCTCGTGCACGGCAAGTTGGTTACAGTACTCGGCAGTGCGCTTGATGTCGTCTAGATCGCTGAAGTCGATTTGCGGGTCGATACCTTGAGTGAACAGGTTGATTCCCAGAGCTACCAGGTCGACATTTCCGGTGCGCTCACCGTTGCCAAACAGGCACCCCTCGATGCGGTCGGCGCCGGCCATGTAGCCGAGCTCTGCAGCTGCGATTCCCGTGCCACGGTCGTTGTGGGGGTGCAGGCTCAAGAGCACATTCTCGCGCTGAGTGAGATTTCGCGACATCCACTCGATCGAGTCGGCGTACACGTTAGGGGTGGCCATTTCGACAGTTGCTGGCAGGTTGATGATGACTTTGCGCTCGGGAGTTGGGCCGAAAGCTTCGATGACTTTGTTGCAAATCTCGAGGGCAAATTCGAGTTCTGTTCCCGTATAGCTTTCCGGTGAGTACTCGTAAAACACCTCGGTCTCAGGAACAGTCTTTTCGGCTTCTTTGCAGAGCCTGACCCCTTCGAGAGCAATGTCGATGACACCTTGCTTGTCGGTGCGGAACACTACTTCGCGCTGCAACACACTCGTCGAGTTGTAGAGGTGCACGATCGCTCGCTTCGCGCCCGCAATCGACTCGTACGTGCGGTTGATGAGGTGCTCCCGAGCCTGAGTCAGAACCTGAATCGTGACATCGTCGGGAATCGCGTTGGTTTCGATGAGGCTGCGCACAAAATCAAAGTCGGTTTGGCTCGCCGAAGGGAAGCCAACTTCAATTTCCTTGTAACCCATGCGAACAAGCAGATCAAACATGATGCGCTTGCGCTCGGGGCTCATCGGGTCGATCAGGGCTTGGTTGCCGTCGCGAAGGTCTACAGCACACCAGCGAGGTGCCGTCGTGATTCGTTTGCTTGGCCACGTGCGGTCGGGCAGATCGACGGTGAGTTGCTCGTGGTACGGACGGTACTTGTGAATCGGCATTGCAGAAGCCGCTTGATTGTTGCGCATTGTCCTAGTTGTTCTCTCGTTTGATGGTGGTCAGCCGACGACAAACTCCGCGACGAGTGAGGCCTGAGTTAGGACTCGTCGCGGCAACTAAGGAGAAGAAGACCAAACAACACGATTTCAGCCTAGCACTCTCGACCAGACCCCGCACGCGCTGAGCCGGGCCTTGGAAATTCAGGAGATCTGCCACCTGGCGCCGCATTCAACTCGCTAGCGGCCCCGCAACGACAGGGTTGCGGGGCCTCGTGACACACCAGCGGTCACACATTCCTGAATTTCCGAAGGGTGCGGCGACCGGATGGCGCCGTGCCTTAGTCGCGCGCGAGTGCCACGACTGGAGTGATTGTTGTTGCCCGCCTGCTCGGTGCGACCGAAGCTCCGATTGTCAGAACGGCCGCCAGAACGATCACAGCAAGAAGGAACAACGGCGGCATTCCAGGTACGACAAGACCTGGGCTACCGTTCACGGATCCGAAAGTGGCTTGCGCCCCAACCCAGCCATAGAACGTTCCAAGGCTGAGGCCAACCACAACGGCTGCGAGAGTCAGTTGAGCTGCTTCCGCCGTGATCATGGCGCGCACTTGTCGCGCAGTGAAGCCCAAAGCCCTGAGCAAACCAAGTTCTCGCGTGCGTTGGAGAACGCTCAGCGACAGATTGTTCACCATTCCAACAGCGGCAATGAGTGCGCTAAAGCCCATGAGAATGGAGAAGACAACTATCGTCACGACAAACGCCTCATCGATGCCCTGATAGTACGTAGGGTCCGACTCTTGGGCCGCCGTAATGATGTTCTGGTAGCCCTGCATAGCGACCGCAAACATTGTCACGAGAGTTACTCCAATGACGAGCCCAATGGTGGTTCGTGATGACCTCTCCGGATACCGCACGGCATTTTCGGCGGCGAGCCGAGAAGCGGCAGTTCGGCCAAACACTCCACCGATGAGCTTCAGCACTGGAGGCATTACAACGTGGGCGCCGATGACGAGGCCAGTGAACGACACAATGCCGCCGACAATCCCGATGAGAACGGCATTGGGCGTGGTCAATCCAAGAATCACTGAGTAGCCGAGGATGGCGGTCCCAACAACAAACATCGCGATTGCTGTCGTCGTGCGAGCTTTCGACGAGCCAGCCTCGGCCATGCTCTGTTCGTGAGCTGCACCGGTAGCGGCCATGGGAGAGACCACGAGCACTCGACGTGAGCCCAACCACGAGGCGAGCCAGGTTGTGAGGACTACAGCAACGATAGGGAGCACAAGTACCGCACTAAAAAACGAGTAGGTGATCTGGTCGGGAATAGATCCAGCAGCCATGCCAATCACCACGATGGCAACGGAGACAACCGTTCCCACCATCGCGCCGATGGCAGTTCCGACAACACCAACAACAAGCCCTTCTCGAGCGACAGCTCGCCTCTGCGACCTCGCGCTCGAACCGAGCAGTCGCATCAGGGCAATTATTCTCGTTCGACCGGCAATGATCGTCGCGAAAGTGTTGGCAGTAACGATCGACCCAACATAAACGGCGATGACAATGAACACTATGCCTATGACAAAAAGCAACACAGCGACGGTGGCACTCGCACCCGTCACATCGTCACCGACGATGATCTGGTTAAGCACCCCCACGAGTTGCAAGACGGCAACACCGAAAGCACTGCTCAATGTGGCGACAAGGATGCTCGGAGCAAGTTCTCGCCAATCGAACCGGCTCATACCGCACGCTCCATGCTGAGCATGAACGTACTGATTTCTTCAGCGCTCAAGCCCGCACGATCATCGACAACGCGACCGTCCGCGAGGAAGATTATGCGGTCGGCGTAGCTCGCCGCTATGGGGTCGTGAGTGACCATGGCGATGCTCTGGCCGTACTCCTTGCTCGCAGTCGACAGCAAAGTGAGCACTTCCCTGCTTGTGCGCGAGTCGAGGTTCCCGGTGGGTTCGTCGGCGAAAATCAGATCCGGTTTTGTGGCCAGAGCTCTCGCGATGGCAACTCGCTGTTGCTGACCGCCAGAGAGTTCGAATGGACGGTGGGTGAGACGCGACCGCAAACCCAACGATTCAATGAGGCTCTCGATCCAGCGACGCTCGTCTGCAGTCGGTCGGCGGCCGTCAAGTTCAAACGGCAGGACTATGTTGTCCTCAACGCTCAGCGTTGGAACAAGGTTGAACGATTGGAACACAAATCCGACTCTGCGTCGACGCAAAATTGTCAACTGATCATCGGGGAGGTTTGTGATTTCAGTAGTGCCGAGATGAACTGTTCCACTTGTCGCGGAGTCGAGTCCCGCGGTTATGTGCATGAGAGTGGATTTACCAGAACCACTTGGTCCCATGATCGCTGTGAACTGGCCGGCTCGAATGCCGATAGAAACGTTGTCGAGTGCCGTGACAGCGTTGCTACCACCCCCATAGGACTTGGATAGGTTGCTAACTCGGGC
>Ga0070753_1000895_pt1 | contig 17216 bp, 17 predicted proteins | sample VirMetDEL_Aug_31_FD_77441 | JGI IMG/M metagenome (GOLD analysis project Ga0070753, IMG submission 77441) | Aqueous microbial communities from the Delaware River and Bay under freshwater to marine salinity gradient to study organic matter... | ecosystem: Environmental > Aquatic > Marine > Coastal... | reverse complement strand
CCGATCTTCTCCAGCTTGACCATCGACTTGCCGATCACTTCGACAACCTCGTAAAAGTCAATGTTGGTCTGGTCATAGCCCCAGGACGAAACCAGGATCATGCCAACCTCGTAGCCATGCGGCTTTTTCTCAGCAGCACGCTTCTCGGCTTTGCGGTTCTCACTGGATTGAACAGCGGCGATCTGCTTCTTGATGTAGGCTTCACGATCTTTGGCAGATAAGAACCGATAGTGCCAGGTCGGTTTCTGTGCCCGGCCAATGAAGCACTGGGCAGCAAAGTCTTTGCCCGCCTGGTAGATGTAGAACACAACAGGCAGATCCTTGGGCGCAACCTTCATTGCGCCAGGCTTGATGTAAAACTCACGAGACATTGCCATTGTTATTGCTCCCTATGCTTTCACGATGATGTATTGGAAACCAACTGCGGCTCGATCCTCAGCGAAATACCGCGCGTCCTGGTAGTCATCGAAGATCTCTTCGAACTGAAAACCGGCCATGTTAAAGATCACTTTCCAAAGGTCCATCTTCATTCCTCCTCAATTAAGCGTAATAAACGCCAAGGCACCCAGGGTTTTTCCATTCAGCGAACAGGCCGTATTTGGACAAGATCGCATTGATCTTCTCGCTGACGCCAAAATCGTCCAGGCCAGGGAAACCAAACTCACAGTAGTAATCAGCCCAGATCTCATCGTAGTTTTCCTCACCGCTGATGAAGTATCCATCGCTGTTGATGATGACCGGAGCGCCAATGTCTTCCAGTTCATCAAATGCTTTTGAAAAGGCATCGCCTTCATCGCCAGCCTCAGAGGCAGCAATCAAGTCTTCAAGGTCAGACTGCCGTTCACCGATTTGGGATTTTGCTGCAGCCTGGTCGAACAAGTCGAACATCGCTGCGTCACGCTGTTTGGCCATCTCTATCTCCACAATCAAACAAGGGCCGAGCATCATTGCTCACAAGGCTAAAATAAGCCTTTGACAGATGGTGTCAATAGGTAAAAGGCAAAAAAATAAAAATTGTGCGGCCACCTCTCAACGGATATACTGAACTTGGATCAGGTTGCCTCCCTCCCTGGTCTACGGTCACATGACTCTCCGCAAACTTGGCAGGGGCTTCGGCCCCTGTCCTTTCACAAAGAAAAGCACATGGCAAAGAAACCCGTCAGGATCACAAAACAGCTTATGATGCAGATCGCAGATCGCCTAGCAGTAGGGGAAACGCTGAACAAAATGGTCGAAGAGCCGGGAATGCCAACGTATCAAGGAATCATGCAAGCAGTCCTACGCGACGACGAGCTTTACGAAATCTATCGCCAGGGACGAGTGCTGCAAGCAGAGTATTACCTGGATCACATCAATACTGTGGCCTTGTCAAAATTGCCAGACGATCTGGACAGCAAAGACAAAAACGCAGAAGTCCAGCGCAGACGCTTGGAGATAGATACGCTAAAATGGACATCAAGCCGCAATCAGCCGTGGGGCATCCGCGACAAGAAAGAAGATGCGCCGCAGCAACAAACCATCACAGTTAGCTGGGCACCAGACGGGGCAGTGATAGGATGAACGCAGGGGAATGCGGGGCTGTTTTGAGAGAGACAAGACATCCAGTCGTTGATAGCTTCGCGCGCGAGGCGGCCCGATCGAGCGACCGATGGGCAAGGCAAAGGCGCATAATCGTCATTATGTTAAATGTTTACCCGCAAAAGGGGGTGTCGATCTGCAGAGCACACGTTTTAGGCGAGCAAGCCACCCCCACCCCCCGAGAAACCGCCCGCCGACTGTTTGGCCGTTATATACCTGACCACATAACACCCACACACACAGCCTCACACCCACACACAGGCCCGCTGATGACCCACAACGACTTTGCGCTAGTGAACCACATCAACGAACTCAAGCACGCTGCATGGGCTTCTGACAGCCTGGAAGAGCGTTATGAGGCGGCGGTGTTGCTCTTGGACATTTACGAGCAGATGCTGACTGCTGATGGTTTGCTGGAGTATGGCGACGACGAGGTGATGCATTGACCGAGATTGTGATCCCGTATTCACCGCGACCTTTGCAGCGTGAGTTGCATGACGAGATGCAGCGCAAGCGTTGGGGTGTTGTTGTTTGTCACCGTCGCTTTGGCAAGACGGTATGGGCGATCAATCATATTCTGCGCGATGCTTTGATGAGTGCGAAGCCTAGCCCGCGTTATGCGTATATGGCGCCGACATATCGCCAGGCGAAGAACGTGGCGTGGGATTACATTAAGCAGTTTGCTGGTAAGATTCCTGGTGTGAAGTTTCACGAGACTGAATTGCGTTGTGACTTACCGAATGGCGCTAGGATTTCTTTGCTTGGTGCTGAGAACCCTGACAGCTTGCGTGGTATTTATCTCGATGGCTGTGTGATGGACGAAGTTGCGGATATGCCTGAGAATGTGTTTCCCGAGGTTATTCGCCCTGCGTTGTCCGATCGCAAGGGTTGGTGTGTATTTGTTGGCACGCCGAAGGGGCACAATGCTTTTTATGAGGTGTATGAGCAGGCTTCTCAGAGTGAGGAGTGGTTAAGTGCGATTTACCGTGCGAGTGAGACTGGCATTTTGGATGACGAGGAATTGGCTGCTGCGCGTCAGATGATGAGTGCGGATCAGTATTCTCAGGAATTTGAGTGCTCGTGGACAGCGAATGTGCCAGGTGCGATTTATGGCAAGGAGTTGGAAGAGGCCCAGGGTGCTGGTCAGATTACGACTGTGCCGTATGATCCGAGTGTGCGGGTAGATACTTGGTGGGATTTGGGTGTTGGGGATTCTACGGCGATTTGGTTTACGCAGTTGATTGGTCGGCAGGTTTGTGTGATTGATTATTACGAGGCTCGTGGTGAGGGCTTGCCGCATTACTGCAAGATTTTATCTTCTAAGAATTATCTTTACGGGACACATAACGCTCCACATGATATAGAGGTAAGGGAATTGGGTAGTGGTAAGAGCCGCCGCGAGGTTGCCTGGGATCTAGGTTTGAACTTTCGCGTGGTTCCGAAGCTGCCTTTGGAAGATGGGATACATGCGGCACAGATGCTGATACCGAGGCTGATGTTTGATGCTGAGAAGTGCAAGGTTGGTTTGGAAGCCTTGCGTCAGTATCACCGTGCGTATAATGAGCGCACGCGGAGTTTCCGCGCTACGCCGGTGCATGATTGGTCTAGTCACGCGGCGGATGCGTTTCGTTATTTAGCGGTTGGTATTCGGGAAAGTGGTATTCGTGTTAGTATTCCACAGACGCAGGCGGTAATGGATTATGATCCATTCGCAGCATAGGAGAAAGTAAGATGGCCCCTGTTATTCCAATTTTGGCTGGTGTGGGCGGTGGCGCAACGGCTGCTTTCCTTGGCGCTAGCACGGCTGTTTCTACTGGCGTAGGCGTTGCGACTGGTGTTGCTACTGCGTCAATGATGAACCGTGCAAGCGGATCTGCTTCGGTGGCCCCTCCGCCTGTGCCAGAAGTTCCGACTGCGGAGACTGATACGACTGTGGTGGACACGTCTTCGCCTACGGGCGGTCCTGATACGACGATCAATGACGTGGTTTCTGTGCAAGAGGATGTTCGAACACAGGCTGATACAACCCAGCAAGCACCGATTACGGATACTGCTGCGCAGGTTGGAACGGCGGCTGGTGGTCAGGCGGAAGCTACTGCGGCGATGCAAACCAGCGTTGGTCAGGCTGAGGATGAAGCTATTTCTTTTTATGAGAAAGGCAGGCGGTCAACAATCTTAACTAGAGCCACAGGCTTGCTATCAGAGCAGGCGCAAGAGGGCACGTTCCGTCGCCGCCGAACGCTAGTTGGTTCTGGACTAATCGCATGATGTATCGCCAGCCAAAGAACCAGGCTGGCGTTATGGGCGCTAAGTCTGCACAGCCTGCAAAGATTAGCAGCGCTATGACGGTTGATCCGATCGAGCGCTTAAACCAGAAGATGGCTGGCCGCACCGAGGGTGGTGATAAACCCAAGAAGCGGCGCAGTATGATGAACAGCTATAGGATGATGTGATGCCACAGATTAACCCGATGGTGGCGCAGCTAGACCGGCGCTATCGCACATTGCAGGCGCAGCGTTCTAACTGGGAAAAGCATTGGCAAGAGCTTGCCGATTACATGCTACCTCGGAAGGCTGACATTACGAAGAAGCGCACCCAGGGTGATAAGCGCACGGACTTGCTGTTTGACGGAACGGCGGTTCATGCTGTGGAATTGCTTGCGTCTTCTTTGCATGGAATGTTGACGAGCCCAAGCACGCCTTGGTTCTCGATGCGGTTCCGCGATCCTGTGTTGCAGCAAGACGATGAGTCGAATGAGTGGTTGGAAGTATGCCTGGATCAGATGTATCAGCATTTCCACCGCTCGAATTTCCAGCAAGAGATCCACGAACTGTATTATGACCTAGTGGTTTTTGGCACTGCGGCGTTCTACGTTGAGGGTGACAAAGAGGGTTTGCGGTTTTCTTCTCGGCATATCGCTGAAGTTTGCATTTCTGAAGACCCCTATGGCCGCGTCGATACAGTTTACCGCAAGTTTAAGCTGACTGCGCGCTCGATCGCTATGCAGTTTGGCGAGGAAAACTTGCCGTTAGAGGTTAAGAAAAGCCTGGAAAAAGAGCCCTACGAGGAACATACGGTTATCCATGCCGTGTATCCGCGCAAGGGTAAGCCTGGTCGGGCGGCGAAAAGTAAACCTGTAGCGTCTATCTATTACACTGCAGACACCCGGCAGTTGCTTTCTGAGGGTGGATTTGACGAGTTTCCGTTTATGGTGCCACGTTTCACCAAGGATAGCGTTTCGACTTACGGTCGATCGCCTGCGATGAATGCGTTGCCTGATACGAAGATGGTAAACAAGATGAGCGAAACGACTATTCGTGCCGCTCAGAAACAGATCGACCCACCGCTTATGGTTCCCGACGATGGGTTTATGCTGCCGGTGCGAACAACGCCTGGTGCGCTAAACTTTTATCGGACTGGAACGCGCGATCGACTAGAGCCTTTGCAGATTGGCGCTAACAATCCGCTTGGCTTGAACATGGAAGAGCAGCGCCGCAACGCTATTCGCCAGTCATTCTTTGTGGATCAGTTGCTTTTGTCAAACGGTCCAGCGATGACAGCGACTGAGGTTCTGCAGCGCAACGAAGAGAAGATGCGCTTGCTGGGTCCGGTGCTTGGCCGACTGCAGGCGGAACTTCTGCAGCCAATGATCTCGCGTTCTTTTGCATTGCTTCTGCGTAACGGCTTGTTGCCCCCTGCGCCAGAGCAGTTGCAGGGTCAAGATATTGACATTGAGTATGTGTCCCCGCTGGCCAAGGCGCAGAAGATGACGGATCTGCAATCGATGCTGCGTGGCTTTGAGGTATTGCTGCAGATGAGCCAGGTTGCGCCGGTGATGGATTACCTGGACGACGATAAGCTTGTGCAATACCTGGTAGAAACTACTGGTATTCCGGCACGGGTTATCCGCAGCCCTGGCCAGGTAGAGGATATTCGCCGTGAGCGTGCTACCCAGCAGCAGCAACAAGCGCAGATGCAGCAAGATATGATGCTGGCAGAGCAAGCAAACAAGGCCGCACCATTGGCTAAGGTTGCTTCTGATGCCGCAGAGCGTGGTCAGTTATGACGAAAAAGATCCAGGACTTAAAGCTTTCATACCGCAGAACGTTTAATTCGGACGATGGTGTTGTGGTTTTGGAGGATCTAAAAAAGCGTTTTAGCTTTGAAACCACGACATTTGTTTCTGGCGATCCACATCAATCAGCGTTCCAAGAGGGACAGCGTGCAGCAGTGCTATTGATCGCCAGGATGCTGTCCGAGGAACCAGACCCTAGATAGGAAATACTATGAGCGAAGAGACAATCCTGGACACAGGATCTCAAGAGATCGCTGAGGCGGCGCCGGTAGAAGCTGCCCAAACAAGTGTCATGTCGCAGGCGGAACCAGCGCCTGCACCTGCACAGCCGGTCGCGGCGCAGCCTGTTTCGCCGCGCAGTTGGCTAGAAGATTTGCCAGAAGATGTGCGCAATCATCCTTCTATGCAGCATGTTCCAGATACGATTACCCTGGCTAAGAACTATGTGAACGCCCAGCGCTTGATTGGCGCTGATAAAATCCCTGTGCCTAGCAAATCTGCTACAGAAGATGAGTGGCGTGCGGTGTATCGCAAGCTTGGCGCGCCTGAAGATCCGCAGCAATATGAGGTGGAGAAGACCGAGGTTTTCGACGATACTTCTTTTGAAGCATTCCGAAATCGTGCGTATGAGGTTGGACTAAACAATCGCCAGGCAAAAGCCATTGCAGATCTTTACCAGGAGCAGATCAGCACAGCCCAGGCGGCGATGGACCAGCGCGCAGAAGAGATCCGGTTCTCTGGTGAGCAAGAGTTGCGCCAGGAGTTTGGGCAATACTTTGAAGAGCGTATGGGAATGGCGCAGGACGCTGCCCGCACGATCTTTGGCGATGCTGCTTTGTTCGATGAGATTAAGCTGGCGGATGGTCGCCTGCTTGGTGATGACCCCCGTATTATTCGTGGCTTGGTGAAGATGCGCGAGATGCTTGGCGAGGACTCGATTGTTGGTGAATCGAGTGAACTTGTTATGAGTGCTTCCGATGCACGCCGTGAATATGATAGAATAACGGCAAAAGGATCGCCTTGGTATGACAAGTATCATCCTGAACACGACAGGTATGTTCAGGAGGCTGTGCATTACCGGTCGTTCTTTAGTGGATAACCTTTATGGCCCACGACATAAGCATGTGCGTCATGCGGAGTAGCTGGCCTAACCAGCAGCAAGGCCCCGCAAGGGATAACCGAGCGCAGCAACATTAACTAGAAACTGTAGGAGTTTGGCAATGTCCACTCAAATCACTACGGCTTTCGTCCAACAGTTCTCGTCGAACGTCCAGATGCTGTCACAGCAGATGGGTTCGCTGCTGCGTAACGCGGTGGATTCCGAGAGCGTGAACGGCGAAAAAGCCTTCTTCGACCAGGTAGGCAGCGCTGCTGCTATCCTGCGCACTACCCGTCATGCGGATACTCCGCTGATCGACACCCCGCACAGCCGCCGCATGGTTACGCTGTCGGACTATGAGTATGCGGATCTGATCGACGATCAGGACAAAGTTCGCCTGCTGGTAGACCCGACCTCGACCTATACCCGCGCTGCTGCTGCTGCAATGGGTCGCGCGATGGATGACGTAATTATCTCTGCTGCTCTGGGCACCGCCAAGACCGGCAAAGATGGTTCGACTTCGACTGCCTTTGACACCAGCAACAACCAGATCGCCGCAGGCGCATCGGGCTTGACCCTGGCAAAGCTGATCGAAGCGAAGGAAATCTTGGACAGCGGCGACGTTGATCCTTCGATTCCTCGTTACATCGCGGTTTCGCCTAAGCAGGTTACTGATCTGCTGAACAACACCACCGTGACTTCAAGCGACTACAACACCGTTAAGGCGCTGGCTATGGGTGAAATCAACAGCTTCGTTGGTTTTAACTTCATCGTCACCAACCGTCTGGGTGTTGATGGTTCCTCGAACCGCCGCGTCTTTGCATGGGCAATGGATGGCATCAAGCTAGCCGTTGGCAAAGAGCCCACCGCGCGGATCGACGAGCGCGCTGACAAGTCGTATGCGACACAGATCTACTACGCTCAGACCATCGGGGCTACCCGCATGGAAGAGAAAAAGGTAGTAGAAGTTCTGTGCGCAGAATCGTAAGGAGGACTGAGTAATGGCTACTGTTTACTCCGCACAGCGCACTAATTCGCTGGCAACCCCGGTTGCAATGAACAAGGCGAATGAACTGGGTGGTCGCATTCGTGTCGCACACGGCACCTATGAGGCTTCCTCGCTGGCATCCGGCGACGTGATCGAAATGTTTGTGCTGCCTGACGGTGCGCGCCTTGTTGAAGGTTCGCTTGCTCACGACGCACTTGGCGCTTCGACCACTCTTTCGGTTGGCTACGCTGCACACACCAATGCTGCAGGCACTGCAGTATCGGCTTCGGCTGCTGCTTACAAAGCTGCTGCCGCTTCGACTTCGGCACAGAAGGTAGACGTTTTGGCTACCCTGGCGCTGGGCTCGGGCACCGAGGTTGATGCAGACGCCGATGGCATGCCCGTCACTGTGACGATGGGCGGTGCTGCTGGCACAGGCACGATCGAGTTGACCATCAAGTATGTGGTTGACTAAAAATAAGAGAGGGGGCGGTAACGCCCCCTCTTCCCGATGAAAGGGGTGAGCAATGACAAGCACCGTAGATATTGCAAATTACGCGCTCAATACGTTGGGCGCTTCTAATATTTCTGCATTCGATGAAAACAGCAAAGTTGGTCGCCTTGTGAACCAGCGCTATGACGCTGTTCGTGACTCGGTGTTTCGCGCCCACCCGTGGAATTGCTTGATCCGCCGGTTAGAGTTAGCGCAGGATTCGACTGCCCCGGCTTATGGATATACATATCAATATACGCTGCCAACAGATCCGTATTGCTTGCGCGTGCTAGAGTTTAGCAACGGCTCAATGACATACCCGTTTGATAACATGCGCAGCAACAATAACCGTGAGCCATTCATTATTGAGGGCCGCAAGCTTCTGACGGATGAAGGCACGGCAAAGATTAAGTATGTGGCTCGGATTACTGATCCGCAAGAATATGACTCGACGCTGATCGAGGCTTTGGCTGCGCGATTGGCAATGGAACTGTGCTATGCTGTTACAGGTTCGGCATCGATGATCCAGGTAACTGCCAGCATGTATGATGCAAAGCTTAAAGAGGCTCGGTTTATCGACGCTACAGAAGGCGCACCGCAGCGCATCGAGGCAAGCGACTTTATTGAAGCGAGGTTCTAATGGCTCGGTCGTCACCAGCACTCGTTACATTTACTGCGGGTGAGATTTCTCCGCGCCTTGAAGGGCGTGTGGACCTTGAGAAATATCGCGGCGGTCTGTCTGACTTGACCAATATGGTAGTGCAGCCACACGGCGGCGTGACGCGCAGGCCAGGGACAGAATACCTGGGCGCAGTAAAAGATAACAGCGTCAAGACCAGGCTGATCCCGTTCCAGTTCAAAACTAGTGATACCTATATCCTGGAGTTTGGCGATCAATACATGCGCGTTTTCCGCGACGGGCTGCAGGTTCTGACTGGCTCTGCGCAATCCATCACTGACGTTACACAAGCAAACCCTGGCGTTGTTACGATCGCAGGGCATGGCTATTCAAATGGTGACGAGATCTATCTTGATAACATTGTCGGCATGACAGAGTTAAATGGCCGTAACTATCTGATAGCAAATGTCACTACAAATACATTCACGCTGCAGGATCTGTTCGGCAACGACATAGATACCACAGGTTTTACTGCCTACGATTCAGATGGTGCTGTAGATACTATCTATGAAGAAGCAACGCCTTATGCGGCTGCTGATATTTTCGATGTGCGCTTTGCGCAGTCTGCCGATATTATGTATATGGTGCATCCAAGCTACGCCATACGCACGTTATCCCGTACGGATCACAATGCCTGGACGTTTGCCACAGCAACAATTACGGGCAGTCCTACGCCAGCGCTGACTGGCACGGATAACTATCCAAGCGTCGTATCGTTCTTTGAGCAACGCCTTGTCTTTGGATCGACAAACAATAACCCGCAAACGCTTTGGTTTTCAAAGAGCGCGGATTACTTGAACTTTACCACTGGCACATCTGCAAATGATGCTTTGATCTATACGATTGCATCCAACCAGGTAAACAGTATCCGGTTCTTGTCGGCCACGCGGGTTCTGGTGATTGGAACCTCTGGCGGTGAGTATGTGCTGACAACGACTAATGACGGTCCGATTACGCCTACTACTACACAGATCCGCAAGTATTCGAACTATGGATCTGCTTCAATCGAGCCTGTCCAGGTTGCTGACGTGACTTTGTTTTTGCAGCGCGGCAATAGGAAGGTGCGCGAATTTAGATATGTGGGCGAGGTTGACACTGCAGGATACCAGGCGCCAGATCTTACGGTTCTAGCTGAGCATATTACAGAAGGTGGGCTGGCTGGGTTTGCCTACCAGCAAGAGCCCGAGAATATTATCTGGTGCATCCGAAACGATGGCACATTGCTTGGTTTAACATACCGCCGTGAAGAGCAAGTTGTTGCCTGGCACAAGCATGTCATTGGCGGCTCTTTTAACGGTGGCCAGGCTGTAGTGGAAAGCATTGCTACATTGCCTACTGATACTGGCGACGATGATCTATACATGATTGTGAAACGCACCATCAATGGCCAGACCCGGCGTTACGTCGAGATCCTAAAAGCATTTAACTTTGGCGGTGTTACTACTGGCGCATTCTTTGTGGATAGCGGCCTTGCCTACCAAAACTCTGCGGTAACGTCTTTGGCTGGATTGTATCACTTGGAAGGCGAAACCATTTCGATCCTGGCAAATGGTGCAAGCCACCCAGACAAGACTGTTTCTGATGGTTCGGTTTCTTTGGATTTCTCTGTGACGACTGCCGCTATTGGTTATGGGTTTACCAGCAATATGCAGACGATGCGTATTGAATCGGGTTCTCAGGACGGGACAAGCCAAGGCAAACCAAAGCGCATTCATGGCATCACTGTTCGCTTGGATCAGACTGTTGGCTTTGAGGTCGGAAACGACTCGACATCTATCGATCGTGTGTATTTCCGCGATAGCTCAATGGCGATGGACCAAGCTGTTCCGCTGTTTACTGGCGATAAAGAGATCGAGTTTGATGGCGGTTACGATGACGATGATAGGATTTACATTAGACAGTCACAGCCATTGCCGCTGACTGTGCTTGCGTTCTATCCAAGAATGAACACGTTTGACATATGATAGTTGCACCACTCACTAGAGCACACATGCTGCACCTGGCAAGCAACGCCAAGGAACGAAATCGTGTAATGCTCGGGACCGTCTTAGACGGTCTTCCTGCATATACGGCCCCTGGTCGCGGCCTGGCTATTATGGATCGCGGCGAGATTTATGCGGCTACCGGGCTGGCCCCAATATGGGATGGCGTGGCAGAAGCATGGTTTATCCCAAGCAAGTTTTTGGATCGCCGCAAGATTTCTGTTATTAGGGTAGTTAGAAAAGAACTTGAAAGTGCTATAGTGCGATTAAAGCTGCGCCGTGTTCAGGCTGTAGTTCGGTCTGATTTCCGCGATGCTCACAAGCTTGCTAACTGGCTTGGCTTTGAGAGTGAAGGTCTGATGCGCCGTTATGGTCCTGACGGGTTTGATTACGAGAGGTATGCAAAATGGCCGACCCAATGAGCGCAATGGCGCTAGTAAGTGCCGGTTCAAGCATTGCTGGTGGCATTGCCCAAAAGAAAGCTGCAGACCAAGCTGCGGCGAATGCGCGGGCTGTTGGTGAGTTTAATGCCAAAGTTATCGAGCGTGATGTAAACCTTCTCGAAAACCAGCGCACGATTATCAACAACAATTTGTTGATCTCAAATGAACGCAAGCGCGTAGCCTTTAAGAAGATCCAGGGCGAGGTTGTCGCCGGGTTTGCTTATGGCGGCATTGATATTGCGCAGGGCACGCCGATGCGCGTTCTCCGCGAAAATGCGCGTGAACTTGAATACGAAATAACGGTGGACAAGTTTAACAACTACGTCACGAACATGCAGATCAACGATGCTCAAGAAGATGCGCGATTGAATGCGCAGCTTTCTCGCATGGAGTCCGGCGCTGCTGCTGCTGCATTGCGCGCCCAGGGCACGGCAAGCTTGATCTCTGGCTTTGGTTCTGCCGCGAAGATTGGTTATCAAAGCGGATTGTTTGGGGGCTAATAAATGAGAATACCGACTTATACATCAGGCGCCCAGCCAACCAGTGAAGCCCCTGGCCGCAGATTTTCAGCGCGGATGAACGCACAGCCGTTTATCGCTGAGGCGCAGGCGAAGGGTGCGGTCTTTGCCGAAGCTGCCCGCCAGGTTGGTGAGTTCGCTCAGATGCGCTACAAAGCGGCGCGTGAAACTCAGATCAATGAGAAGGTTCTTGCTGCAGAAGAAGCGCTGAGAACTAAGTCATATGAGTTTGCCAAAACTCCTACGGGGAAGCTTGGCTCTGTTTTCAATGAAGGTGGAGATCCAAACGAAGGCACCTGGGCAAAGTCCACATCTGAAACGCTAAGCACATTGCTGAGCGACGTTAAGGACGTTGACGCTCGACGGATCTTGACCGATCGCTTTAACCAGATGGAACTTACGCAGCGCTTTAGTTTGCGTGGGGTTATCGATCGCAAGCTTGAAGCTGCTAACGCTGCTGCGCGCGCAGCAATGATGCGCAATGCAGAAAGTAAGTTGTCGCAAGCAACAACGATCGATGAGGTGACTGGAACGCTAAATAACGTAGGCGTTACATCTGCGCGCCTTGGTGCCCTTGGCTTGGGCGATCCTAATGCACTTAAAGCGCAAGAATATGCGCTTTTGGTAAATGGCGCAAAAGCAAACGTGATGGCTTATCTTGGCCGACAAGAAGTGCCATCAGAAGCGGCTGAGAACCTGCGCCTGGCTTTGCGAAATGATGACAATACGTTGGCGGGCAATGGGCAAGTTCAATATAAACTGCTAAAAATGCTGCCGCTGGAAGCGCAGGCAAGCATTCTCGGCTCGGCCACCCGAACTGCAGGATTTATTGATGCGCTTAGTGAGTCTGAAAAGCGCGCTATCCGCTTAGCGGATGGTTATGCAAAAGACGCCGGACAATCAATTACTAGCTACACATCGCAGTTGCAGAATGGCTGGGCTTTGCCTGATGCTGCGTTAGATGATCTTCGCAATGTTGCTCAGCAGGTTAAGCCGCATGTTGATCCCAATGTGGCCGTAGAACTTGCCCAGGGTATCGATGACCTAGAATATCTAAATGGCATTGTAAAAGATACTCGCGCATTTGCTTCGCCTAGTATGATCCAAGACAAGATCTTTGAACTTGAAGCGCTTAAATCTTCTGGAAACGTGCCGCTGGCAGAACGCGACCGTGTAGACATGGCGCTTGAGTTTATGAGCGGCTGGAAGAAAAAGATGGTAGATGGCCTGGCGTCTGACCCCATCGCATACGCTTCTCGCGCAGGCGCTTATTCTGTCGAGCCTGTGGATCTTAGCCCTGCAGCAATGCAGAGCGGTGATGCTATGGAAGGCGTGCAGAACCGTATCGAGGTAGCGCGCGCTATTCAAAGCCACTATGAGGTTCCTGGTCCACTACGGATCTTCTCAAAAGCAGAACTTTCTCAGTTTATTCCGCAGTTGACGCAAGGCACTGCGGCGACAAAGCTTATGGCGATCGAAGGCTTTAACCGCATGTTCGACAACTATGCGCCTGATGTTCTGGCGCAGGTGGCGGAGAAGGAGCCCATGTTCGCTCACGTTGCAGGGCTTTCGCGTGACGGGCGTTATGCCGAATCGGAGACTATCCTCAAGGGCATGGAGCGTATTGAGGCAGGCTTCAAGCCTTTCGAGGGAGCAGATGTTTCCGTCGCAAAGCAGAATTTCAACGATGTAGCGGGCGCCGCATTAGCCATGCTGCCCGCATCTGTTGGCGCTAACTTGCGCAAAAATATTTACGATGGCGCACAGGCATACTACGCAGAGAAAATTGCCCAGCGCGCCGACAAAGAATTTGACGAAGATCTCTGGACTGAAAGCGTCCAGGCGGCGAGTGGCTATGACACGGTTACTGGCAAGGGTGGCATTCAGACCGTGCGAGATGTGCCTACGTTGCTGCCTCCGATGTATAAGGCTTCTGACCTAGAGGATGCGTTAAGCAACCTAACGCCAGAGCGCCTAGAGGCTGTGACTGGTCTTGTAGGCACAATCGATCGTGACTTGGCCGAGGACATTATCGATGACGAAGATTATCGCTTGCAGGTTTTTGGCAAATCTAATGGGCGTATAATCTATGGTATAATGTATGGACAGTATGGGGATGCTCGTTATGGAATTGCTACTGACAATGATGGTGTTCCTATTCGCTTTAGCGCTGAGCGCCTTACCAGCATTTCCAACCTGCCAATCGGCGCGACTATCCTATCGCCAGCGCAAGCGTTTACAATCCAAGAACCCACGCAAATGAACCAGCAGGGACAGTAATATGAGCGGGCTTCTTCGTGACGAACTAGATCCCCTGGCTACAGCGTCGATCCCAAAGCTTGATAAGCCAGAGGGAACGCTGCTGGAAAACATTAGCGGAGCGTTCAACGCTGGGCTGATGCAAAGCGGTTCATCCGAAGAGCGCTATATCCAGGAGACTTGGCAGCCAATCGTCGATGAGATTGAGTCAATAACCGGTAAGTCATTCAAGAACCCTGGCGATTATTTGCGACCTAATGTCTTTGCTATACTTACTGGCGAGGCCATGCGCGGCTATGGCGATGCACGCTACAGCTATGAAACGAATGACATTGAAAAGTTTGTTAGGCAAAATCGTGAGTCTCTGCCTGAAAAGGTGGTTGTTTCTATTCTCGACCCAGACCGTGATAAGGTTTGGCGTGAGGCAGCGCGTGCAAAGTTCTTTGAAGAGCAGAATGAACTGGCGGAACTGACCGAGCGATCGCCAGGATTAGCTGCTGGCGCCGCACGTTTAACAGGATTCATTGCGTCTGGCGTTGAAGATCCGCTTAACCAAGCATTCATGGTGACGCCTGTCGGGGCCAGCCGCACATTCGCAGGCTTGATGCTTAAAGAGGCTGTGGTAAATGCTGGCGTGGAAGCTATCCAGCAGCCGCAGATCGCTGACTGGTATGCAAGCCTGGGCTTAGAATATTCGTGGCAAGACTTTGCCGAGAATGTTGGCGGCGCTGCTGTTGCTGGTGCTGCGCTTCCTCTTGCGTTTCGCATCGGCGGTCAGACAGTTCGCTTGACTGCTGAACAAGCCAAGACAGGTGCCAAGGTTATCTCGGATTACATTGCCAAGCGCGATGGTAAAAAGCCTGCATCGCTTGAAGGCGCAGAGATGCTATCCGACGCGGCAGATGAGGTTGTCGCAACAAATCCTATGGTGCCCTCTGTAAAGGCAGACGCTGAGCATAATGCCAGGCTGCGTGAGGCAGAGATTGCCATTCATAACGGTAAGCTTCCCAAGATCTCTGAGCGTCCAGAAAGCCCTGTAAAGGTTCCGCAGGACATTAACGATGTTGGTGTTCGCAGCGCTGGTGCTGAGAAATTCAACCCGGCTGATATTCAGATTGACGCTAAGACATTCCAGTTCAAAGAAGGTGGCGATGAGTTTGGCGTGACCGATCGCTTGGCTGGCGTTACCGAATGGGATCCTATCAAAGCTGGCACTGTTATTATCTACGAGCGTGCAGACGGTGGCTTGTTTATCGCAGATGGACATCAGCGTGTCGGCTTAGCTAAGCGTATCCAGGAAGCCAGCCCAGAGCAGCAGGTAGAGTTGCTAGGCTATCGCTTGCGTGAGGTGGATGGCGTTTCGGCAGACGAAGCAATGGTTATTGCTGCGCTCAAGAATATCTCTGAGGGTAGTGGCACGGTGATTGATGCGGCTAAGATTGCGCGCATTTCGCCTGAACTGCTGGCAGGTCCAAGCTTTCCTAAGTCTTCTGCGTTTGTTAAGCAGGCTCGGGCCCTGGGCAACCTGGATGATCGCGCATGGGGCATGGTCAAGAACGAGGTGGTGCCAGCAAACTACAGCGCCATTGTTGGCCGGTTAATTCCGCAGGATGGCGATCTGCAGCTTGCAGCTATGGACGTGCTGTCGAAGGTAGAACCGGCAAACGAGTTTCAGGCAGAGGCGGTTATTCGCCAGGTGATGGAAAGCGGTGTTACGCGCGAAACCCAGGAAAGCTTGTTCGGTGAAGAAACGCTTACGACAAGCTTGTTCTTGGAGCGGGCCAAGGTGCTCGATCGCGCGGTTAAGCAGCTTCGCAAAGACCGTGGTGCATTCAAGAACCTGATCGACAACGCTGCGCGCCTGGAAGGCGAAGGCAATCAGCTTGCGCGGCAAGCAAATGAAAGAAGGGCAAACGACGATGGCAAAGCAATCGCTCTCCTCCAAAGCCAAGCAAGCCGCAAAGGCGGGCTCTCAGATGCCCTCTCAGCAGCAGCAAGGCAAGCCAAAGAAACAGGAAACTTTAACGCCGCTGCAAGAAGCTTTGTCGAAGATGTCCGAAGATCAATTGATTCAGGCGAATTTGACCGCGCAGAAGTTAGCGATGTTGGACGCACTTTCGATTTTGCAGAAGAAAAACCTGCGATACGAACAGCTACAGAGCAAGAAAGCCTAGACGACTTTGGCGATATGTTTGGGCCTGGTGTTGAGCGGCAAGCACAATCTCTTGATGCCGGTCTTCGCCAGGATCTGTCAGAGCCAGAACTGCAGATGCGTGATCTGGATCGCCTGGTAAAGTCTGGCGCAGATGAGGACACGATTATCAATCACCCTGCAGTTATTGCAGCCGTTGAAGATATGCAGTCTCGCCCGCGCACTGATGAGCAGCCTGGCTTTCCGCAGAGCCCAGATGACGATGCGGCTATTGAATGGTTCGATAACCGTCGCTATATCATTGATGGAAGCAATGAAGCGACTTACGACGACACGATTAAATACCTTGTCAAAGGTGCGCGTGAACTTGGTTGGGTCGATGACAAGCTTGATTTCCCGACAGATGGTGTGATGCAGCAGCGCAAGGCTGCGATTATTCTTGGCCCACCGGCTGCAGGCAAAAGCACTATTGCTAATCCCCTGGCCCGCAAAATGCGCGCAGCGATCGTTGACGCTGACGAGGCAAAGAAGGTGATGCCTGAGTATGAAGGCGGCATTGGCGCTAACGCGGTGCATGAAGAAAGTTCTCTGCTGTCTGACATTGCTTTCAAGCTTTTGATGGATCAGGGCGACAACCTGGTTATTCCAAAGGTCGGCGGCAAAGCAGCAAGCATTGAGCGCACCATTGCCTTGCTAAAGTCTAAGGGCTATGAGGTAAGTATAGTAGATATGAAGGTCGGCCCGACCGAAGCAATGAAGCGTATGATCGCACGGTTCATTTCTACGAAGCGCCTAATCCCACCAGACTATGTGCGCGCTACCGGCGACAATCCTTCTAAAACATATGACGCTATTAAACAGAAAGGCTTAGCAGATGGCTATGCGCGGATCGACAATGAAGGACCAAGAGATGCCTTCAAAGATGTCCTCGAAGACACAGGAAACCTCTT
>Ga0070753_1000893_pt1 | contig 17236 bp, 25 predicted proteins | sample VirMetDEL_Aug_31_FD_77441 | JGI IMG/M metagenome (GOLD analysis project Ga0070753, IMG submission 77441) | Aqueous microbial communities from the Delaware River and Bay under freshwater to marine salinity gradient to study organic matter... | ecosystem: Environmental > Aquatic > Marine > Coastal... | reverse complement strand
TAACCTAATTGAAAAGCATAACCTTAAAAACGTTGAAATAATTAAGAAAAAGGAACACGCTAATGGCAGACCAATAGACGAAAAGGATAGGGAAGCAAGAAAACCTAATGTAAACTTTTGCTTATTGGATAACTTCGCTAAATAGTATTACACACAACGGTGGCAATATGAATAGTGCGAAAATTACGCAGAAAATTAGATACGAAGCACGAACCCTTTTTCTTTTTTTTTAGGGAGGGTTTTTAAAAAAGTTTAATATGGAAACGAATGTAAATTATAATGAGAGTAACTTGGAAACAATGGCAAAGATGCCTGATTGTTTTATTGATTTGACTGTAACATCACCGCCATATGATGATTTAAGAAACTATAACGGTTATTCTTTTGACTTTGAAAATGTAGCGAAAGAATTATACCGGGTAACAAAAAATGGCGGATATGTTGTTTGGGTTGTTGGTGATGCTACAAAAGATGGTAGTGAATCAGGTACAAGTTTTAAACAGGCTTTGTATTTTATGGAATGTGGTTTTAATTTACACGATACTATGATTTACAAAAGAGTTTCCCCTTTCCCGTCAAATGTAAGATACCAACAGGCATTTGAATATATGTTTGTTTTTAGTAAAGGAAAAGCAAATACATTTAACCCGGTACTAAAACAATTGAAAAGCGAAAAATCATTTTCAGATAATGTTGCATCGAAAACATACAGAAATAAAAATGGTGAAACATTAAACCCAAATGAAAAAGCTGTTTTAAGATTACAAAACGCACAGGATGATATGTATTGCCTTGCTGAAAACATTTGGTATATTCCTGCTGGGTTTATGGTAGGAAGTAAAGACAAAATTACGTTTGAGCATCCTGCAACATTTCCTGAATATTTAGCTTACTACCATATTTTAAGTTGGAGCAATGAAAACGATTTAATTTATGACCCATTTATGGGGAGTGGTACAGTTGCAAAAACTGCGATATGTGCCAATAGAAAATGGATAGGTAGCGAAATATCAAAAGAATACTGTGATATAATTGAAAAGAGATTAGAGCCATTAATGAATAATTTGTTTACCTAATTGCTTTGAAAAAGCAAAAGAGCGTGGGCAAAAAAAGAAAAAGAATGAACGCAGAAAAGTTAAATCGAAGCACTACACTAAGCATTATTTATATTGCGTGTTGTGCTTAACGAAGTGGCGTTTTAATGAAGCACAACACCAAGATAGTTTGCGTTTTAATGCAAATTATCGGCTGTTATCCCACGTTTTAATGTGGGGTGTGTAGTCAAGAAGTTAAAAAGATAATACAAAACAAATAAATGAAATCACCAACTAAAATAACAATACTATTAGCAATACTAAAAGGAACAATTATAGGCTATACTTTAGCCTTGTTAATACTTATGAATTATGGATAAATTAATTTCAATGACAGACTTCGTATTAAGTGGTAAATGGGATAAGGCATCAAGTGAGCCATATTCAAAAGAAAATTTAGATAGAATTACCAAGTACGCCAACTTTTTAAAACGTCCTTTAGAATTAGGAATGTTTATTCCTTGTGTAGATGGAGAGCCTATTGAAAAAAGACCAACATATATGATTTGGTCAGATGTTGAAAAGAAATATTTAGACGACACAAAAGAAGCTGTTTCGTATAGAAAAGCAAAAGACAATGTTTTATTTAAGGGTATTAAAATACATTCTTTTAATAAAGGAGATATTGAATACACGCTTGAATTAGAAGATGGGAGTGGAATCGTAATTGATTTAGATAATGAAACAATAGAAGACTTAATTAAATACAATTTAACATTTACAGATAAAGCATTAAAACTATGGAATTAAAAGCAAGTGATTTAAGAATAGGTAATTGGATTGATACTGAAGATGGAATAACACAGGCTACATCGATAGATTGTGATATAATATGGACTAACAAAGGGGTGTCTTATCATCCTAAAGACATCAAGGGAATACCACTAACAGAAGAGTGGTTGATAAATTTTGGGTTTGAAAAAATAAACGAAAGGACGTTTAGGATAATTGATAAGTCAAAAGATGAAAAACTTGGTTATAAAGACGAAAGAAATTGGAAAGAATTAGATATAATATATTGGGAATATATTGCAATGGGAAGTTACGCAAAAGGATATAAATTTAAATGGAATGATGAAAAATACGTAAACTATCAAAAGGAAAAAACAATAGATTACGTACACAAACTACAAAACATTTACTTTGCATTAACAGGAGAAGAACTAACAATAAAAGAGTAATTAAAAAATAATTGTTAAATTTGTAGTAAAATACAACAAAATACAACAATGGGTTTTGAAGATAGACCAGATGATATAAATAAAAACGGAAGACCAAAAGGTTCTCCAAATAAAACAACTCAAGAGATTAGAGATGCTTTTCAATGCTTTGTAGAAGACAACACAGATAAACTACAAGATTGGTTAGAAAGAGTAGCAGAAAAGAACCCAGCTAAAGCAATAGAGCTAATGAGTAACTTATCTGAATACATACTACCAAAACTAAGCAGAACAGAAGTAAAAGCAGAAGTAAAGATTGAAGATGAAGTTGATTTAAGTAAGCTACCACAAGACGTAATAGATAAATTGTTGAATGAAGACAACGCTAACCAAACTTAGAGCAGAATCTTATAGACGTTCATTTTATAAGTTTTGTTTAGAAGCGTTTAAAGTATTACACAACGGTCAGCCAATGGTTGAGAATTGGCACATTAAGTATATTTGTGATAGACTACAAAAAGAAGCAATTAGAGTAGTAAACAAAGAACCAAGAGATAAGCACTTAATAATTAATGTACCACCAAGAACTTTAAAGTCTGAAATAGTAAATGTTTACTTTTCAGTTTACCTATGGATATTAGATGATAGTATTCAGTTCATTAGTAGCTCTTATTCTGCTTCATTATCTACATCATTAAGCGTACAGGCAAGACGTTTAATAGAATCTGATTGGTTTATTAAGCATTTTCCTAACATTCAAATCAGTAGAGATGAAAACACTAAGACTAAATACACAACACCTAACAACGGATTAAGATATTCAACCTCAACTGGTGGTACTGTAACTGGTATGGGTGGAGATGTAATAGTAATAGACGACCCACAAAACCCACAAGAAGCAAGAAGCGAAAAAGAAAGAGAAAGAGCAAACACATTTTTTAATGAAACACTAAGGAGTAGATTAAACAATCCAGAGTTCGGAGTATTCATAATTATAATGCAACGACTACACGAAAACGACTTGACTGGAATGTTGTTAAGTGAAGACGCTGATAACTTTGAACATATTTGTTTACCTGCTGAATTATCACCTAACGTATTTCCAAGCGATTTAACAAACTTTTATACTGATTCGCTACTATTACCTCAAAGACTATCTAAAAGTGTCTTAGATAGCTTAAAAATAGGTTTAGGAAGTTATGGTTATTCAGGTCAGTATATGCAAAAACCATCCCCAGCAGAAGGTGGTATGTTAAAAAGAAATTGGTTTAACATCATTGATGAGCTACCAAAAGACAAGAGCGACAACGAAATACAGTTAAAATGGGACTTCTTCTTAGATACAGCTTACACAGATAAGACTTATAATGACGCTACTGCTATGTTAGCTTTTGCTAAACACAACGAAGAGTTTATTATTAGAAAGATTGAAACGGTTAGATTAGAGTTCCCAGAGTTGGTTAAAAAGATACAAGAGTTTGTTTATGCTAACGGTTATACTAATTCAAGTAGAATATTCATAGAGCCTAAAGCAAGTGGTAAAAGTATTATACAACAGTTAAAACGTCAAACAGGGTTAAATGTAATAGAAGATAAACCACCAACACAGGATAAGATTAGTAGAGTTAATGCTATATCTCCAGTAGTAGAAGCAAGGCGTGTCAATTTGTTAGATGGTCGTTATATTGATTCTTTTTTAGATGAATGTTCAGCGTTTCCAAATGGTAATCACGATGACCAAGTCGATGTATTGGTTATGGCTTTAGATAATTACACAACAAGAAATAAATCAGTTCAAGCATTTGCAATATAAAATATTGAAAAAAGTTTTGTATTTAAAATTATATTTTGTAATATTGCTTTATGACTTGCAATCATTGTAAAGAAGAAATAACAGAAAAGCCTTTTAAGTGGGGTGGTTATTGGGCTAAAGTAGAACAATACTATCATCAAGAATGTAAAAGTGCTGTTGATAAATCAATATATGAAATGCAACTAATAGATACTAATTGCAATGATTGTATCTTTTTAGAAAGGAGTAACAAGAAAGTTAACAATATATTATATGGTAAGTGTAAAAAACTAAATAAGGATATTACATTTATTCCTAAACATTGTATGATAGAAAACCAAGATTGTTTTAAACATAGAAAATGATAACATTAATTTTATGAAAGAAGAAAAATATTTAAAAGTAGCTCTAGAAATTGCTGTTGATTACATACAAAGTAGAATGAGTAATGTTTATTTTGAAAGCACAAAAGCAAGGAATAACGCTAATTGGTATATGATGAAAAATCACGTTGACTTATTTAAAGATGTTTTTAATATAGACCTATCAAACATATCATTTAAGTTTATGGAAACAAAAGAAGAAATGATAAAAAAGATGTTGAAACAATGATAACATTAGAAATTGAAAACAAAAAATATCAATGCCCTAATAATTACAGCGATATTACATTAGGTAGATTTAAGCAAATTCAAACTTGGTTAGAGTTAGAACATAATCAACCGATAGTAGATAAGATAATTAAAAGCGAAGTAGATGATGAAGAAGAGGCTTTAAATTTCTATTTAGACTTTATCAACTATGTAACTAAGATACCCAAGAAATATCTAATGCAAGTTAAACCGTATGGAGATGACAAGATAGATGAGCTATCTATTCAATGTGTATTTGAAACACTATCATTTTTATTATGTGTACCACAGATAGAAAACCCAAAACCAGTTGAAAGGATAGACAACTTATATTTTATAGATAAGATTGATTTAAACCAAGCTATATTAAAGGACTTAACATTTAGAGAATACGTAGAAGCCAACGGTGTTATAAAAGCATTTAACGAACTAAAAGAAGGGCGTTATGAATACCTTAATTTATTGTTAGCTGTTATGTATAGACCAAAAGAAACAAAAGGTAAGCTATGGTGGAAGAAAGAAGTAATTGAAGAGTATGATAGTGAGAAAGTAAAAAGACGTGCTGAATGGTTTGACAATGTTAATATGGATATTATATGGAACACATTGTTTTTTTTTATGCAGTCGAAAACAAACTCTCTAAAAAATATAGAGGCGTATTTTCAAGAGGAAATGGCAAAGGCACAGCAAGACTTAAAGGTTTAAATTGGTTTATAATGAGGTATGATATAGCAGAGAGTGGAGTGTTTAATAAATCAGATATGACCCCATTTGATGCAGTAGGATATGAGAATATTCACAATGTATTAAGATACGCAGATGTAAGAGCAATACAAGCTGACGAAAGAAACAAAGAAGCTAAAAAGAAAAAATAACTAAAGATGAAAAAGATTAATATTATAAGACATAAAGATTTAGATGTAGTCTTACCAATGCTTAGTTATGTAGTAGAAAAGAGCAGAGAGTTAAATAGAGAGCTACCACAAGAAATAGAAGAAATTAGATTACACTACATAAAATATTTAACATTATTAAAATTAAAAATGCAATGGGAGATAAACCTCGTATCTTAATAGGAACTGTAACAAATCAAGTAAAGGATTATTGTTGGGCTGCATTTAAAAAGCAGTTATTAGAGTTTAAGAAGCTAGGACACGATGTTTTAATAGTTGACAACACTCATAAGATAATAAATAGACCACCATTTAAAACTATACATTATAATCCTAAACCAATATACAGTAAGTTAGCTGGTACTGGTAGAAATCCTTTAACGGTTATCACTAGAGATTGTATGAATATACTACGTGATGAGTTCTTAAAAGGCGATTATACTCATTTATTTGTATTAGAAAGCGATGTATTCATAGAAATAGAAAGACTACAAAAGTTAGTTGATATGAAAGCAGATGTAGCTAACTATACATATCCGATGAGATTATCAAGAAATAACGGTTTAATTAGCTTATGCGTTCAAAGTAGAGGTACTGACAACGCTTCTATAATGTTAAGCCCACAAGATAGTAAAGACTTAGTAGAAAGTGGTTTAAAAGTTTTAAATGTAGATACTATAAATGGCAGGACTATTTCGCATTGTGGTTATGGTTGTACTTTGATAAGTCGTAAGGTATTAGAAAAAATAGAATTTCAAGCTGTTATAACTCCAGATGGTAAACAACCTTTTCCAGATTCAATGTTTCACGAAGACGTAAAGAGTAACAACTTTTATAGTGTATTAGATACTGATTATCTAGCATTCCACGCTAATCTACACGATGAAACAGTAAAATATAAAAGAGTTTTAGACATACAAAGCAAGACCACTAGAAGACAAAGACGTGCATCTAAAAGAAGAAATTAAAAATATAAAAGGAAATAAGTTGATAGTAGCTAAAACAAGGTTAAGAGGACACTATTATATAAACTCAAATAGAAAGTTTGAGCATTTGTTAGATGATTTACAAGTTAGATTAATAGCATTAGACGTAAGAGAAAACGAAGAGCAAGATTTAACAGTAGTATTAAAGACAGATTATAATAAGAGATTAGTAGAAGAAATTAGTAAATTGCAAAAAGTAATAAGATTTAAAATAGTTGAGTTATGATGGATGTAAAAAGAGAATATTTAGATATACCTTGTTTGGACTTATTTGATTATGATGGTGTTTTGATAGACGACCTAATTAAATACCTAAGATATATAAAAAAGAGTGGGTGTAAAAAAGTTGGAATGTCTAGTGTTGATTATGGGTGTTATGAATTTATAGGTTGGAAATATGTTAAGATGACAAAGAAAGAAATAGAGGAATTAAATAATAATGATTGGTCTATGCTTAATCTTATTCCACCCCAAAAAGAAATATTGCAAGAAGAAATGATTGACGATATTATAAAAGAAATGATTGAAAAAAATAAAGATGAATAAAGTTTGTATAGTACCAATATTCGGAGATTATGACACTCTAAAAGAGCCTACTGTTATAAGTGATGGCTGGAAGTATATCTGCATATCAGACAGACATCATAAGTCTAAAGTATGGAAAACTAAAATACTTAAAGCAGACACAACTAATAAGCGTAAGAGTGGGTATGTATTAACTCAATTACATAGAATAATAGATTTTGATATTGCTTGTGTAGTAGGTGGGCAGATACAAATTAACACAGACTTAAATAAGTATATTGAAGATGTTGATTTTATAAGTTTAGACCACCCATCAAGGAATTGTATTTATAAAGAAGCACAGGCTTGTATATTGTATGAAAAGGACGACCCAAAAGTAATAGCAAGGCAAATGTATAAATACTTAGAAAGCGGCTATCCAGTAAACAATGGAATGATACAAACAGGAGTAACATTTAGAAAAGATAGCAATTTAATTCGTACATTTATGAATCATTGGTGGCACGAAATACAGCAAGGAAGTCATAGAGACCAATTAAGTTTTAACTATATATTAGATAAGTATAAGATAAGCACAAAAGAATTGAGTAGTAATTTATTAAGAAACGAATTTAGGTTAAATAATCATAATGAAAATAGCAATAGTAACAGCAATATGGCAACGTCCTGAAGTATGGGATATGTTTAAACAAGGTGTTAGACGTTTACGTAATCAATATGAAGATGTAGAAGTAGAAGTTTGCGTTGCTGGTTCAGAGGGTTATCGTAGTCAAAACAGATGTAAAGAGAATTGGATTCACTATGTAGAAATGCCAAACAACCCACTAGGACGTAAAATGAACGCAGCATCTTTATTAAGTAAAGAAACTAACGCAGATTATTATTTACTAATGGGTAGTGATGACATCATTTGTAATAACCTATTTGATTTGTATTTAGATTATATGGAGCAAGGGATAGACTACATTTATTTAATGGATGGTTTCTTCTTTGACACAACAACTAAAAAGTCTTTATATTGGGCAGGGTATAGACAAGACCATAATAAAGGCGATTCTTTAGGGGCTGGAAGAATGTTAAGTAAGAAAATGATGGAGAAAATGGATTATCAATGTTGGTATGATGTTAAAATGAGTGGGCTATTAGACCAAGCGATGAATGAAAAACTAGAAGGATTTGAATACACTAAACAAGAAATATGGTTAAGAGATAATAACTGTATGCTATTAGATATAAAGAGCAGTACTAATATGACTAAGTTTGCTAAATGGGATAATACCGAGTTTATAGATACTAAGCGTTTATTAGACTTTTTACCTACATACGAATTTAATAAGATATACAATGGATAAGATATACAATAAAAAAAAATTAAAATCATTTAATCCGTACAACGAGAAAGATTTTAAATTTACAAATGATAGTGCAAAATATCTGATGTCAATAGATGAGTTTATTGAAAATATAAATTCTCAAGTTGAGTTAGGTGCTACTCATTTAAAGGTTTATGGTAGTAATGATGAGTATAATGATTATGTGTACTTTTCTTTTTATGAATTAAGCGAAGAAACTGATGAACAGAAAAACACTAGGGAAGCTAAATACAAATTAGATAAACTCGTTTTAGAAGCACGTTGGAAGGCTAAAAAAAGAAATGAATTAGCTATATTATTAAGAATGAAACAGGAGGGGGAGATATGAGTAAGATATTTATTACAGGAGTAGCTAAAAGCGGAACAACCCTGCTAAAAAGAATGTTCTTTGCGTTTGAAGATGTAGCTATAATAAAACAAGAAGTAACAATAGACGACTTTGTTAAGCAAGAAGTACCTAATGGAAGAACTTTGATAGGTAAAAGAGGCTCTCAAACTTTATTAGGTTGTGGTTCTTTACCGTTTGCAGAAAGAGAACGCCAAGCAGAACTAATGAAGGACATGATTATTATTAATATAGTTAGACATCCTAATTCAGTATGCAAGTCTTACGCTAGAGATTTTGGTGTTGATGGTGGTTTTGATTGGGCTTATAGTGTTTATGATTATCTTGATTATAAATATTTAATAAGGCTTAATATTAAGTATGAGGATTTAATAGAAAACCCAAACGAAGTTCAGAAAAGAATAAGTGAAGCAACAGGATTAAAGATTAAACATAAGTTTAGTGATTACCCTAGTTTTTTCCCTGATAGAGATGTTGAAATGCAAGAACAATACCAAGCTAGAAAATTAGAGAAAATAGAAATGCCTGAAAGATGTAATACTCTTATGTCTGAAGAATCAATCAATATTGCTAAAAAAGTTTACGGTTATGAATGATGTAAGCCCATTTGCATACGTTAGCCCATACGCTATATTAGGCAAAGGAAACGTAATAGAAGAAGGTGTTGTAATAAAAGACAACGTAGTTATAGGAGATAACAACCATATATCGCCTTATGTTACTATTGGTTTAGCTGGAGAAGTAAGAGGGGAAAACGAAATAAAAGGAAAAGTAGTAATAGGTAGCAATAATGTAATAAGAGAATTTACATCTATACAAAGTCCTCAAAGATATGACTTTACTCAAATAGGTAATAACTGCTTTATAATGGATAAAGTACATATAGCACACGATTGTATAGTAGGGGACAATGTAACAATAGCACCAATGGTTACTTTAGGTGGTTGTGTTAATATAGGTGATTATACTAATCTAGGTATAAACTGCTCAATACATCAACGATTAACAATAGGAGAAAGTGTAATGATTGGAATGGGTAGTATAATAACAAAAGATGTTCCTAATTATGAGAAGTGGTTTGGTTGTCCAGCCATTTTTAAAGGTTATAATTTAATAGGATTACAAAAGAGATACCCAGAGAAAACAGAAGAAGAATTAATTAATATTTGTAGAAAATGAGTTTTAAAAGAGGATTATGTGATATAGGTGTTTTAGAAGCTGCTGCTGGGTGCAATTTAAGATGTGCGTCCTGTGTTGCTTGGACTGAAAAGGGTAAAGACCTTATTACGGAAGAAATAATAGAAAAAGCAATGCCCCTATTTAAAAGAGTAGGCGTTAAGCAAGTACAGATGTATTGGCGTGGAGACCCTTGTATTCACCCAAGACTGCCAGAGATGAATGAAATAGTTTTAAGGCACGGAATGAAAACAATAGTAAGTACTAATGGGGTGACTAAGCATTGTGGTAATCCAGAGTATATGAGAAAACTATTAAACACAACTACTCACTATGCTGTTTGTTTAGATGGACACGACGCAGAATCATTGGCTAAATATAGGATAGGTGCTAAATGGGATAGAATGATTAACAATTTAGAAATAGCGTCTAAGATTGATTCTAATTGTGATAAGATTCTAGCTGTATTAATGTTTAAATACAACGAGGGGAAAGAGCATATATTCGAGGAAATAGCAAAGAAATATGGCTTTAGGGTTGATTTTAAAGCACCTAATGTATTAGGAGAGTACATATTGACAGAAGACCAAGCTAATGAATGGTTAGCAGAATCACCAAAGTATAGCAGATACGACAAGACACCATCAAAAGATATTGAGGGTATTAAATGGAGAGGTAATGATGTAGCACCTAAAAATATGGGAGAGTATGTTTACATACATAGAAACGCAGACAACTGTACGTCTGGGAATATTATTGTAGCTGCGAATGGAGATATACCTATATGTGGTCAATTCACTAAAGAAATTAATGGACTAGGTAATGTATTTGACCCAATAGATAATATACTTGCTAGATACGCTGGTATAAATGAAGATATGTATGATAGAAAGTTGAAAGAGTGTAGTGAGAAATGTTTATGTATTGTTAAACCAAGATAGTATGTGTGGAATATTAGCTATACAAGGTAAACATAGGTATAAAGAAATACCAGAAGCTCTAATTGAAAGAGGTCGAGATAGTCAAGGAATGTATCAAGATGAATACGCTCAACTTATACAGACTAGGCTACATATTACTGGTGGTGATGTTCAATTACCCTACCAACAAGAAGAATTTGTTTTACTGTTTAATGGCGAAATATACAATTATAAAACATTTGCAGACAACGAATATAAAGCTATCATAGAAGCATATAAAAGCGATAGGATGAACGAATTAGACGGTCAGTATGCTATTATAATTTACAACAAAGAAACGCATTTAATGGACGTTTATTTAGACGAACTAAGAATACACGCTTTGTATATGGATGAATACAACGGAAGCACTATCTACTCATCAAATTTAAGAAGCCTACCAAAGTTAGAATACGATAAATACCAACATCGAGGTTATGGAAACATCACAAAGCAAAGAGTTTTATAGCGATTTTTTAAGTGCTATTTATAAGCGAATGACTAATAGAGTAGTTGTTCCAGTTTCAGGTGGGTTAGATTCTACATTAATAGTTAAGGCTTTATATGACTTAGGACTACATAAAGACGTTAAATACGTAACAATGGGTAGTAGTAAGTATGTTGATGCTGTTAGTTCAAAGTATGGTATTTATGTTGAAAGTTTTGAGCCGCAAATAAACAAGGGAGATTTAAGAAAGCAAATAGAAATATTAGAAGAGCCTTTTTATGCACCAAGTGTTAACTATTATCTATATGAAAAAATACATCAAATGGGTGGTAGAGTTTCATTCTCTGGATTAGGTGCAGATGAATTGTTCGGTGGTTATGACTACTACAACACAGAATTATATCCAAGAGGGTTGTTTCAAGAAATTAAAGCAGTAACAAACGAAGAGAAGAAAGAGCAGGATAAATACTTTTTAACTCACCATCATTTAAGAGAAAACGAAAAGATAGGTTTATATTGGCAAGTAGAGGGGCGTTATCCGTTTTTAGATAAAGAAGTTCGTAAGCATAATGATATTGGTAAGTCAATAATAAAAGAAATACTATTAAGAGATTTTAAAGATAGCTTCGTTAATAGAAAAAAAGAGGGATTTAGACTAACAGAAGTTAAAGACCGTTCTAAACAAAGACTACAATATTTAGAACAATTAGCAATATTTAGAGATATATTCAAAATTTAGTATTGTATTTGACCGACTAAACAAAATAATGTTGTTTAATTTTGTATAAATACTTAATAAATGGCAAGATTAAAAGACGTTGTTGATGAATGTTTAACTGTCGCAGATGCTTACGTTGATATTAGTTCAAGTACTTATAATGAATTAAGTGCTGTAAATTGGGAAGATAACGATAAAGACTTTCCAATGTTTCTATTTGATAAACGAAGTGTAAACGTAACAGTTGACAAATATTCAAGAACTAACTTACCATCATCTTCTATCTATACAGCAACAGTTTATTTCTTTAACACTTACAAGGAAAGCGAAAAAGCGAGTACCGACCTACAAACAAAGCAAGATACTTTGATTGACTATGCAAGTAAATACTTTGCAGAACTAAGAAGTCGAAACGAAAGTGGTTCAAATGGTTTTTATTTGGGTGCAATATCCTTTAACAGTTTAGATGAAGCTCATAGTGGTAACCTTATACAACTTGCTTATAATGTTGAATTTATTGTCAAGGTAGAAAATTGTACTCTTGGCGATTTTAATTATTAAAAAATGAACGAAGAAAGTAAAATGATTGGTGAGAATGGGTGTGTCTTTATAGACAACTCTGTAACCAATGAAGATATTTATATGATTCACGTTGTTTCTGACGCTGTATTTACAGTATTAAACGAAACAGATGCTAAAGGTGGTAGTGAAACAGATGTACTATCTACAATGAATTTAAGTGGTAATACTATACCAGCAGGAGCAATATTAACTCCATACGATGAAGTGTTTAGTGATGTATCTATTTCAAGTGGTAGTTTAATAGCTTATAAGCTAGGTAGGTAATGGCTAAGAATATAACAGATGGACTTAGCGATATAGGTCAGTATGTTATTGAAGAGTTAGCCAAAGAGATAATAAAGCAAGACCACTCTAATACTGGTAAATTAATTGATAGCTTAGACTATAACGTAAATACTGCAAACACGTCAATAGATGTGTATATGAACGACTATGGTAGATATGTTAACACAGGACGTAAAAGAGGTGCAAGAAAAGTACCGATTCAAGCACTTGTTGAATGGATTAAACAACGTGGTATCGAAACGAACAATAAAAAAGCACTCGGTATCGCATTTGCAATACAAAAAACCATTGAAAAGCAAGGCAGTCCAACAGTCAACAGTAGAAAGAAAGGTAAGCGAACTGAATTTGTTGATGATACCATAGAAAGAATAAGTAACAAAGTTGAAAATATGGTAGCTGATGTATTTGAGAAAGAGATTGAAATTCAGTTAGATAATTTTGTAAAAAGAATATAAATGGCTATAACGATATACACAGAGCCAGCAGGAGTTACAAGTCCTTATAGACCTGTTTACTTTGACTGCTCTAGTGATTTAGGAACTATAACAAGTATGATAGCTGACGTTTATACTGATGGTAGTTTAGTTTCTACGATAGATGTTGACCCTATACTTGGAGAAACAGACCAGTTTAGAATTGAAATAGGAGAAGTATTAAAGAAACAATTAACAAGCGAGTTTAACGAATCAGTAGCCTCTTTAAATGCTTTTGACCAAACAACGAGTGCTAAACAGTATTACGTTAGATTATTTGAAGTTTATACAAGTGGGAGTGTTTTAGATACATCTTGGACTGAAGAAGGTGCTGGTGTAGGATATGAGCAGTCTTCAACACTATACACTCACAACTTAATATTTCAACACGAACAAAAAGACACAGCTTCAGATTATGCTTTATTAAATTCATCTGCTTTATTCCAAACAAACAGACCACAACTAAGCAATGTTAGTAGAGCTGAATTTCTTTATTTTGGTGGTACAATAGTTCCATCAAACCCACAAATGAAGTTCCAATTAGATGTTTATACTGGTGCTAATGGTGGTGGTTCTTCATCTAGCACAACAAGTTCCAACGTACAATCTACTAATAGAAAAGTAAACTATTGTGTTGATGTTTCGGCTATATCAACTACTAGAAAATCATTAGGGGTAACTGCTTACGATTCTACATCAACTCAACGAAGTGCTGAATTTATAGTTAATATAATTGATAGCTGCGATGACGATGTAATAATGTACTGGCAGAATCATTATGGATTCTTTGATTCATATACTTTTAGAGGTAGATATAGAGAAAAAACAAAGAACAAAAAGCGAAGCATAGAAAAAAGATTAGCGTTAGATTATGCTATTTCAGATAGAGGAGAAACTGACATATCAAACGAGAATGAGAGAAGTTTTGAAATTTACTCACAAACAGAATCAAAAGCTGTTATTAAATGGTTAGCAGAGATAGGAGAAAGCGTTGATGTTAGAATAAAAAAAACAATAGATGGCAGTATTGAATTTCTACCAGTAAATGTTACAAGTGTATCTAGTACAATAGAAGATTCAGACAGAGTAATACATCAAATAAAAGTTAACTACAAACTAAGTAACAAAAGAATAAATCAACTTGGATAACGTACAAATTGAAATATTAGACCCTGACAATAATATTGAGGGTGTTTTAGATGTAGGTAATTCTAAGAACTTTTCTATGTCTTTGACTACTTCAATAGCAGATATTAAAGACATTTCTACGCGTTCTGGTAGCTTTTCTACTTCTTTTAAAGTACCTAGTACAAAAGACAACGACAATCTGTTAGACCACATCTATTTAAGCCAACACAAAAACTATAAAGACTTTGACGCAGAAAAAGATTGTAGAATAAGAGTTAACGGTATTAATATTGAAAAAGGCAAACTACAAATAACTAGAATAGCTAGAGAGGGTAGAGATGGTAATTCGTATTCTTTAAAATTCTTTGGTAATAATATGGATTGGGTTCTTAATATGAAAGAGAAAACAACTCAAGACTTACCATACTTAGATAATACATTTACTTATGACAGTACAAGCGTAGAGGCTTCTTGGCAAGATAGTGGAGCAAATCAACAACCATTATATGCTTTAATAAATAGAGGGCAAAAAACAACATTAGGAGCTTATAACGTATTAGATTTAAGACCTGACTACTATGTAATAGACTATCTTAATAATGCTTTTAAATCTGTTGGTTATAATTTTGAAAGCACGTTTTTCAACACAACAGCTAACAAGAAGTTAATAATACCTTTCTTTGGTAAGAACTTTAGAGATTATGATAGGTCAGTTTCAAATACAGCGATAGTTAAGCTAGATACATCTGCTACAAACTTTGATAATACATTTACTACTGCTGCTGGTACTTTTAATGATGTAATAAGATTCGATGCGTTGACCGTTTCAGAAATGGAAGACCAACGTATGAACTATCAAGCTACATCTTTTAGTTCTCACGCTGCCTCAACTGGTGGTGGGATAACAATAACAAATGCTTCGATAGATACAAGTTTTAGCGACACTCCAGCACCTTTAAAAGATGATAGCAGTAACTATGCTTCAAATCAATATGTAGTGCCTTACAACAATAAATATAGAGTTAAGGCTATAATTGACGCTGTATTAACAGAAGACCAAACAAAAGCCTTTTTAAACCCTCAATTAAACCACTATATAAAACTAACTAGAGGTGGTAATGTTTCTAAGTTTCCAATGGTTGCTCAAAGTCAAGGAACAGAAGTAATAACTAATGTAAGTTCAAATAGGCAAAAAAGAACATTTACAAGAGAAGTTGCATCTTCTTGGTTTTCTGCTCAAGCTGGAGATATACTAGAGATAGGATATGAATTTTATGTAAATAAAGGTCAAGGTACTTGGTCTTCTGATGATTACTACTTTAAACTAGAACACAACCCAACTATAATAACATACGAACCTTATCCTTATTTAGATGAAGGAGATACTTTTAATTGGGCTACTGTTTCAGATGACAACATAAGCGTATTAGATATTGTATTAGATATTGGTAGATTATTTCATATTTACTGGGAAACAAACACAGCAACTAAAACAGTTTCAGCAGAGCCTAGAGATGATTATTATAACGAATTATCAACAGCAACTAACGAAACAGATAGAGTTGACCCATCAAAGCAATTTGAGATAACATATAATTCCAGTGCTTACAAAAGAAACCAAGTATTCAGATACAAAGAAGATGATAAAGATGGTTATTTAGTAGCACGAAACAAAGAAGCTGCAACAGAATGGTGTTCTTATGAGCATAGTTTTCCTAGTAAATTCGTTGAGGGAACAACATCTGTAGAAACAAAAGTATTAAGTGCTACATATACTTTAGAAGATATTTATTGTGGTGGTGGTATTGCTCCAATATTGGCTCGTTTTTGGGTAGATGAAACAAACCTTAAAAACATTTATGAAAGTGAAGCGTTAGCACCTAGAATACTTTATTTTAGATATACTGCTCAATTTGATATAGATGGAAACTTTAGAGATTTTCAATGGCGTACAGAATCAACAACTAGAAAGTCTATACCTTATGCTTTACCTTTTCCAGTATATGACGAGGGACAATTATTAGCAACAGTACCAAACGAATTAACATTTAAAGAAGTTCAAGGAGATGATGGTTTATGGTATGATAACTACCGATTAACAGCAGCAGAAATAAGAGATGGTAAAAGCCTTGCTTTATATTTAAGAACTGATTTAGTTGACTATAAAAACATAGACTTTAAGAAGATTTATTACTTCGATAATCGCTACCCAGACATTGAGGGTTATTGGAGATTGATAAGAGTATCTAATTTTAAACCAACATCTAATGAGATTAGTGTTAAGCACGAATTTACACAAGCTAGAAACTTTGAAGCTGAAGCGACAACACCAGACCTTACAGATGAAGTTGAAAGTGGTTTAGACAACAACAACACTCAAACTTATAGACAACAACCACCTAATACTGGAATAAATACTGGAGAATCAACCTCTGGTGGGCGTCAATCTCATAGTACTGGATTTGATAATAACATAAAAGATTCTTCAAACATAGCTTTTGGGAATGGATTGAGTACAGATGGAACAGGTGTTTTAAGAATGGGTATTAACAACCTAGACGTAAGCACAGATTTATTTCAATTAGGAACTGGAACGCCCGACAATCCATTTAGTATTTTAAGAGTTGACCAAAGCGGAAACACTTATTTTAATGGTGAGTTAGTAG